>JAABUR0100003273.1_pt1 | contig 22900 bp, 22 predicted proteins | sample 5560091 | NCBI WGS metagenome assembly JAABUR01 (sample SAMN10711879, study PRJNA513375) | rock metagenome | isolation source: Antarctica rocks | place: Antarctica: Victoria Land, University Valley sud
ACAGCGCGGGCGCAGAGGTAGTCTCGACAGCTGGCAAGGCACGCTCCTTTTGCGAGATGGCGTGCCTTGCCATTCACCTCAAGGAGACATAACTCCTGCCCCACCCCAGAGTTCTCGGATAGTTCCTTAGGGCGATTTCGCTCTGATCGGCGAGCACCTCGTGCGCGCGAGCACTCGCGGCCCGGCGGAAGAAGTCGCTCAGCGTCTCGCCGACCGCGGTCGCGGCGGCGTCGTCAAGCTCGCGCTCGGCAGCGGTGAGCCTCAGTTCCAAGCGTTGCGAACGCACGAGACGGAGTGTACGGACGACGTACGTATTCGTCGAGCCCGGCCGCCATGACCTCTGCTCGAAGCGGAAGCGACCATGCCGGCCGTGCGCACGACTGCGCAGCGCAGGGTCCGAAGGGCCGGACCGCAGGCAGGACCCGTGGCAGCAAGCACCCGCTCCCAACTCGGCTTGCCACCCCCCGCGGGACTAGGACTAGGACGCTTCGGTGCTCTGGGCTTCGACGGCGGGAGAGTCGGGCGTTGCGGGAGCGGCGCCCGAGGCGGACGCCCCGTCCTCGACCTGCTTCTTGGGCACGGGCGAGAGCAGCATCGTCATGTTGCGCCCGTCCTGGATCGGGCGCTGCTCGACCGTCCCGAGATCGGCGACGTCCTCCGCCAGGCGCATCAGCAGCGCGACGCCCCGCTCGGGGTGGGTCTGCTCGCGGCCACGGAACATGATCGTGACCTTCACGCGGTCGTCGCCGTTGAGGAAGCGGGCCACGTGGCCCTTCTTGGTCTCGTAGTCGTTGTCCGCGATCTTCGGGCGCAGCTTGATCTCACGCACGTTCACGGTCTTCTGGTGCTTGCGCGCCTGCTTGGCCTTCTGCTCCTGCTCGTACTTGAACTTCGAGTAGTCGAGCACGCGGCACACCGGCGGCCTGGCCTCAGCCGCGACCTCCACGAGGTCGAGGTCGCGCTCCTGGGCGTACTTGAGCGCCTCGTCGATCGGCACGACGCCGATCTGGTTGCCGTCGTCGCCGACCAGGCGAACTTCGCGCACGCGGATGCGCTCGTTGGTGCGTGTCTCGTCCCGGTCGGGCGGGCGCCGGTCGAACCTGCGAGGGATCGCCACTACGCGAACATATGGCTAGACGTCAAGAACAGAAGGTAAGACGAGAGTCGGGAGAGGGCACGAGCGCGTTCAGCGGCGGCGGCGCGTGGTCTGGGTGCCCTTCATCTGCTGCGAGTATAGCGCCGCTTGACACATGTCAAGAAGCTTCGGCCGAACCGCGCTGCGCCACATCGGCCGCCGCGCGGCTCGCGAAACGGGCGATGGGCACCGCGCCCAGATCCCCCTCACGGTGGCGACGCACCGACACCTCGCCGGCCTCGGACTCGCGGTCACCGACGACGAGCATGTAGGGCACCTTGCGCACCTCGCCCTCGCGGATCTTGCGGCCCACCGACTCGCCGCGGTCGTCGACCTCCACGCGCAAGCCCGCGTCGCGCAACTCGCCGGCCACCCTGCTCGCGTAGTCGTTGTGGCGATCGGAGATCGGCAGCACGATCGCCTGCACGGGCGCGAGCCACAGCGGGAACTCGCCCGCGTAGTGCTCGATCAGGATCCCTATGAAGCGCTCGAAGGAGCCCATCAGCGCCCGGTGGATCATCACGGGACGGTGGTCGGCGTTGTCAGCACCCGTATATGAGAGAGCGAAGCGCTCTGGCATCGAGTAGTCGAGCTGCACCGTGCCCAGCTGCCATGAACGCCCGATCGAGTCGGTCATGTGCAGGTCGATCTTGGGCCCGTAGAAGGCTCCGTCGCCCTCGTTGACCTCGTACTCGAGGCCCTTGCCCCGCAGCGCCGCCTCGAGGGCCGCCTCCGCGCGGTCCCACATCTCGTCGCTGCCCACGCGCTTCTCCGGGCGGGTGGAGAGCTCGAGGCGCGGCTCGAAACCGAACACCTCGTAGATGAAGAAGCCGAACTCCAGGCAGCGCACCACCTCCCCCTCGACCTGCTCCTCGGTGCAGAAGATGTGGGCGTCGTCCTGGGTGAAGCCCCGCACGCGCAGCAGGCCGTGCAGCGCGCCGCTGGGCTCGTGGCGGTGCACGAGACCGGCCTCGGAGTAGCGAACCGGCAGGTCCCGGTAGGAGCGCCGCTCATCCTTGAACAGCTGCACGTGCGCCGGGCAGTTCATCGGCTTGAGGCCCATCGGGCGCTCCTCGACATCGGTGAAGTACATGTTGTCGCGGTACACCTCCCAGTGTCCGGACTGCTTCCACAGCTCGACGTCGTAGAGGATCGGCGTGCGCACCTCTTCGTAGCCGCGGCTGGCGTTCTCGTCGCGCCACAGCTCAGTGAGCCGGTTCCACAGCTCGGTGCCCGGCGGCTGCCAGAACGGCATGCCCGGCGAGAGATCGGACATGAAGAAAAGGCCGAGCTCCCGTCCCAGCTTGCGATGGTCGCGCAGCCTGGCCTGCTCGAGGCGCTCGATGTGCTCGGCCAGATCCTCCTTGGAGAGGAAGGCCGTGCCGTACACGCGCGTGAGCATCTGGCGTGAGGCGTCGCCGCGCCAGTAGGCGCCCGCCACGCTGGTGAGCTTGAACGCCTTGATGCGCTTGGTGGACGGCGCGTGCGGGCCGCGGCAGAGGTCGGTGAAGGGCCCGTTGCGATAGAGCGACACGGTCTCGACGCCCTGGTCGCGCACCAGGTCCTGGATCAGCTCGACCTTGTAGTCCTGACCCTCGCGGGTGAAACGCTCGAGCGCATCCCCGACCGAGACGTTCTCGCGCTCGAAGGGCTCGTCGGCCTTGACGTGCTCGCGCATCTTGGCCTCGATCCGCTCGAAGTCGGCGTCGGAGAGCGACACGTTCTCGGGGAACTCGAAGTCGTAGTAGAAGCCGTCCTCGATCGGCGGTCCGATCGAGATCTTCACATCCGGATACAGCTCCATCACCGCCGTGGCCAGCACGTGAGCCGTGTCGTGGCGCACCAGCCAAAGCGCCTCGGGGCTGCGCGGGGTCACGATCTCGATCAGGCGCCCGCCCGCGGGCAGCGCGGCGCCGAGATCGAGCAGCCGGCCGTCGACCTTCACCCCGAGCGCGGCGCGAGACAGGCCCTCACCGATCGCGCGGGCGGCGTCGGCGCCCGTGGCTCCGGCGGTCAATTCGAGCGGGGTGCCGTCGGGGAGCTCGAAGGTCATGTCCAGGCACGCTAGAGGAGGGCCCCGCGGGGGCGCCGCGCGGCGGGTGCAAGGGCCTACCCGACTGTGAGGACCCTCACAGGCCGGTAGAGGTTGGCCCTAGCCTCTGCGTCTCGAGTCGATCCCCGCTGGGCGCATGCCCACGATCGGCTCCGTTCCCCGTGCGCCCCGCGCGGAAGCCGGCAGCGCCGGCAAGTGCCCCCGACACGCAGAGGTGAAATCGCGTGCGCAAGCTGATTCTCCCGATCGTCCCCGCATGTCTGGCAATAGCTCCAACCGTGGCTCTCGCGGCCACCGGCGATCCCGGCTCCCTGGGCTCGCCCGCAGACGCCAGCCTGATGTCCTCGGCCTCCTTCGTGGCCGAGCCGTTTCAACCCGTCGAGGCCCGCAGCCAGGTGCGGGAGGCCGTTGAGGCGGCCAAGCGCGAGGCACGTCCGGCGCCGGCGGTTACGGTCTCCCCCGCACTGGAGGCAATCGCCGCGTGCGAGTCCGGTGGCGACCCGGCCTCGGTCAGCTCGACAGGCGCCTACCGCGGCAAGTACCAGTTCTCGAGCGCGACGTGGCAGGCCGTGGGCGGCACCGGCGGCGACCCGGCCGCCGCGCCCGAGGCCGAGCAGGACCGGCGCGCGACGATCCTGTACGAGCAGTCCGGTCCGAGCCAATGGCCGGTTTGCGGTCAGTAGAGGATCTCCGAGGATGTCCATTACGACAGAACTGAGCTCAGCCCTGATGCGCTACCGTGATGCATGTGTCGCGCACCACCGTAGATGTAGATGAGCGTGCGCTCGCACTCGCGCGAGCCGAGCTTGGAACGATCGGGCTCAGCGCCACGGTGAACGCCGCGCTCCGGGAGGTCGGCCGTCGGCGGACGCTGGCCACCTTCGACGTGCGCCGCGACGTGGATGGCTCGCCGGACGAGGTCGAGGCCAGCCGGCGGGACCGGCATCCCGGCTGAACCTCCCGCGCCGCCGGCGCTCGAGCGCCCGGCGCTCGTCGATACGGGGGTCTGGACCTGGGTTCGCGACCGGCGTTTTCCGCACCTCGCTGACTGGTTCAACCACCAAGTCGCCGCCGGGCGGGTGCTGATCTGCGACCTCGTGATCCTCGAGCTCACCCGGCTCGCCCCGAACGAGGCGCGCGCCCACGAGGTCGCCGGTCGCCTCGACGCCTTCGCCTCAGTGCCCATGCCGGCCACTATCTGGGGACGGGCCCGCGAGATACAGCTCGCGCTGGCCTCGGCCGGCGCCCATCGCGGGGTCCCTCCGGCGGACCTGCTGATCGCGGCCGCCGCCGAGCGCGCCGGGATCGAGCTCGTACACTACGACCGCGATTACGAGCGCATCGCCGCCGTCACCGCGCTCGATACTCGCTGGCTGGTTCGCGACGGCACACTCGCGTGACCGCCCTCCCGGCTCAGGCGCTTTCGTCGCCCTCGCGGACCACCTGGCTTCCGGGCACGATGTCGTCCTTGCCGGACTCCTCCCACCGGACCCATGCCTTGTGGCCGCCGTCGTAGTCGTCGCCCCAGAGCACCAGGGTCGCCGGGTCCTCCCAGACGGTGCAGCGCTCCGAGGACTCGGAGTCCAGGCCGCGCCAGACGCGGATGAATGAGTTGCCCTCCCACTCGTCGCCCACGGTGGTCGGATCGGTGTGACCGGGGTGCAGGCGGGTGGCCGGGTCGAGGCCCATCAGCACCTCCATGACGGAGTGCTTGAGGTCCTCGAAGGTGGTCGAGCCCGGCGCGCGAACCCCTCCGACCGAGTTCTTGAACAGCGTGTCGCCGGTGAAGACGTCGGTGCCGTTGACCACGAAGTTGAGCATTCCGTCGGTGTGGCCCGGGGTGTGCAGGGCGCCGATCTTCAGGCCGCCGACCTCGAGCACGCTGTCGCCGGGCTCGATCGTGCGGTCCACGTCGAGCAGGCGCTCGGCCTCCAGCGGATGGGCCAGTATCTCCGCGTCGAAGCGCTCCTTGTAGACGTGGTTCTCGGCCACGTGGTCGGCGTGGTGATGGGTCAGCAGCAGGTGGGAGATCGTGAGCCCGTGCTCGTCGACCTTCTCGAGCAGCGGGCCGGACGGGCCACCGGAGTCGATGATCACTCCGTGGCCCCCGGGCTCGTCGCCCACGAGGTATGTGTTGGACAGCCAGTCGTCGTGCATTGAGCGTTCGATGATCACGCTGCGAGAGCCTAGTATCCGCGCCGTGCCGGCCGACCTTCGCTCCCTCTTCCCGGTGCTGGAGCGGGTCGCCTACCTCAACACCGGATCGGTCGGGCCGGTGCCCACCCTCGCGGCGGAGGCTGCCCGTTCCGAGCTGGAGGACGCCCTGCGCAACGGCCGCGGCGGCAAGGCCCACTTCGACCGGGTGATCGAGATGGGCGACCGCCTGCGTGCCCGGGTGGGCGCTCTGATGGGGGCGCTGCCCGGCGAGATCGCGCTGACGGGTGCCACGACCGACGGGGTGAACGCGGTGCTCGCGGGCCTCGACCTGCGGCCCGGCGACGAGCTGCTCACCAGCGACGAGGAGCACCCGGGTCTGCTGGCGCCGCTCGGCTCCGCGCGCGAGCGCCGGGGGGTCAGGGTGCGCGTGGCCCCGTTCGCCGAGCTGGCCGGCGCGGTGACGGCCAAGACGCGGCTCGTGGCCTGCTCGCACGTGGGCTGGCAGACGGGCCGCGTGATCGACGCCGAGGCGCTGTCGGCCACCGGGGCGCCGGTCCTCCTCGACGGCGCTCAGGGGCTGGGCGCGGTGCCCGTCGACGTGGGCGCGCTCGGCTGTGACTACTACGCCGCCTCCGGTCAGAAGTGGCTGTGCGGGCCGATCGGCAGCGGCTACCTGTACGTGCGCTCCGAGCGCATCGCGGAGCTCGCGCCCGCGGCGCCCAGCTACCAGTCGCTCTCGGAGCCCCTGCGCGCGCTGGATCTGCCGCTGAGGGAGGGTGCGGCGCGCTTCGACGGCGGCTTTCCACCCTCTCACCATCTGGCCTGGGCGCTCGCCTCGCTGGACGTGCTGGGCGATGACGGAGGCGTCCAGGCGAAAGCAATCACAGGGGCGCAGCGCTTGGCCGGGCTGCTCACCGGGCGCGGCCTGACGGTGGCCCCACGGGGCGACTCGACGCTCGTGTCGTGGGAGACCCCCGACCCCATCTCGGAGTCGGAACGGCTGCTCGAGGCCGGCTACCTGGTGCGCGACCTGCCCGGCACCTCCTACGTGCGGGCCTCGGTGGGCGCGTGGACCAGCGAGGAGGAGATGGCGGGACTGGCCGCCGAGGCGGCCGCCTAGGAAGCGTCGGCGCTCGCGCGCTCGATGCGCCGGGCCGGCAGCTCGCCCGCGTCGCCCAGCCGTTCGCGCACGGCATCGGCGCTCGCACCGTGGTCGTAGTCCACTCGGCGGTGAACGATCGAGCCGTCCATTCCAACCAGCGCGTAGGCGGCACGCGGATCGCCGTCGAAGGGCATCCCCACGCTGCCGGGGTTGACCAGCTCGACGCCGCCGGCCGCCTCCCGCCGAAACGCCAGGTGGGTGTGGCCGAAGACCACTCGCCTCACGTCGCCGGTGAGCGCGCCCAGCAGCTCGGGCTCGTCCTCGTCAGGTTCGGGCAGAAAGCTGCGCACGTCGGATAGCGGCGATCCGTGGCAGGCCAGCGTTTGCCCTTCGCTCCACGTCGCTGGCAGGCGCGCGAGCTCGTTCACGAGCTCGAGCCCGAGCAGTTCGCGGTTGCGCCTGATCGCGCCTCGAACCGCCTCGGGGGCGTCTTGCGGTGAGGCGGTCCAACGCTCGCCGTTGCCGCGGATCCAGGTGGCGTCGAGCCCACGCAGCCGGGCCACGGTCTCCACGGGCCAGGCCCCGAAGAGGGCGTAGTCGCCGCCGAGCAGCCAGCGGTCGACCCCGGCGGTCTCAGCATCAACCAGCACGGCCTCCAGCGCCGGCAGGTTCCCGTGCAAGTCGTAGAGCAGCCCCAACACTCGCCCACCAGGTTACGCGCAGGCGGGTTTACGGCGCTCGGGCGCTCGCCCTCGGGTCGGCAGCGGGGACGCTATTCTCGCGTCCCCCGGGCCGTTAGCTCAGCTGGGAGAGCGCCGCCTCGACAAGGCGGAGGTCGCTGGTTCGAGCCCAGCACGGCCCACTTCCCCCCGACGGCGTCTACGCGGCCAGACGCAGCGTTCAAGGACCGGGGCCACCTGCCGATGCAAAGGCTAGGAAGGCCGACGGACCGGCGTCGCGAAAGGGACTCGGTGGCACGTCTTCACGGTGAGGGGCCATGTCGGGCCCCTTTTCCGTTTAAGGGTCCCCCCTATCTTTCGGTGGGCCGCGACTTCGGTGACATCGCCGTGTCTAAGCCCGACGCCCCCCATGAGACGCCTCCTGCCCCCACTTGCCTGCCTGTGCGCGCTGATCCTGGTCGCGCTTGTGTCGGGCCTGAGCAGCTCAGCTCCCGGCGGCTCGGCGCAGGCCCAGTCCAAGCGCCCCAACGTCGTGGTGATCATGACCGACGACCAGACGGTGCAGGACCTCGATGCGATGACGCGCACCAAGCAGGCGATCGGCGACCGCGGGGTCACCTTCGCGAACTCCTTCGTCTCCTATCCGCTCTGCTGTCCCTCACGGGCCACGTTCTTCAGTGGCCAGTACGCCCACAACCACGGCGTGATGGGCCTCGAGCCCCCGACCGGTGGGTACGGACGCTTCGACACCGCGAACTCGCTGCCTGTGTGGATGCAGCGGGCCGGCTACAACACGAGCCACATCGGCAAGTTCCTCAACGGCTACGGCAGCGACACCCCGGCCAACGTGCCGCCGGGCTGGGACGAGTGGCGCGGTTCGGTCGACCCCTCCACCTACCTGATGTGGGGGTACACCCTGAACGAGAACGGGCTGTTCAACACCTACGGCTCCGAGGACGTCGAGGACCCGGCGCTCTACCAGACCGACGTCTACCGCGACAAGGCCGTGGACTACATCCGGCGCCGCTCGCTCAAGCGCAACCCGTTCTTTCTCTCGCTGGCGTTCCTGGCCCCCCACCACGAGATCCGCAGCGACCGCCAGCGCCTGCCGGCACGGCCCGCACCACGGCACCTGGGGACGATGGGCGGCGCGGCGCTGCCCATCCCGCCCTCCTTCGGCGAGCCCGACCTGACCGACAAGCCGGTCTACGTGCAGCGCCGCTCGCCGCCGCTGACCCAGGAGAACATCGACCAGATCACCGCCAACTACCGGTCGCGGCAGGAGTCGCTGCTCGCCGTCGACGAGGCGGTGGCCGCGATCGTCGCGCAGCTGCGCCGCTCGGGCGTCTACGACAACACCTACATCGTGTTCACCTCCGACAACGGCTTCCTGCAGGGCGAGCACCGCGTGCGCAGCGGCAAGACGCTGCCCTACGACCCGTCGGTGAGGGTGCCGCTGCTCATATCCGGCCCCGGGATCTCGAAGGGGAAGACATCGCAGGAGCTGGTGGCCAACATCGACCTCGCCCCCACTCTGCTCGACATCGCCAACGGCCGTTCCGGCAAGACCATGGACGGACGCTCGCTGCTGCCGTACGCCTTCGATCCCGACTTGCGCAGCGAGCGGATTCTGCTGCTGGAGACGGGCGGTCAGAGAATGGGCAAGCTGGAGCCCGACCAGGGCCCGGTTGCGCCGCTTCGCAACCTGCTCACCTACAAGGCCGTGCGTACGGAGGACTACATATACGTGGCCTATCGCAACGGCGACCGCGAGCTGTACGACATGCGTCGCGACCCCTTCCAGCTCAACTCGGTCGATGCGGCCTCGCGCTACCGCGACGCCCGCACGGCGCTCAGCCGTGAGCTGGGACGCCTGAGTGATTGCCGCGGGGACGTATGCCGAGCCGACGCCGGGCCGATCCCGGGGCGCGGCCCGAAGGTCGAGGGCAACCTGGGCGAGAGCCAGCAGGCCCCCGGCCCCGTGCCGCTACCCACCCCCGTGCCGGCCCCGGCGCCACCGGCGGCCCGGCGTTGAGGCGCCTCAGCGGCTCAGGCCTCCGCGTCGTCCCTGCGAGCGGCCACCTTCTCCTCCAGCTCTGACATCACGTCGGGGTCGCGCAGCGTGGTCACGTCGCCGAGCTCGCGGCCCTCGGCTATGTCTCTAAGCAGGCGGCGCATGATCTTTCCCGAGCGTGTCTTCGGCAGGTCGCCGGCCCAGATGACGCGCTTGGGCCGTGCCAGCTTGCCGATCCGCTGGGCCACGTGCTCGCGCAGCTGCGCCACCAGCTCGTCGTCGCCCTCACGATCGCCCTCGAGCGTCACGAACGCGCAGATCGCCTGGCCGGTGTCCTCGTCGGTCTGGCCGATCACCGCGCACTCGGCCACCTTCGCGTGCGAGACGACCGCCGACTCCACCTCGGCCGTCGACATCCGGTGCCCGGACACGTTGATCACGTCGTCCACGCGCCCGATCACCCAGAAGTAGCCGTCCTCGTCGCGGCGCGCGGCGTCGCCCACGAAGTACGTGGTGGGACCGAACTTGGAGAAGTAGGTCTCCTTGAAGCGATCCGCGTCCCTGTAGAGGTTGCGCAGCATCCCCGGCCACGGCCGGCGCAGGGTGAGCAGTCCCTGCCCGGTGCCCGCGTCGTTTCCCTCCTCGTCGACCACTTCGGCCTCGATGCCGGGGAACGGCGTCGTGGCCGAGCCCGGCTTGGTGGCCGTGATCCCGGGCAGCGGCGCGATCAGGATGTGTCCGGTCTCGGTCTGCCACCAGGTGTCGACGATTGGACAGCGCCCGCCCCCGATCACGAGGTGGTACCAGATCCACGCCTTGGGGTTGATCGGCTCGCCCACGCTGCCGAGCAGCCTGAGCTTGGAGAGGTCGTGCCTGGCCGGGTACTCGGCGCCCCACTTCATGCACGAGCGGATGGCTGTCGGCGCCGTGTAGAAGATCGTGACGTCGTAGCGGTCGCACAGCTTCCACCAGATGTCCCTGTCGGGGTAGTCGGGCGGACCCTCGTACATCACCGAGGTGGCGCCGTTGAGCAGCGGGCCGTAGACGATGTAGGAGTGCCCGGTCACCCAGCCGACGTCAGCCGAGCACCAGAACACGTCCTCCTCGGGCTTGAGGTCGAACACGTACTTGGTGGTGGCCGCCACGCCGGTCAGGTAGCCGCCCGTGGTGTGCAGGATGCCCTTGGGCTTGGCGGTCGATCCCGAGGTGTAGAGCACGTACAGGGGATGCTCGGCGTCCAGTGCCTCGGCGGGACAATCCGCGTCCGCGGCCTCGAGCGCCTCGTGATACCAGACGTCGCGTCCCTCGGTCATGTCCACGTCGTCGCCGGCGTTCTTGACCACGACCACGGTCTCGATCGAGGCCACGTCGCCGAGGAAGTCGTCCACCGCAGGCTTGACCGGCGCGGTCTTGCCCTTGCGCCGGGCCGCGTCGACGGTGATCAGAGCCCTGGCGTCGGAGAACTCCATCCGCTCCTTCACCGAGGTGGGTGAGAAGCCGCCGAAGACCACGTTGTGAGGCGCGCCGATGCGCGCGCAGGCCAGCATGGCCACCACGACCTCGGGGATCATCGGAAGGTAGATCCCCACCACGTCGCCCTTGCCGATCCCGCGGTCCTTCAGCGCGTTCGCCAGCCTCTGCACGTCGCGGTGCAGGTCGGCGTAGGTCACGTCGCGCTCCTCGCCCTCCTCACCGCGCCAGTGAAAGGCCACGCGGTCGCCGATGCCCGCCTCTACGTGGCGGTCCAGGCAGTTGTAGGAGGCGTTGAGCTTGCCGCCGCTGAACCACTTGTAGAACGGCGCCTCGGAGTCGTCGAGCACCGTGTCCCAGCCCTCGAACCAGTGCAGGTCCTCGGCGTGACCCGCCCACCATCCCTGCGGATCCTCAGCGGCCTCCTCGTAGACCTTTGGGTCGTTGAGCAGCGCCTTCTCGGCAAACTCGGCGGGCGGCTCGAACTTCTCCTGCCCGAGCAGCCGCTCGATCTCCTGCTCGAGCTCTTCCCCGACTGGTGCGGTACCGGCTTCCACGTCGCCTCCTCCAGAATCGCGGTTACAGAAGGGATACCCGGCGTCACGCCTGCTACTCGTCGGCAGGCGGGTAGGCGATCTGCCGGGCCGCCCGGGCTCAAGCGGTCGCCGGCGGAGCGCGCCGGCGATCCGCCGCCCCTTCGCGGCGGTCCACCGAGTCGCGGCGGCGCTCGGTCCGCGGCTCGCGCAGGTCCGGCAGGCCGACGCGACGCTCACGGGAGACGGTGCGGCGGTCCGGTGCCCGGATGCGGGGATCCCCCGAGAACCCGTCGGGTTCACTCGGGCGCCGCCGGCTACCCAGCACCGCGAAGCCGACGATCGCGGCCTGCACCAGCGCCCAACCGATTAGCAAATAGATGGTGGGAGACAGGTCCGGCATAAGGGCTTCCCAGCGACGATCGGGAACCGGCAGCGTAGCTCCTCGGGGGGAACGCGTACGGTCGCGCATCGCCAACTCCTGGTACTACGCTGCTACACCCCGCCGCGCGGCGGGGTGTCCCCGAGCCATTCACGAACTGGAGATTCTATGCGCAATCACCGTCGTTCCAAGGCGCTGTGCGCAGCCGTTGCGGCCCTGGCTCTCGCCGGGTTCGCGGGCTGCGGCGGCGACGACGAGGGAAAGAGCGCCGGCAACAGCAAGGAGGAGGTCGCCCAGTACCAGAAGACCTTCCGAGCGGCGGGTGCGGACTTCAAGAAGGCCGCCGAGAAGTCCGCGACGGAGGTCAAGAGCGCCGACGACACGGCCGGGAGAGTGAAGGCCCTGGAAGGACTCAACGGCGCCGTGAACGAAGCCGCCGACGACTTCGCCGCGCTCGAGGTGCCCGAGAAGGTGAAGTCAGACAACGACAAGCTCGTGTCGCAGTTCCGCGGCCTCGCCAAAGAGGTCGACGGGGTCAAGAACGCGCTGGACTCCGGCGATCAGGGGGCGGCGCAGGCGGCCGCACAGAAGCTCCAGAGCGCCCAGGAATCCATCGGCAAGACGCTGATCCGAATCGAATCGAAGCTCAAGGGCTAGCTCGTGGGGCGCGTATGCCCCCGGGCCACCAGACCGCGATCGACCCGTGGGTGTCGAGCATGGGAGGGCACCTTTGCCCAGGACGCAAACGATGAGGCCGGCAAGGCGACGACCGGAATCGAACCGGTGTAAACGGCTTTGCAGGCCGCTGCGTAACCACTCCGCCACGTCGCCACGCGGCCAGTAGCGTAGCGTCGTACCCTCCGCCTCTCAGATCCGTAGGCAGACTACGGTGAGATGACGACATTACGACAGCGGAGGAACGCATGACCCTAACCCTTGGCTCGGGGCCGTTCGCGGCGAACGGCGCACGCTCGACCAACTTCTCACTCGATGACGCTCCCGCGCACCGCCTGCTCTACGAGGACTATCCGCGCAGGGTGAGGGCGCTCGTGGGCGGCCACACGGTGCTCGACTCCACGGGTGGCAAGCTGCTGTTCGAGACCGGGATCATGCCGGTGTACTACCTGCCGGTCCAGGATCTGGACGGCGCCAGCCTCGAGCGGTCCGACCACAGCACCCACTGCCCCTTCAAGGGCGACGCGAGCTACTGGCACCTGCGCGTGGGCGAGCACAGCTACGACAACGCCGTTTGGCGCTATCCGGACCCCCTGCCGGCCGCCGCCTGGCTGGACGGCTACTGCTCCATGTACACGGACGCCGCCGACCTGTGGCTGCACGAGGACGAGCCTGTCCGTGGGCATCTACGCGACCCCTACCACCGCGTCGACGTGCTCGAGAGCTCACGCCAGGTCGCCGTCAGGGCCGCCGGGACGCTCATCGCCGAGTCCGATCGGCCCAAGATGCTGTTCGAGACCGGCCTGGCGCCGCGGCCCTATCTACTGATCGCCGACGTGCTCCCGGGTGCCCTGTCACCCAGCGTGAAGACCACCAGCTGCCCCTACAAGGGCGAGGCCCGCTACTGGAACCTGAGGGTGGGCGATGACGTGTACGAGAACGCGGCCTGGAGCTACGAGGCTCCTCTGACCGAGTCGCTGAAGGTGGGCGGGCACATCGCCTTCGACGAAGAAGTAGTCGAGGTGAGCGTGACCTGAGCGGCGGTCAGGTGCACAGGCGCTGCTCGAGCGCCTCCATCTGCGCGCGCAGCTCCTGGGGCAGCCGGTCTCCGAAGGTGGCCAGATGCGCTTTGACCTGGGGTAGCTGATCGCATACGCCGTTTGGATCGGCCCGGAGCACCTCCTCGAGATCGGCGCCGTCGATGTCCAGGCCCTCGGTGTTCAGCTCACCCTCGGCGGGCACGAGGCCGAGCGCGACGTCGTGGGTCTCGCCGTCGCCGTCGCAGCGGCGGAATATCCACTCGAGCACGCGGCTGTTCTCACCGAATCCCGGCCATAGGAAGCGCTCGCCGGCGTCGTCCTTGCGAAACCAGTTGACGCAAAAGATCTTGGGCAGATCCGCGCCCTCACGCCGGCCGATGGCAAGCCAGTGCTTCATGTAGTCCGCCATGTTGTAGCCGCAGAAGGGCAGCATCGCAAAGGGGTCGAAGCGCAGCTTGCCCACCTCGCCCGCCTGGGCGGCCGTGGTCTCCGAGCTCATGATCGAGCCGAGGAAGACGCCGTGCTCCCAGTCGCGGGCCTCGGTGACCAGGGGGATCACGGTGGAGCGCCGGCCGCCGAAGAGCATCGCATCGACCGCCACGCCCTTGGGTCCCTCCCACTCGGGGGCGATCGCGGGGTCTTGACCCGCCGGCGCGGTGAAGCGCGCGTTGGGGTGGGCCGCGGGCGCCTCGGAGTCGGGCGTCCAGTCCTCGCCGTGCCAGTCGGTGGCGTGCGCCGGTGGCTCGTCTGTCATCCCCTCCCACCAGACGTCGCCGTCATCGGTCTTGGCGGTGTTGGTGAAGATCGTGTTCCGGCTGATCGTGGCCATGGCGTTGGGGTTCGTCTTCTCCCCGGTGCCGGGTGCGACGCCGAAGAACCCGGATTCGGGATTGATCGCATAGAGGCGGCCGTCGTCGCCGAACTTCATCCAGGCGATGTCGTCGCCGATCGTCTCCACCTTCCAGCCGGGAAGGGTGGGGACCAGCATGGCCAGGTTGGTCTTGCCGCAGGCCGAGGGGAAGGCACCGGTGATTACCTTGGATCGCCGCCGCGGCGAGGTGAGCTTGAGGATCATCATGTGCTCGGCCATCCAGCCCTCGTCGCGGGCCATGACCGAGGCGATCCGAAGCGCGAAACACTTCTTGCCCAGCAGCGCGTTACCGCCGTAGCCCGAGCCATAGGACCAGATCTCGCGCGTCTCGGGGTAGTGGACGATGTACTTGTTGTCGGCGTTGCAGGGCCACGGCACGTCCTCGACGCCGTCGGTGAGCGGCATACCCACCGAGTGCACGCACGGGACGAACTCGCCGCGCTGCCCCAATGTGTGGAGGGCGGCCTGGCCCATACGGGTCATGATCCGCATCGAGACCGCGACGTAGGCGGAGTCGGTGAGCTGCACGCCGATCTGGGCGATCGGCGAAGCCAGCGGACCCATCGAGAAGGGCACCACGTACATCGTGCGTCCCTCCATGCAGCCCTCGAAGAGGTCGCCGAGCATCGAGCGCATCTCGGCCGGGTCGCGCCAGTTGTTGGTCGGCCCCGCGTCCTCTCGCTTCTCCGGGCAGATGAAGGTGCGATCCTCCACGCGCGCCACGTCACCGGGATCTGACAGCGCCAGGTATGAGTTCGGCCGCTTGGCCTGGGATAGGCGCTCGAAGGTCCCCGCGTCAACCAGCCCCTGGGCCAGGCTGTCGTACTCCTTCGCCGATCCGTCGCACCAATGGACCTCATCCGGCCGGGTGAGAGCGGTGATCTCCTCGACCCAGGCCTGGAGCTTCCTGTTCTGGGTCGGGACGGTGTTCTGGGTCGGGACGGGGGTCTGGCTCACGCTGGGGCTGGCTCCTCGGGTCGCTTTCCGGTCATCCGGCGGGCCGGGACGCTAGCGGACCGGTTTCGCGCTGAGGCCGGCGCAGCGCACGATGCGCCCTGCGAAGAGGAAAGCCGTTTGGCGCAGTGAGGACTCGAGGTCGAAGGGCTCGATCGCCGAGACGGCGTCGCGCGGTAGGACCACCTCATACCAGCGCAGCGCCGCGCTGGCCGCCGTGTAGTGCACGCAGATGTTGGCCACCGTGCCGCAGATAAGCACCGTCCTGACCCCCCACAGGCGCAGGAGATGGTCGAGCTGAGTGCCGTAGAAGGCGTCGTAGCGAACCTTGCGGATCACGGTCTCCTGCGCCCGCGGGGCGAGCTCGTCCACGATCTCCCATCCCCAGGTGCCCTCGCGGGCGTGCTCGGGCCAGATCTCCCACTCTGGGTCGCCCTCGCCGTGGGTGTCCTGGCTGAAGACCACGTGCATGCCGGTCTCGCGCGCGAGGCCGAGCAGACTGCGGATCGCCGGGATGGTGGCCTCTGCGTCGGGCACCCGCAGGGAGCCACCTTCCTTGACGAAGTCGTTCTGCATGTCGATCACCAGCAGCGCGGTGCTCGACGGGTCGAGCTCGACGCCCTCTTGCACCTCGTAGGCTGGGATCTCGACTGAAACCGACATCGGCGTCTCCTTTCTGTCGCCGCCCGGAGGGCCGAAGCCCGCCCGGACATCGGAGCGCAGCGAGGGTTGTCGGGCCGCCACCCTATCGTCTGCCTGGTGCGCCTCGTGAGGATTATCGCCGCCCTGGAATCCGGTGGCGCGCAACTCGGCGCCCTGCGGGTCACCCGCGAGCTGGCCCGGCGCGGAGTCGCAACGCGCACGCTCGCGGGCGAGGCGACCCCGAGCGGTCTCGACCTGTTCGCGAGCGGTGGCGTCGACGTCGAAGTCTGGGGCGGGCGCTCCGGACTTCAGTACGAGCCGTCCGAGGCCTTCGCGGCCTGGTTGGAGCCACGGCTACAGGACGCCGAGGTGGTGCATGCGCACATGTTCGGCGGCTGGTGGGCCGCGGCGCGAGCTGTGCCGGCGCGCACGCCGCTGTGCGCCAGCGAGCACAACCGGCTGCGCTGGCCCGCCGCACCACGCTCAAGCGAGATGCGCGACGCATTGCGATGCGTGGACCGCTTCTTCGCGCATGGCGACCAAGCGCGATGCGAGGTGCTCGCCGCCGGGCTGGCGCGAGAGCGCCTGGTGGAAGGCAGCTCGCCCATCGCCGGGCTCGGGGCCAGCGCACGCCCCGGACTGCCACGCCCGCTGGTCGTCTACGCGGGGCGCCTGCACGAGGAGAAGGGGCCGGACCTGCTGGTTCGCGCGCTCGCGCGTATGCAGTCCCCGCCCGCAGCGCTGCTGCTCGGATCAGGCCCGCTCGAGCCCGCGCTGCGCCGTCTCATCAGGGCGCTGGGACTACAGCGGACGGTGCGCCTGGCGGGCTGGGTGGCAGAGCCTGCTCCCTATGTGGCGGCCGCGACGGTGGCGGTGGTGCCCTCGCGCGATGAGGCTTGGTCGCAGTCAGCCGTTCTCGCCATGGGGCTCGGGGTGCCGGTGGTGGGCACCGCGGTCGGGGGGCTTCGCCACACGCTGGCGAATGGGCGCGGCCTGCTTGTCGAGCCGGGCGACCCCGAAGCCCTGGCCGCAGGTATCGAGGGGGTGCTGTCGGGGCGCCTGCGCCCCGATGCCGTGGCGGGATCCACGTACGCCGAGCGCTTCACGGTGGAGCGCGTCGCCGGGCGCTACCTTCGCGCCTACCGCGAGCTGACGCGCCCCGGCGCCCGTAGCGACCTTCGGGATAGGATGGCGACCACGTGACGATCTGATGCCGCCCGCCCTCCCCCACGTACCCGGAGTCGACCACGAGGACGTGTCCGTACGCGGCCTGCGCCGCCACGTGGCCTTCGCGGGACCGGCGGACGGGGCGCCGGTGCTGCTGCACCACGGCTGGCCTCAGCACTGGTATGCGTGGCGCCATCTGATCCCGGAGCTGGCCGGAGCAGGCCACCGGGTGATCGTGCCCGACTCCCGCGGCTTCGGGTGGTCGGAGTACCCGCCGGACGACGACTTCTCCCACGCCGCGTTCGTCGACGACGTGTTGGCCCTGTGCGAAGCGCTCGATCTTGACCGAGTGAGCTACGTGGGCCACGACTGGGGCTGCTGGTTCGGCTTCCTCCTGGCGCTTGGCCATCCCGGTCTCGTAAAGCGCGCCGCGCTGATGTCGGCGCCCCATCCCTGGCTGCCGCCTCCGGCGCCCGACCTGGAGACCGTGGCGCGCTTCTCGCGTATGGCCTACCAGGTGGCGATCGCCTCCCCCACTCCACCGGGACCGCTCAAGCCCGCGCTCTTTCAACTGATCGCCCAGGCCGCCCACGGCGAGCGCTTCAGCGAGCCCGACCTCGACGCCTACCTCGCCCCCCTCAGCCAGCCCAGCCAGCAACGGGCGAGCACCCTGCTCTACCGCAACACCCTGCTGCGGGAGATGCTGCCGATCGCCCGGGGCGCCCATGCCGGCGAGCGGCTGACGATGCCGGTGCTCTACATGATCGGCGACCGCGACCCTCTGTTCGACGAGGAGGCAGTGAACGCGCTGCCCTCGCACGGGGACGACGTGCGGACTGAGGTCATAAGGGGAGCCGGCCACTTCCTGCCCGAGGAAGCGCCCGACCTGGTGCGCGACCAGCTGCTGTCGTTCCTGGCCTGACAAGCCATGAGCCGGGGTCAGGCAGCGGGAGCCGAACACCGCCTGCGGGCGGTCGTGCTCGACGTCGATGGCACCCTGGTCGACAGCGAGCGCGACGGCCACCGCGTGGCCTTCAACCTGGCCTTCGAGGAGGCGGGGCTCGACGATCGCTGGGACGTCGAGCTCTACGGCGAGCTGCTCGAGGTCACCGGTGGTGAGCGCCGAATCGCCACCTACTTCGAGCAGCAGGGCATGACCGAGGTCGAGCGCTCCGAGCGCGCGGCAAGACTTCACGCCCGTAAGACCGAGATCTTTACCGAGATGGCGAGCCGGGGCGACATCGAGCCGCGCACGGGCGTCGACGAGTTCCTCGACGAGCTCGAGGGTGCCGGCGTGCGGCTCGCGGTGGCCACGACCGGCAGCCGGCAGTGGGTCGCCCCGCTGCTCGACCGCCTGTTCGGGCTCGAGCGCTTCGAGGTCGTCGTGACCAGCGCGGAGGCGCCGGAGCGAAAGCCCGACCCGAGCGCCCACGAGATGGCGCTGAAGGGCCTCGATCTCGCTGCCTCGGCAGCTCCGGCGGTAGAAGACTCCCTAAACGGCCTGCGGGCCGCCAAGTCGGCCGGTCTGGCTTGCGTTGTCGTCGTCAACGACTACACCCGCGAGCAGGACTTCGACGGCGCAGCGCTCGTCCTCGACGGCTTCGGGCGTCCGGACGCCCCCGCCTCGGTGCTGGCCGATCCCCACGGGCTTGATCCGCCGGGACGCCTCGACCTGGACACCCTGAGACGCCTCGCCGCCACGAGCGGCTCCGCCGCCTGAGATCCAGGCCGCGGGACCCAGCTCTGGCATAGAGTCTCGCTCGACGACGGGGGACGGGAAGTTCTACCCCTGCCGGCGCTGCCACGATGCGCTCGCCGAGCACGAGTCACATCTAGGAGACCGGGTCGGGCAACGTCATCGACTGCGCCGAGACCAACGCCCTTCCACGGCCTGAGCGGATCTCAGAACTCGAGCCGACCAGGCTATCCTCGGCTCATGCCGGTCGAGCTCCAAGAGCCCGCGGTCGCATGGCGAATCCCGCTGCACCGCTACCACGAGCTCATCGATGGCGGGCTCTTGGGCGAGAACGATCGCGTCGAGCTGATCGAGGGGGTGCTGGTCGCGATGAGTCCCAAGGGTCCGGAGCACGACGCCGCGATCGAGTGGCTGAACGAACGCTTCGTCACCACGCTCGCGGGGCGCGCGGGCGTGCGCGTGCAGAGCGCACTGACGTTTCCCGAGCTGGACTCAGAGCCCGAGCCGGACTTGGTGGTCATCGCCCGCGACGCCCCTCGCCCCCGCCATCCGTCCGCCGCGCTGATCGTCGTCGAGGTCGCCGTTTCCTCGCTGCGCTACGACCGCCATGTCAAGGCCCCGCTCTACGCGCGCGCCGGCATCCCCGAGTACTGGATCGTCGACCTCGCCGGCGAAGCGATCGAGCGCTTCCGCTCGCCCGCCGCCGGCGCGTACGCCGATACGCAGCGCCTCACGCCCGGCGCGAGCCTCGTACCCGAGGCCCTCGGCGCCCCGGATGTCGCCGTCGCCGAGCTGCTTGACTTCGCGCTCGGACGCTGATCGGCGCCGGGTCCCCCTGACCGACAGATTGGCCGGTTACTGGATGTCGGAATCCGGCGGCCTGAGCCGGACGGTGCGTGAGGTCTCGACGGCTGCGACACCTTCTATCGCGCGCACGGACTGCACGGCAGTCGAGTCGACCGAACCGGTGACCGTCCCGATGGTCTCCAGCGCCTCGTGAACCTCGACCCCCGCGGCCCGCAGGCGGCCAACAACTGCCGCCAGATCGCCGAGGTGGTGGTCTTCGACGCCGATGACCACGTTGACGTTCGCCATCTCGGACGGCTACGGGGCCTGAACCAGCCCCGCGCCGATGTCCGTCGAGGCCAGCGGAAGACGAAGCGCGGTCTGGGAGAGGAGCCCGACCAGCTCGGTGGCCGTCGCGTCCGGGTTCGCCTCGGCCAGCAGCGCCGCAATCCCGGCCGCGTGCGGGGTGGCCATGCTCGTGCCACTGAGTGTGCGGTAGCGCGCCGGCATGGGCCAGCTCGAGTGCACCGCAACCCCTGGACCGGCGAAGTCGACCTGCCCTCCCGGCGGGGTGCTTGCGCCGTTGGAGAACGGGGCGACCTGAAGCCCCGAGTCGAGGGCAGCTACGGCACTGATCGAAGGGCAGTTGGCGGGATGCCCGACCGGAGCCACGACGCCCGACTCGCGCTCACTCTCGTTGCCCGCAGCCGCGATTATCGCGGTGCCCTGTGCCAGCGCGCGGCGCGCAGCTCGCTCGAAGATGGGCGAATAGGGCTCTCCGGGAAAGGTGGGCGAGCCCAGCGACATCGACACGATCCGGCAGCCGTTGGAAACGGCCCACTCGATGCCGGCGAGGATGCCCTCGTCCGCTCCGCTCCCACGGTTGCCGAGCACTTTTCCGGCGTAGACCTCGGCGTCGAAGGCAATGCCGTAGCGAGGCAGGTCCGTCGGCACGCGCGGACCGCAGGACGTCCCGATGCAGTGGGTCCCATGACCATGCCCGTCCTGAGCCTCCTCGCCGGCGATGAACGATCGGCCCTCAACCGTTCGCCCGCCGAAGTCGGGGTGCCCGAAGTCGAAACCCGTGTCGAGCACCGCCAGCCGAACGCCGCGCCCAGTGTGCGCGGAGTTCGGCGCGTTGACCGCCTGAAGGCCCCAGGTGACTTTCGACTCATCGACCGCTGGGACAGCGGCCGACGCAGAGGCCAGGACGCCCGGCGGGGTCCCGGCAGCGGTCGCCAGGCTGACGACGGCGTCGCGGTAGCCGCGCAGGTATTCCGCCGACAGGCTTCCACCGGGTAGCGGGGGCCCCGGCCGACGCGGCGGCCGCATGCCGAGGGCGTAGACGATTCGCTCGGGCTCCACTGCGAGCACTGCGCTCTCGCCCCGAGCGGTCCTCCCGAGCGCCTGCGCCTGATCAGGAGCCACGTCGACGACGGCGACGCCGAGCTTGTCGAAGATGACGCCCCCGGAACCGTCACGTTGCTTTTCGGTCAGGGCACCGGTCTTGGTTCCCGCGGTCGTAGCCACGCGAACGCCGGTCGCGTCGCGCAGTTCTGCGGCGGCCGACTCGACCGCGCCTTCACGAAGCAGGACCAGGTATCTCCCGGTCGTTGCGCCGCGTTGCGGGTAAGTGGCTCCTTGCTCAGCCGCCATGGATGACCCCCAAAGGAAGGCACCACGCCTCCGGGCGCCGCCTCGGGCTCGACACGACCGTACCAGCGCATGCTCGGGCGGGCAACCCATCGGGGGACCACCATGATCCGTCCGGCTATCCCCTTTGGCCGCGCGGCCGTAACTCGAGATGGCGCAGCGGGCGCAGCACGAGCAGGCCCGCCACCGCCGAGAAGGCCAGGACGGCGATCGCCACGCGGCTGGCGTCGAAGCGCGAGAAGCCGATCAGCTCCGTCCCGATCAGAATCGTGCCGCCCCAGAGCACGAGCGGGCCGAAGCCGCTCGACAGTTTGCCGACGAGCGCGTAGAGGCCGAACTCCTCGCCGCGGCGTTCGGCGGGCACGAGCGCGAGCATCAGGATCCTGTCGACGGCGGAGAGCGACCCGAGCGCCACGCCCACCAGCGGTCCCGCCACCCACAGCAGCGCGCTCGAGCCCGAGGCCGCGGTGACGAGCAGCGTCGCGACCGTGAGCACCAGCGTCGCGAGAATCACGCGCAGCGGGCCCACCCGCTGGGCCAGCAGCCCCGCCCCCACCGCTCCGATCAGCGCCGCCACGGTGGACGAGGCCAGCAGCAGGTCGATCCGTGAGCCGTCGAAGTCGCCGGTTCGGCGCGCGTAGACGGTCAGGAACTGGATCACCGTCGCGATCGCGTCGACGTATAGAAAGCGCGCGAGCAGCAGCCGTCCGTAAGGCTCGCCCCGCGCGCGGCGGACCGCGGCGACCAGCTCGGCCAGCGGCCGCCTGCGGGGGCGTGGGCCCGCCGACGGCGGGCGCGCGCGCTCGCGCACCAGCACCAGGCACGGCAGCGCGAAGACTCCGAACATGGCCGCCGCCGGCAGGAACGCCTTCTGGGCCTCCCCGTCGGCGACCAGCGCACCGAGCACGAACAGCACGAGCAGCGTGCCCACATAGCCGAAGGCCACCCCGAGCCCGGAGACCAGTCCGCGACGGCGCTCGGAGGCGACTACCGCGAGCAGAGGGTGGTACTGCGAGTCGGCGGTGTTGAAGGCGAACGTCGCAATCCCGGCGACCACGAGCGCGAGCAGCACCGGGTCGACGAGGCCCAGCAGCGCGGTCATCGTCACGCACAGCACGGTGAAGGCCATCAGGATCGGGAGGTGGCGCCCGGTGCGGTCGGCGCGCGCCCCGATCGAGGGCAGGCTGAAGACCAGCGCGAGCGAGACCGCCGCGCTCATCAGCCCGACGTAGATGTCGGGCTGGTCGCGCTCGTTGACGATCCAGTCGGTGAAGTAGCGCGTGACGACGACGAACGAGAAGATCGTGTTGGCGAAGTCATAGAGCACCCAGCCGATCACCGGGGCGCTCAACACCCGGTCGCCGGGCTCCGGCGAGGGGCCCGTCACCCGGCCGCAGCCCTGCCCGATCCCATCCGCGCACGATAGACCGCAGGGGCCACCGTGTCCGCATGCCGAGCGCGCTGAGCCTTCCCGAGCGCCGCTCTACGCGCATGCCGTCTCCCCCGAGTACTGGGTCGTCGATCTCGCCGGCGAAGCGGGGAGCGCATCCGATCGACGGGCGCCAACACGATTGGCCCTGGCCGAGATTTCGTCGGGGCTAATTTTATATTCTTGCTAACACGATCTTTGTGTTAGGTTCCCAGCATGAGAGATTTGAGACGACGGGATCTTCTTCGAGGTGGCGCGCTGCTAGGTGTCGCCGGAGGCGCCGCGCTGGCCGGGCGGGGTGTGGGATCAGCACCGGCGGCGGCGGCGGATCACGTGGGGATGGGCGATGCCCATGGCGGCGGAATCGCGATGGGACACAGCGGTGGGACGAGCGGCCCGACCTTCCGCAAGGGCGAACGGGTGGATCACGGGGCGAACGGCTTCAACCCGACCGAGGTGTT
>JAABUR0100003274.1_pt1 | contig 22896 bp, 32 predicted proteins | sample 5560091 | NCBI WGS metagenome assembly JAABUR01 (sample SAMN10711879, study PRJNA513375) | rock metagenome | isolation source: Antarctica rocks | place: Antarctica: Victoria Land, University Valley sud
GTGAACGGCTGGATGAACGATCCCCGCGGCTTTGACCTGGTGAACGGCAAGGTGGTCAACCCGCAGCCGTTCACGGCGCTGTTCGGCGGCAACGTGTGGCACGAGCTGGTGCACATGTACCTGGCCGGCTACATGGTCGTGGGCTTCCTGGTGGCCGGCTACTACGGCCGCCGGTGGCTGAGGGGACGCCGCGACCACTACACCCGCACGGCGATGATCGTGGGCCTGACTTTCGCGGCGCTGGTCGCGCCCGTCCAGGTTGTGGTGGGCGACTGGGCCGCGCGCACGGTGGCCGAGAAGCAGCCGGTCAAGCTCGCCTCCTTCGAGGGGCTGGGCAAGACCACCAAGGGCGCGCCCTTCCACCTCGGCGGCTACTACTCCGACGGCGAGATCCGTTACGGCATCGCGGTTCCCAAGCTCCTCTCGCTGCTCGCCTTCCACGACCCCAACGCCACCGTCAAGGGAGTCGAGACCGTCCCAGAGGCCGATCGCCCCCCGGTCAACGTGGTGCGCACCAGCTTCATGGTGATGATCTCTGTGGGCAGCGCGCTGATGGCACTGGGACTGTGGTTCCTGGTCCTATGGTGGCGCCGCGGGCGGCTGCCGCGCAGCCCGTGGTTCTACCGCGCGTTGATGGCGGCCGGGCCGTTGGCGCTGCTGGCGCTCATCTGCGGGTGGATCACCACCGAGGTCGGCCGCCAGCCGTGGGTGGTCTATAAGTACATGCGCACCGAGCAGGCCGTGACCGACGCCGACGGTCTGTGGCTCGCCTTCGGGGTGATGGTGGTGGTCTACGCGGCGCTGGTCGCCGCCACCGTGTGGCTGCTGCGGCGCCTGGCGAGCACCTCGGCCGCCGACGAGATCCCGGAGCATGGATGATGCTCGAGCTGATCTGCCTCGTGCTCGTGATGGCCGGCCTGACCGCCTACGCCATCCTCGGAGGAGCCGACTTCGGCGCCGGGCTCTGGGACCTGACCGCGGGCGGCCCCGAGCGCGGCGGCCGGGTGCGCGGCATGGTCCAGCGCTCGATGAGCCCAGTGTGGGAGGCCAACCACGTCTGGCTCATATTCGTGCTCGTCGTTCTGTGGACGGCCTTTCCGGTGGTCTTCGGCTCGGTCTTCTCGACCCTGTACGTGCCGCTGTTCCTGGCCGTCGGGGGGATCATCTTCCGGGGCACGGCGTTCGCCCTGCGTGGCCAGGCGGCCACCATCAACGAGGCCCGGGCGCTGGGCGCGATGTTCGCCTCGACCTCGCTGCTCGTGCCGTTCTTCCTGGGCGCCGCCCTGGGTGGGATCGCCTCGGGTCGCGTGCCGGTGGGAAACGCCACCGGCGACCCGTGGAGCTCGTGGCTGAACCCCACGTCCCTGACGGTGGGCTTCTTGGCCGTGGTCACCGGAGCGCACCTGGCGGCGGTGTACCTGGCGGGCGACTCGGTGCGCGCCGAGCTTCCCGACATGGAGCGTGCCTTTCGCGCCCGTGCCCTGACCTCCGGTGTGGTGGCGGGGGTGGCGGCGATCGGAGCGCTGCCCATACTGGCGTCCGATGCCCCCGACCTCTTCTCCGGCCTCGACCACGGCCTCGGACTGGCCAGCGTGGTGGCCTCGGGCCTCTGCGGGGCGGCCACGCTGGCTCTGGTGGCGGCTTCGCGCTTCGCCCTCGCGCGCGCGACCTCGGCCGCCGCGGTCGTGGCCGTGATGATCGGGTGGGCGGCGGCCCAGAAACCGGATCTGCTCCCCGGCGCGCTGACTCTGGAGCAGGCGGCGGCCGGCGACACGGTGCTCGCCGGCCTGCTGGGGGGACTCGCGGTAGGTGCCCTGATCCTGGTCCCCTCGCTGGTCTACCTCTACCGGCTGGTGCTGCGCGGCACGCTGGACCAGGCGTACGAGCCGATGGACCAGCGCTTCGCCCCCACTCCCCGAGACGACTCCGACGGCGAGGATTCGTGAAGCGCTCGCGGCGCCTGCGCGTCGCGACCCTGGCCTGCCTCCTGCTCGGCCTGGCCCTGATGCTGCCCTTCAATGCCACCCTGACGCTCGCGGCGGGGATCGCGCTGCTCTTCGCCTTCGTGGTCTGCGGAGTCTTCCTGATCGCCGATCCCGCGTTCCTGGAGGGCGACGAGCGCGACGATTGACGATCCCCGGCGGGCTCAGCTCCCCTGCTGGTCGAACCGCTCGCGGCAGCGCTCGATCTCCTCGACTGCCTCCGCGTGCGAGCCCCAGCCGTCGATGTGCCACTGCTTGCCCTCGAGCTCCGTGTAGACGGAGAAGAAATGCTCGATCTCCTTGGCCAGATCGCCGGGCAGGTCGTCCAGCTCCTCGAGCTTGCTCCACGAGGGGTCGGAGATCGGCACTCCGAGGATCTTGTGATTGGGCGTGTCGCCGTCGTACATGCGCAGCAGCGCGATCGGCCGTACGGGCACCACGCAACCCGGGAAGGTCGGCTCGGTGACCGCGACGAGGGCATCCAGCTCTTCGCCCTCCTCGGTAAGGGTGCGCTGCACGAAGCCGTACTCGGTCGGGTAGGAGACCGACGCGAACAGCCGCCGGTCGAACTCGATCGAGCCCGTCTCCTGGTTGTACTCGTACTTGTTGCGACTGCCCTTGGGGATCTCGATCAGGATCGGGACTGGGTCACTGGATGACATCGTGGGGCGCTACCCGCGCAGCCGCCGCTCCAACCGCGCTGGTGGCGTCGAAGATGATCTCGACGTGGGACAGGCGGGGGTAGGCCTTGGCGAGCTGCGGCCACCTCTCGTAGATCGACGAGCCCCGGGCAGAGGCGCCGGGCCGGCGCCGACGAGGCGGGAGCGCTCCCGTCTCCTGCCTGCTCGGGTCCGAAGCCAACTCACGCAGCATCATCCCCAGGGCGCATCCCCCGTTGCCCGCCACGAGCCGGCCGGGCACGAGCGAATCCGCGTGGCGGCGCAGGCCGCGCACCAGCGGCTCGAGCAGCGTCAGCGGCAGGCCGCGCAGGGCACGGTGGAAGATCACGCTGCGCTCGCCGACGATCTCAGGCGGCAAGGGAGTGAGGAAAGGGATGTCCCGCGACGGGCGCACACGACGGTCCACACCCGGATCTCGTGCTTTTCCGCGCCTCGGCGGCGAGCGATAGCGTGCGCGCCCATGGCCACGAACGAGAAGCCCCAGGTCGAGGTTCCCTCCGACCAGCCCCCGTCCTACCAGCTCGAGACCGAGGACATCACCCTCGGCGACGGCGACGAGGCGACCTCCGGGCGCGTGGTCGAGGTCCACTACGTCGGCGTGTCGTGGGGCACCGGCAGGCAGTTCGACGCCTCCTGGGATCGCGGCGACACCTTCAAGTTCGGCCTGGGCAAGGGCCAGGTGATCGCCGGCTGGGATCAGGGCGTGCAGGGCATGAAGGTCGGCGGCCGGCGCCGGATAACGATCCCGCCGATGCTGGCCTACGGCAAGCGCGGCGCGGGCGGCGTGATCGGTCCCGATGAGACCTTGGTGTTCGTGGTGGACCTGATCGACGTGCGCTGAGGGACCGGGCGGTGCGGGGGCTGCGCAGCCACCGCTCCGCGGCCGCGCTCGGAGGCAGGAAGCGCCGCCCGCCCCATAGCCCCAAGGCGCCAGGTGGGAGTGCCCGACGGCGTACACCCCACGGTGGACGGTGCGCAGCCGACCGCGACGCAACCGCAGAGCGATCGCGTCGGGTGACAAGCCGGCGGCCAGCACCTGTGCCCGGCTGACGACGCCCCGCTGCCGCGCGACGATCCGCGCGACCAGCGGGTCGCCTCCACAATCGACCCCACCCCGCCGCGCCGGGAGGGGTCCGGTCGATTGGCCGCCACTATCCCCCTCAACCGACCCCACCCCCAAGGATTGGCCGGGTGCGGTCGGTTCTGCACGGTTGCTCACACCCGACAAATGGCCAAGCGAGGCAATTTCACCCCCACCCAGCGGAGTAAGCGCCCAGCCGGCGAGGAGGCCGCGGCAAGACCACTACGCCTCTGCGGCGAGACCACTACGCCTCCCAGTCCAGGGAGGCCTGGACGTCCTTGATGATGATCTGGAAGTTATGGCGGTCGGCGCGACGGCTCGAAGCCGAAGCGCGTGTAGAACGCCCGGGCGGAGTCGTCGATCGCGTGCACGAGCAGCGCTCGAATCCCGACCTCGTCCGACACCGCGACCATGCTGCAACATGGCGTCGCGGAGCAGCCAGACTCCGAGTCCTCGGCCCTGCACCGCCGAGTCGACGGCGAGACGAGCGAGGAGGACGGCTGGGATGTCGTGGCGGGGCATGCCCTTGGTCAAGCGTTCTGCGGCGTTCTCGTGCCTCACAGAGGCCACCGTCAAGGCGTAGTACGCAGCGACTCGCCCGAGCTCCGCATCCGTGACGACGAAGGTGCGTGCTGATCCGGCGGCCGTGGCAGGCCTGGCGTCCGGTGGCCGAGCCCCACCACTCCCGCTCATGGACGTCCGCCACGGCGAGGCCAGCCTGCGGCAACTGCGCGGGATGCTCGATGAAGCCGAAGGGTCACTACGCGACGCCCTCGAAGCAACGCGACTTCCCGCCCGCGCAGACACCGACACGGTCGATGCGTTTCTCGTAGACGCATACGAGCGCGCGTGGGCCCAAGGATGTTGAGCGTCGATCGCAATCTTCGGGCGAAGCTCGCCGATCGGGCACTGCTCGACGTGGGCGCTATGGGGGTGGTCGAGAGACCGAGGAACTCATCGGCCTGCATGATCGCCGCGTAACGGGCGCCACGCTGCTCGTGCCCGCGGGCACCTCGGACGGGGCGGGCGGAAGACCTCGCCGCGCACCATCTCAGTCGGCTGGCGGCGGCGCGAGCTCAACCATCTGCTCACGGATCACGCGCATCGGCTCACGGTCGCTTTCGTCGGCGGCCAGGAGTTGCACTTCTTCACGAATCGCAGACCGAACCCGCCGGCGGGCAGCGGCCTTGACGGTGATCAAGAGCTTCGCCTTACGGTCGCCCTCGTGGTGCGCGACGTAACGAGGATCGAGCGGGGCGAGGTCGGCATCGAAATCGCCGGCCTGCGGATCAGGGTCTGTCCAGGGATCGTTGTTCATGCTTACGCCTCCAAGAGCCTACGCTCGCTCCGTCGAACTCCAGCCCGTGATCCGTCGGAGTCATCTCTTCCTAGTCGGGGACACGGCACTCACCTCGACCCCTGCGGCGGCGGCACGTCGAGCTGCTTGCAAATCGAGCGCGCGAGCCGGTAGTCGATCTCGCGATGGCGAGGCACCGCGCTTCGACGCTTGCCGGTCGCGGCGGCCCAGCGGGTGTGGTTTCCACCCTCGTCGATCTCACGGCAACCGTGATCACGCAGATGCCGCTCGAGGTCGCGGCGCTTCATCCGCCGATCGTCAGAGTGAGCGGCTCGCGATCCACAGACTCGTCGTGCCCGGGCTCAGGGCTGAGCATGAGCTGCAGGGCGTCGATCACGTTCGACCGAGCTTCCTCGCGAGTGCGCCCCTGGCTCAAGGCACCAGGTACCTCCGGAATCGAGGCGATGACCCATGCGTCATCCCCCTGCTCGTAGACGATCGTGAGCTGAAGCGAATCGCTCATGCCTTCACGGTACCGGGGGCCGTGGCTCACGACGCGCCAACGCAAGACGAGGCGCCGCCATGGCTCAAGCGCCTCCTTGCGGCCGCGACGACTTAAGTCCACGGGGGCTGGACGCGGCCGTGGGTAGCGCCTGCGCCCGTCGCCTGGCAGCTCGCACCTCCGCCAGCCGACTGAGATGGTGCGCGGCAAGCCTGTCCTTCCGCCGGCGGAACCGGACAAAGCGCAGCGGCCAGGAGGAACAGCGCAGCCATACCGCGGGCGTGCTCGGACGTTACGAGAAGTACGTGTCCATCCGGAATACGAGCACGACCGGGTCGCCGGCACACAACGCACGCGTGGCCATCTGGCCTTGTCAGACGGGGAGGGCGCCGTGAAGCCGGGGCCTCTAGTAGCGTCCGCGTGCTGCGGGGCGGGGGTTCGCACCGGGCCGGCCCCGTCCCTTGCGCCGCTGCTCGAGACCGACCGCCCCGGCGCCGAACACGACGATCAGCGCAAGCGCGGCGAGGTAGACCACGCCCGTCGACCAGTCGCCGAGCGCCCCCGCGAGGCCGAGCGCCACGCCTGCGGCCAGCGCGAGCGCGATGGAGACGGGATGGCGACGGGCGACGGTCACGGGGGGAAGTCTAGGCTCCGACTGCCTGGCCGATGCACAGCCGAGCTCCCGCTGCGCCGCCGAGCACGCCGAGCCAGTCGCGCCAGCTCTCGCGCGTCTCGCGGTCACGGCCGAGCAGGTAGCCGGCGGTCGCCCCGGCCCACGCGCCGACGCCGTAGCCGGCGGGGATCACGAGCAGCCGAGCGGCTGCGTCCGCCGTCGAGAGAGTCGCGATCCAGCCCATACGAGAGCGTGAGCGTGTCACCCGGGCCGGATCGCACAGGACCTCAGCCGACGTACGCGGCGCGCTGAGCTGAAGCGCCAACGCTTGTGATCAGGCTATGCAGCCGCCGCCGGCGGATGCCGCAGCTGCACGCGGTACCTGCGAGGAAGGGTGATGATGTCCGCACCGTCTGCACTGCGCACGATGGGAGCCCTCGAACGGCCCCGGGCGAGCAGGCTGCCGAGGAGCGCTCCGATAAGGAAGGCAAACGCTCCCTGAGCCGGCGTAACGAGCACTTCGTGGCCGTTCGGGTACATGATCGCGAGCGGCCGCCCTTCGGCAACGTTCTCGGCCATCATCGCTAGAAAGTCGGGCGCGTCTGACGCGATGAACGCGGTGCCGTCCGGGTACAGATCCGAGTCCAGCGCGGCAGCGACAAGGCGCTCGCTGGCGAGCTTGCCGGCGGGTGTATCGCTGCTGTGAGCTAGTTCGTCCACGATCCCACGACCGCTTGCCAGTGGTCCACGAGGAAGGCAATCGCAGCGGGAAGGACTTCTCGCGGGTCGCCTTCCATGAACCGTTCAGCAGGCTGCTTCGTGCGGCCAGTGTACCGGTGCAGGTCGTGGTCCCCGTGGGAGTTGTCGAAGAGAAAGATCGTCTGCCAACCGCCGTTAACGCGAATCTGGAGAGTTGCTGCGTAGCGGCGCAGCGGGCGTCCCTCGACCTCGACATAGATGCGTGCGCCTTCACCCAATGGGCGTATCCATGACTTGTCAGGATCCACGCGACAGGGAGAGGCTTATCGGCGGATGTCCCCGGGCAGCGCCGCGCCGGGCGGTCAGGCGACCCAACGGGCTTCAGCCAGCTCGTCCCGGTAGGTGCCGGTCGCCAGGTAGGCGCGGAAGCGCCTGCCCCCGGCGGGTGGCCGCACCTTGGCGATCGCCTGATTCGGCGTTTTGGCCTCGGTGGCGAAAACCTCGCGATAGCCGGACTGCTCGGGCGAGATCGTCGGATCGGTGGCGAGCACCAGGTACCCGCGCCGGGTTGCGCGCTCGGCATTCGCCTCGGCGACTCGCTCTCGTTCCTGCTCGAGTTCGCTGGCCCATGCGAAGAGGTCGATCTGGGTCTCGGGTAAGGGCGTCACGGTCCTCGCCATCGAGTGCGGCTCATAGTGCCTAAAGCCTCCGACGGCACCATTTTCGCCCCCGGAGGCTACTCCGGAGGAGCTGCGCCACCGGCGCCTACCGATGAAACACCTAAGCCACGTCGTCGCCGTGTAAGCGTCAAAGACTTTTCGAGTGGGCCGGCCAGGACTCGAACCTGGGACCTACGGATTATGAGTGGCCCATTTGCAGGGATGTTTGCGTAGAACTGGCTCCGGTACGGCCAGTTAGGTCAGGTACGCTCGGGTTAGATTTGCCGACTTGGGGACACGGTTGGGGACATGGTTCCCGGCGCTACGCCAGACGCTGACAGCGGTACCATCGAGGCATGACCAACCGGGAGAAGCTGCACCGCCTGGTGGACGACCTGTCCGAGGCTGAGGTCACGCCCACGCTGCGTCTGGTCGAGACCCAGCGCCACGACCCGCTGCTTCAAGCCCTCGCCAACGCGCCTGAAGACGATGAGCCCTGGACCGACGAGGACGAGGCCGCCGTCGCGGTGAGCCGGGCAGACGTTGCAGCCGGACGTACGCTCGCCCATGAGGAGATGCTCCGCAAGTACGGATGACCGGTGGCCAGGACGGCGGCTGGAGTCTCCGATATAGCCGACGTGCCGAGAAGGATGTCGCCCGCCTGGACCCTCCAGTCAGGCGCCGCGTGCTGAACGCCCTCGGGCAATTTGCGGAGGACCCGGGATCGGTCAGTGGCCTCCGCAAGCTCTCGGGCCGCTCTGAATCCAGACTGCGCGTCGGAGACTGGCGGGTCATCGTGGACGTCGCGGCAGAGCGGCGCGAGATCTACGTGCACCGTGTCCTCCCGCGAGGACGCGCGTACGATCGATGATCATGGGCGAAGGTCCCGAGGCAAGCGCGAAGTTCACGACTGCCGTCGCGGCGACCGAGCCGGCCCGGTGGCTTCTGGCAACTGGCCTGGAGGGAGCGGCGCTGACACAGACACACGTCCTGTCGCGGGCGCTGGTGAGAGAGGCGGCGGTGCGATGGCCGGGCTGGTGGAACGCCGAGCTGTTCGGGCCGCCCCACAGAGAGGCAGACGTGCGGCTCGTCGAGGTGCTGCGCGAGGGTCTACAGCGGCTGGGGCTCATGCGCCGCCGCGGCCGCACGCTGAGGACGTCGCCCCGGGGTCGGGAGCTCCTCCAGGACCCGCAGGGCCTGCTAACGGCCCTCGCGGGCGACCTCGGCGGCGGCGATCCGTTCGCACAGGAGGTGCAGGTCGTCGTTACCGATCACCTTTTAGCATCCGGCGCGGCAAGTCACGACGCTCTCGCCCAGGCCGCCCTGACTCGGGTAGGCGGCGGCTGGGTCGGCCCAGACGGACTCCCACCCGGCGAGCACGAAATATCCGCAGTGGTCTCAGAACTACTCTGGCGCGGCGAGGCGTATGGGCTTCTCCGACGCGAGCTCGAGCCCGGTGGGTCACGACTCGTGCCAACTCGCATCTCGTTCACCAACGGCGGCGAGCTGGTGTTCGGACGCCGTGAGGCGACAACAACAGAGACCGGCGTCCTCGTGCTCGACGCCGACCTCGTCGGCGTTCGCGGCGTGCGCGCGAGGGTCGCCGTCGGAGCCCATCAACATCTCACTGCACTCCACGATGTCATCCAGGAGGCCTTTGGGTGGTGCGACGACCACCTCTACTCGTTCTGGCTCAACAACGAGTTCTATGGCGATGAGGAGTTCGAGTACACCTCCCCGGACATGGCTGACGAGGGCTCCCGCACCGCCAATGTCCCAATCAGCGAGCTCGAGCTTCCCGTCGGTGCCAAGATCGCCTACGTATTCGACTTCGGCGACGACTGGCGAGTGCGCCTCACCCTCCGCGAACAGGGCAACCCCGACGGAGGCGACTACCCGCGCGTCATCGCACTCAAGGGCACCCCGCCACAGCAGTACGGCGATCCCGGCGAAGTTTGACGGACCCACCTGCACGCCCGGTACGCCGGTCAAGAGGCCAAGGTCGCGCTCGAGCTGGCCGAGATGTTCGAGAGCCAGCTTCCCCGGCGCGCCTACCGACTCGTCCGTGAGTGGACGCAGCTTCACCGTGAGGAACTCGAACTGAATTGGGAGCGTGCGAGATCCCGGGAGCCGCTCGATACCATCGATCCACTGCCATGAGTGTGCGCACGGAGCTGATCTCTGTCACAGATGTCGAGGCTCTCGAAGGCTTCAGGCTGCGACTTCGCTTCAGTGACGGGAGTGAGCGGGAGCTGGATCTCGAAGCAGAGCTCTGGGGTCCGGTGTTCGAGCCTCTGAAGGAAGATCCGGATCTGTTCCGCCAAGTGCGGCTCGACGCCGACCTCGGCACGATCGTGTGGCCCAACGGGGCGGACATGGCCCCGGAGTACCTCCACGGCTCTCGCGACCCTGCCTGAGCGGCAAGCCTGAGACCACGATGGGCCGGCCAGGACTCGAACCAGGGACCTACGGATTATGAGTCGGGCCGGAGGAGGTCCAGCTAGGTCGAGTTGGCTCAGGTACGGCAGGCCGATGTGGACCCGCTCGGGTTAGATCTGCAGACTTGGGGACACGGGTCGGGCCACGTCTTGTGAGCATCGCTCCCGCTTGGCCAGAGCCTCCCGCCGCTTGCGTCGCTGTTGTGGTGCTGGCCCCGAGTGCCTCCCCCACAACGCTCGAGATGAAGGCGCGGATTGCACACATGCCTGGGTCCGTTGGTCCGCCGAACAAATGCTGCCGTGCGTACCAGCCCGATCCCCGCCCACGGTCGCCGTTCCATTGCGATCATCGCGCGATCCGAATCAGACCGTGGTGGCCGAACCCTCTCGCAGCCGCGCTACTGGCGAGCACCGCCTAGCTCGGCCGGGGGTCGGGGGGCAGACCCCAGTGCTCCATTCCCCAGACCAGGACCGCCTGCGCGATGAGGAGTGCCGCAGTCACCGCGAACGTGACGCGTCGCGATGCCAGCGAGGCCACGACCAGGATCAGCGCCAGCGGAGCTGCGGCGGTGACCAGCCAGCCCAGTGCATCCGCGTCCAGGCGCTCGCATACCCGGCGACCTCGCTCGTCGGCGTTCTCGCCGACTGCGCACCCGAGGGAATGGAGGATCGTGAAGAGCGGCGCCAAGCTCAACAGCGCGAGGCAGGCCAGCGTCCACCAGCCAGCGTCGGGTCCCGGCGCTGGCTCGAGGTGGCTGCTGCCCGGATGCACACCACCGTCATACCCGGTGGCTCCAACATCTGTCCGCGCCAGCACATGGAACGCGCATGTAGCACTTGACAGGGCCGCGGGAGAGACGGAACGTGCTTGTGGCAGTGATGGCAGCAAGCGATCATCCGGGGGTGGTAGTGCTCGAGCAGGGAGCGTCGCGCGCCCTCACGCGTCGTGAATGTCCGTGGCGGGTAAGAGCGATGAAGTGATGACGTCCGGCGCGAGAAAGGTCGGTGCGTGATGGGGAGGCGGACCTGGGGCTGGCTGGCCGCCGCATTGGTCGTTACAGGTGTGACCGTGTTGTTGGCGGCCGGGCCGGCGTCGGCCACGACAACGCATTGCCCCGGGTCACTGGACTCCAAAGGACGATACGTGAAGAGCAAGAAGGGGATCTTGCGCGACTACTACGCGCACAACACCAGTTGCGCCGCGGCGCGGACACTGCTGAGCAGTGGCAGCGAGGTGGGCGAGCCGATCACTGGCCGGGGCGGTTCCGGGCTCCAGCATGTCCAGGTTCCCGGTGGGGCGCTCTGGCGTTGCCGTCTGCTGCAAACGGTCAATGGCAAGTCCGCGCCGTTCGGCTACGTCCCGGATAACGCCAAGACGGTGTTCCAGTCCGAGTCCTGTCGACCCTTGACCGGTCGGCTGAACCGGCGCGTGACCGCCCGGACGCGTAACTTCGCCGGCGAGGCGTAATTCGATGGGCCGGGGAGGACTCGAAGCTCCGACCTACGGATTATGAGTGGCCCATTTGCAGGGATGTTTGCGTAGAACTGGCTCAGGTACGGCCAGTTAGGTCAGGTACGGTCGGGTTAGATTTGCCGACTTGGGGACACGGTTCGGGACACGCTTTCCCCTGACAACCCCCTGGCTCAGAACGAGCGGGCGTCAGCCGTCCGACGCGAACGCTCGGGCCGCCCAGTCTTCGGTGTGCCCAACGAGCTCCAAGGCCCACTGTCGGTCCAGCGGCTCGGGGTCGAATGGATCGCCGTAACGACGTTCGACGGCCCACGGCGTGAGCTGTGAGTCCGCTCGTAGCCGACGCCTCGCATCGCGAGGACCGCCTTCAAGAACATCTCGACCGCCTGCTGAGCATGGAAGCCGACGATGCGATCAGGTATCTCAGCGTCCGCAATCAGGCGCGCCGCGGCTGCGTCCTCCCGGGCGCTCTCCAAGAGACCAGCCGGAACATCCCTCGGCTCAGACACCGGCGACGACCTTGCCTTCTTGCAACGCGTCGTGAATCGCGGTGCCGGGCACACGGCCCCATGCCCTCGCCTCCACCTCGCTGTAGACCAGCACGTCGATCGGCGCGTCTATGCCACGCAGCGATCGACGCAGTCGCACCATTTCGCGATGCCTACCTTCAACCTCCGGCTCGATCACCAGGAAGTCGAGATCGCTGCCGGCCCGAGCGTTTCCCCGAGCGTGCGATCCAAACAGGATGACCTTGGCGTTGGGCCCCGCCTCGGTGGCCAGGATCTCCGCGGCCTTGGCGATCATCTCCTCGGCGGTCATCGCCGCCTACGGTAAGCCACGGGGCGGGCGTGTCGTAGGCGATCAGCATCGGAGGTGAGCCAAGCAGGCGGTGACGGGTTGGCCAGATCAGGCGACCCAGCGAGCGTCGGCCAGCTCTTCGCGATAGGTGCCGGTCGCCAAGTAGGCGCGGAAGCGACGGCCCTCCGCGAGCGGCCGCACCTTGGCGATCGCCTGATCCGGAGTCTTGGCCTCGGTGGCGAAGACCTCGCGATAGCCGGACTGCTCGGGCGAGATCGTCGGATCGGTGGCAAAGACCAGGTATCCCCGCCGGCTTACGCGCTCGGCATTGGCCTCGGCGACTCGCTCTCGTTCCTGCTCGAGTTCGCGGGCCCATGCGAGGAGGTCGATCTGGGTTTCGGGGTGAAGTGTCACACCGCTACCCGGTCGTATCCCGCCATCGAGTGCGAACTTCGAGGAGCTCTTCGAGCCTCTTCTCGGTGGCCAGGCTCGACGAGCCGACGGGCACCGTCTCGTTGTCGTCCAGCCTCCAGAGCGCCATCTCGATCGGCATCTCGTCAGATCCTCTGCTCTTCGTCGGGCAGCAGGTCGGAGACCGCGTCGACCTCATCAGCCGGCTTCGCTCCGCCTCCGTTTCCGCTCAGCTCAGCGGCAACAACCGAGAACTGTTCCAGGGCTGCGGTCAGGCTCTCCACGATCTCTTCAGCGATGACCTCGGGCGCCGGCAGATTGGCGGCATCTTCGAGAGACTCATCCTGCACGTCAGCCCAGATGTCGAGGTTGAGCCCAGGTCTGGCGTCGAGGTCTTCGTAGCTCCAGCGCTTGAACTGCTCGCTATCTGAACGCTCATTGGTCTTGCCCGGCTTGTAGGCCTCAACGAAGTCATCGAGGTCGGAGCGCTTGAGCGTCCTGGTCTTGAGCGTGAAGTGCTGGTTGGTGCGGAAGTCGTAGACCCACAGCTCCTTGGTCGCGGCCGACGTCGAGGCGGCTTTACGCTCGAAGAAGAGAACGTTGGCCTTGACGCCCTGCGCATAGAAGATGCCGGTCGGCAGCCGCAGCATGGTGTGGACATCGCACTCCTGGAGCAGTCGGCGCCGAATCGTCTCCCCGGCGCCACCCTCGAAGAGAACGTTGTCGGGAACGACGACGGCGGCGGTGCCGCCGATCTTGAGCGCCGAGCGGATGTGCTGAATGAAGTTGAGCTGCTTGTTCGAGGTAGTTGCCCAGAAGTCCTGACGCTGAATGGCAATGTCGCTGCTCTGCACCCGGCCGTCCTCACCGATCATCGTCACCGACGACTTGCGCCCGAACGGCGGGTTGGTCAAGACCATGTCGACGCGCTCAGTCGGCTCGGCGATGAGAGTGTCCTGCACCTTGATCGGCGGCTCCGCGTCGGGCTCGGGTGAGCCGATGTTGTGGAGGAAGAGGTTCATCGCGCACAGTCGCGCGGTGTTGTCGACGATCTCGTTACCCGAGAAGGCCTCATCTCGGAGGAAGCGCTTCTCATAGCGGTCGAGCTCATGGCTGTCTGCGATGTAGTCGTGCGCTGCCAGAAGGAAGCCACCGGTCCCGCAGCAGGGGTCGGCGACCTTCTCCCCTGGCCGCGGCTGCATTACGTCGACCATGGCCTTGATCAAGGCCCGGGGCGTGAAGTACTGCCCGGCCCCTGACTTGGTGTCGGCGGCGTTCTTCTCCAGCAGCCCCTCATAGGCGTCGCCCTTGACATCGGCGTCGATCCCGGTCCAGGTCTCGGGCTCGATCAGGTCGACGATCAGTCGGCGCAGCTTGGCTGGGTCCTGGATCCGGTTCTGCGCCTTGCGAAAGATGAGGCCAAGCGTCCCGGACTCGCGCCCCAGCTCGTTGAGCAAGACGGTGTAATGCGTCTCCAGCTCGGGGCCATCGCGATCGAGCAGCGACTGCCAGTCGAACCGTTCTGGAATCCGCGAGGGCTGATTGAACGGCGGCTGCGTCCGCTCGTGAGCCATCTTGAGGAAGAGCAGATAAGTGAGTTGCTCGACGTAGTCGCCGTAGGACAGGCCGTCGTCGCGTAGGAGGCTGCAGAAGTTCCAGAGCTTCTGGACGAGCTGGCGGGCATGTTGATCCACGAGCTTCGTCACGAGCTAACCCTCGGCCTGGCTGATTACGAGCGGACGCGGACCCACTCCCCCGCGCCGACCGACGCTCCGGCCTTCGAGACCTCGGTCTCGATCCGGTAGACGGTGTAGTCGACGTTGACCTGGTCGATGACCGACTGCTCGTAGGAGTAGGGCGCGACGACGTTGCCCTGGAAGTAGCCGTAGGTGAACTTCGAGGGCGTCGCCGTCAGCCCGACCAGGAAGGCGTCGAAGTAGTCGAGGACCTGGCCCCAGCGCCCATAGATGGAGCGGTGGGCCTCGTCGGTGAAGAGGAAGTCGAACAGCTCGATCGGGTACTTCGTCTGGTAGCTGACCGGCAGCTGCTCCAGATCGGGCTGGCCACCGACCCGCTCGAACACCGACTCCTCCTCGACCCCGTCGGCCAGCTCATCCTCGTCCAGCAGCATCGAGTAGAGCCGCTGGATCGTGGTGATGACGACGTTGGCCGCCGGGTCGATCTGGTTCGAGCGCAGCAGCTGGATGTTGTAGAGCTCGCCGAACTTGCGCCCATCGTCAGGAGTGACGTAGTTGCGGAACTCGCGCAGAGCCTGCTCGCCGAGGTTGATCCGATCGACGAGGAACAGCCCCCGCTTCGCACCGCCGTACCGCAGCAGCCGGTAGGCCTGAGCACAGGCGAGCATCGTCTTGCCTGAGCCCATCGTCTGCGGAGTCAGCGTCCGCAGGTGATTGGAGACAAACGACTTCTCCAACCCCTTGATCGCCGCGACCTGGTTCTGTCGCAGGCCTTCCTCGATCAGGGGCGGCATCTGGCGCAGTTGCCGGCGCATCGTCTCGCCGCTCTTGGCGATCTCGATCAGGGTCTCCGGACGATGGAAGTTGAAGACCTCGCGCGGCGCGTAGTCAGGATCGAGGCGGTTGGCGAAGTAGCTCTCCTTGCCAGTGCTCAGATAGTGGAAGGGCAGCGGCTGGCGCCAGGCCGGGATGCCCCGCTTGGCGGCCGTCTGCCTGAAGCCCTCCGTGTAGCGGTCGGACTGCGACTCGACGCCGAGCAGGGGCGTGCCGTCCTTCTTCGCCTCGATGGTCCCGAGCGCCTTGCGGTCGCCGTACAGCAGGTAGTCGGCCGGGCCCGTCGCCGTTGGGAACTCGCGCGCGGCGACGCCGCGACCGGCCGAGAGGTCCATCTCCCTGAAGTCCTGGACCAGCCAGCCGGCAGCCTCGAGCTTGCGGTCGATCTCGACGCGGGCCTGCTGCTCCGGCGTGAGCCCGCCTGGCATAGCTACGAGGCTATCTCTGACGAGGCGGATGGGGGCGAACAAGGCTCTCCGCGGCCTTTACCGAGTATGCGCAGCGATGGTTCACCGGCCCCGGCGGCGCGTGACGCCCTGGTGCTCGCCGCTGCTCGGATCGCGGAGGACCTCGAAGCGCGCTGCTCGCCGAGCGAGGAGGCGGTTTTCACCTTCGTGGCCAGCGTGGTCAGCGCTGGGCTCAGTACAGATCGCCGCGCCCCGCACTTGGCCTTCGAGCTGGCCACGGGCCTCCTAGACAACGTCCCGGCCGGCCGGGTCTGGAGCGAGTCACGCGGCCGACTTTGGGCGACCAAACTCTCTGCATGGCTCCTGCTACAGGCCCGCCCGGAGGTCGCCGAGGCCGTCGCAGTTGGTCGCCCTGTTTGAAGGTAAGGGAGCGTTTGTCGTTGCTTGGCACGGCGAAGAAAGTGCGCTGCATCAGCCGCCGGTGCTGCTCCGCAAGGGCGCGCTCCGTCTCCTGGAGCGCCAGGACGAAATGCCGTTGCGGCTGCCCGGTCGAGCGCACAAGAAGCGCGGCTGGCGCGGTCGCGAGCCTCCGATATGCGCCCTGCTATGGACTAGATCGGTGTGACCGCGGTGTCGATTTTCGCTTCTCGCGTCGTCGAGTGGACCGGCGGTCAGGCGACGGAGAAGATCACGCTGCCAGGACGGCAGGGCCTTGGACCACTCATAGATGCGCTTCTGCAGGAGCATAAGAAGGACCGCACATTGTCTCAGACGAGGCGGCGGTTCTAACCCGTCCGATCACAAGGAGCTTTCACGGCTACCAACCTGGTGCGAGGGCCCACGCAGCCGCTGGGCATCCTCGACGGCTCGATGCATCACGATGCGGCCCGGCCGCCCGTCCCTCTTGCCAATCATCGTGTCTACTGGACGACCGAGTTCTGGGAAGCGGCATCCGATCTGCTCAGTGGGATGCGCTCCGCAGACGAACTCACTCGGCGACTCCCGCTTGCGGCTGGCCCTTGCCCGAGGCTGGCCCATCCGACCGTGGTGAGGAACCTGACACCCCGAAGATGCCTCTAAGCTGGGCTTTCGAGTGGGCCGGCCTGGACTCGAACCAGGGACCTACGGATTATGAGTCCGCTGCTCTAACCAGCTGAGCTACCGGCCCGTGCCCGTGATCCTACGGCGACGAGGGACCTCACGGCCGTCCTGCTTGGGCCGCGGTCTACGAGATCGAGGCTGACCAGCTGGCCTCCGAGCCACGGGTCACAGAATCGACAGCCACTCCCCGACCGCATTCCTGAGCGCCGCGGTGTCGCTGCGCAGGCTGTGGTCGCCCGCGACCTGGACCACCGTTCGGCTGCCGCCGCCGGAGGGCATGCCGAACCGGTCCTTGACGCCCTGGACCACCAGCATCGGCACCCGGACCGCGTCCAGCTCGCCCTGCCGGCTGTCGCTCTGCTTGCCGTTCTTGCGCGGCGGCGGCTGGAGCGGGAAGGCCAGGCACAGCACCGCCACCGCGCCGCTGTCGGCCGCGGTCCGGCAGGCCACCCGGGCGCCGGCCGAGCGGCCGCCGGCGATCAGCGACAGCCCCGCCAGCTCGGCGTCCCCCAGGTGCGCGGTCACGGCCACCCAGGCGGCGTCGAGCTGCTTGGCCGGCGGGCTGGACTTGCGCCCGGCCACGCGATAGGGCTGCTCGACCAGCGCCACGCTGACGCCCCGCTCCAGCGCCTCCTCGGCGGCCGCGGTCAGGTCGGGCGCCGCCACCCCGCCCCCGGCACCGTGGCCCAGCACCAGCGCGGCGCTGGGCTTCGCGGCGTGGTGCAGGTCGGCACGGGCGGGGCCGTGGGGGGTGTCGATCTGAATGGCCACGGGCGCCATGCTGGCACCTCACTCCAGCTCGTCGGGGCTGAGTGCCGGGGCCAGGTCGGGCCCGGCCCGCAGGAGGGTGGCCCGCGTCACGGCCTGCGGCCCGTAGCGCTCGCGCACCTGGTCGATCACCTCGTCCAGCGTGGCGGGCCGCCCGCCCTCCAGCGCCAGCGCCAGCTGCACGCCGTCGCGCACGTGCCCGAGGTTGGTGAACGTCAGGCCCAGCAGCGTCAGGCCGCGCTCGGCCACCAGCGGTCGGGCCTCGGCGAACAGCCCACGGGCCGTGCGCAGCACGGTCTCCGTGGCCGCCGTGGCCTGGGTCAGGCTGCGCGAGCGCGACGCGCGCGTGTAGTCGCCGAAGCGCAGCCGGAGCGTGACCGTGCGCCCCACCAGGCCGGACGACCGCATCCGGCGGGTCACGCGATCGACCAACGCCACCAGCACGGCGTCCAGCTCGGCCTCCGAGCGTCTCCGGCTGCCCAGGGCCGACTGCGAGCCCAGCGAGCGGCGCCGCCTGCGGGCCCGCACAGGCCGCGGGTCGCGGTTGTGCGCGATCGCGTGCAGGTGGCGGCCCGAGGACCGCCCGAGCATGGCCATCAGCGCCGGCTCGGGCACCTGGGCCAGGTGCTCGACCCGGTGGATGCCGCGCTCGTGCAGCTTGGCGGCGGTGGCCGGCCCGACGCCCCACAGCATCTCGACCGCCAGCGGGTGCAGAAAGGCCGTCTCCTCGTCAGCCTCCACCACCAGGAGCCCGTCGGGCTTGGCCGCCCGGCTGGCGACCTTGGCCAGGTGCTTGGTGCGCGCCACCCCCACCGTCAACGTCAAGCCGACCTCGTCGCGCACGCGTTCGCGCAGACGGTGGGCGATCTGCCGTGGCGACCCCGAGATGCGCTCCAGCCCGCGCACGTCCAGGAACGCCTCCTCCATCGACAGGCCCTCGACCACCGGGGCCGTGTCCTCGAACACCGCGAACACGTCCATGCTGGCCTGCACGTAGGCCTTGAACCGCGGCGAGACCACCACGGCGCCGGGACACAGCTGCCGAGCCTGACGGCCGCCCATGGCCCCGCGCACGCCCATGGCGCGGGCCTCGTAGCTGGCGGCCATGACCACCCCGCCGCCCACGATCACCGGCCTCCCGCGCAGCCGCGGATCGTCGCGCTGCTCGACCGAGGCGAAGAACGCGTCCACGTCCGCGTGCAGGATCGTCGGCTCGGTGGCCACGAACGTATGTTCGCACGCGTCCTCGACGGCTTGCAACGAACCTACCGCCGTAGGTGCTGAGACGGGTCATTCCAGCTGCGCCGCCAGAGGCATCCCCTCCGTGGCGGCCGCGCGCTGCACCCTTCGGTCGAACGTAGCCATCGACGCGTGATGCGCCTCTGCGGTCGCGAGCGCAAAGCCGTCCGCCAGGCTCACGTTGGCTGCCCGCAGCCGAGCGGCTCGGCGCGCGATCGACGCGGTCGGAGGCACAGGGCGGATGCCGAGCGTGTCCATCGCAGCGACCGCGGTGCGCAGCAGACGATCGTCCTCGGCCGGCCGTACGAGCGCCTCGGCGTAGTTGATCAGCGACAGCAGCATGGGCACATGCTGATCGGCCAGCGCGGTGATCGCCCGGACGGCCGCTTGGTGGTGGGCATCGCCTCGGTCGAGCGCAGCGATCACGACGTCGGTATCGAGCACACAGGCGCTCACGCGCGTTCGCCGGCGCGCAACCGCTCCAGGTAATCGCGCTCGTAGAGGCCATCGAACACCCCGAACGCCTCTTGCGGGTCCCGGCTTCTCCGGCGCACGACGATGACGCCCGCGCCGTCGGCCTCGACGGTCACCTCGTCCCCGGCGGTCAAGCCGGCCGCCGACAGAGCCGCGACCGGCAGGGTCACCTGATTCTTGCTGGAGATCTTCGACATTCCTTTACTCAGTGGTAAAGGTAGCGATCAGCTCTCGTGCAGGCGTTCCAGCGCCGGCCTGATCCCCTCCGGGATCGGCGCGGAGCGCCGCGAGTCGCGGTCCACGAACACATGCACGAACCAGCCATCGGCCGCGTGGGTGCCGTCCTCGGCGAACAGCCCAATCTCATACCGCACACTGGTGTTGCCGAGCGTTCCGACCCGCAGGCCCGCGGTCACCGTCTCCGGAAAGGTCAGCGGCGCCTCGAATCTGCAGTGCGACTCCGCGCACAGGCCGATCGTCCGGCCGGCGTGAACATCCAGTCCGCCCGCACGGATCAACCAGGTGTTGATCACCGTGTCGAAGAACGCGTAGTAGTCGACGTTGTTCACGTGGCCGTACACGTCGTTGTCGTGTCACCGGGTGGGGATCTCCAGCGTGTGGGGATAGTCAGACGGCGAAGGCATCACTTGGCCACCGCGGCGTCCACCGCACGCTCGAGCTCGGCGGCGCTGAAGGCGCCTTCGATGCGGGCGGCCACGCGACCCCTGCGGTCAACGGCGAACAGCCACGGCTCGGTGGGCAGGTCAAAGGCCCTCACCTGCGGCCGAAATCCCTTGGAGAGCTCGTTGCCCTGGTAGATCTCCTGCTGGATGAACTCCGCCTCGCCGCCTCGGTGGGCCTTGACCTGCTCGGCCACGTCGACCACCGGTCCGCACACCCGGCTCTGACACAGCGCCGGCGTCGCGAACAGCAGGATCGCCGGTCTTCTGCCCAGTACGTCCTTGAAGGACTTGTCGTGCTGGGTCGAGGGCGGCAGCCGGGTGTCGATCTTGCGGATGTCGCCGGCCGCGTCCGCCTTGGTGGGCGTATCGATGGCGGGGGCCTTCTCGCCGACGCCGGGCACCTTGCTCGAGCTGGTCACCTTGATCGGCCCGGCCACGCTGGCCGCCGGTACCAGGCGACCGTTCAGCCGGGCGATCGCCAGCACCTCGTAGGCGCCCGCCTGCGGCAGGTCGACCTCGGCCACGTAGACCGACTTGGCGGCGTCGGGATCGGAGGCCGCGGATCGGCTCTGGAACTGGGGCTTGACGGCCAGCGACTCACGCTTGGCGGGCACCGCCTTGCGTGCCTTGCCGCGGCCCACCGGCGCCACGTAGACCATCGCCGAGAGGCCGGAGATCTGCTTGCGGGCGGTGTCGAATATGGCGAACCCGAAGCGGTTCTTCCCGGGCTTGTACACGCTCTGGGTAGGCGACAGGATCAGCCCCTGCCCGCCCACCCCCTTCTGTAGCTGGGCGAGTGTCTTGCCCTGGGCCCTGGGGAAGTCCGCCTGGCGCGCAGGGGGCGGCGGCGACTTCGCCTTTCCGTCCGAGGAGTCGCTCCCGCAGCCGCCGAGGACCAGCCCAATGGCCAGCAGCGCTGACAGGGCTGCGAGTAGCCGCGGGGCGAGCACGGCCCGAAGGCTAGGGAACGTCTCCGGCGGGCGGGCATGGAGCCAACCAGGGTCGGCGTGTCACGAACTGGGGACCGCGACGTGCCCGAACGCGATAGGCAGATCCTGCAAGGGCTCGAGGTTCTCCAACGGCGCGAGGTCCTCCAGCGGCTCCACGTCGAACTCCTCGCGACGGGCTCGCGTGACCTGCGCGTCGCGGTGCCCGGCTATGGCTTCGGCCATCGGACCGGCGCCCACCGACCCCTCGACGGCGATGCTCGACTCCAGCATTGCCCTCAGCGTCCGCAGCTCGCGCTCCGAGGCGCGGCGGGACTCCTCCCCCGCCTTGGTGTAGCGATCCCACGCGTGGGCGAAGCTGGCAAAGGTCGTCCGGCCGCCGTGTCGGTGGGCGGCCAGCATCGGGCAGACCCCGCCGTCGCGGTCGGTGTAGCCGCCGACGATGATCGGGGTCGAGTCGATTCCTTCGAGCATCGCCCGGCGGGTCGGCAGGGGCATGCAGTCGATGGCCAGGCGCAGGTCGTGGGCCGGCCGGCCCCGCCTCACGCGGTTGCCCCGCGCGCTTCTCTCATACGATGCCGTCGCCTCACGAGCCGGTGAGCGTAGGTCGGGGCGTCCGGCGGTTCAAGGTCGTTCCTTCCCATGAGAGGAGAGTTGCAATGCGGCTGGGTCTGCATGTCGGGTACTGGGGGCTTGGGCTCACGGCCGCCGAGCAGCTGGAGATCGTCAGGGAGGCCGAGGCGGCCGGCTATGACTCCGTCTGGGCGGCGGAGGCCTACGGGTCCGACACCGCGACCGTGCTGTCGTGGCTGGCCGCGAACACGACGACGCTGAAGATCGGCTCCGCGATCTTTCAGATGCCCGGCCGCACGCCCGCCATGACCGCGATGACGGCGGCCACGCTGGACAACATCTCCGAGGGACGGATGCTGCTGGGCATCGGCTCGAGCGGCCCGCAGGTGGCCGAGGGGTGGCACGGCCAGCCGTTCGCCCATCAGCTCCAGCGCACGCGCGAGTACGTGGGCATCGTGCGCAAGGCGCTCGCGCGCGAACGGCTGGAGTGGAGCGGCGAGGCCTACACGCTTCCGCTTCCAGATGGTCCCGGCAAGGCGCTGAAGCTGACTATCGCGCCTGTGCAGGAGCAGATCCCGATCTACATAGCGGCGATCGGGCCCAACAACACCCGGCTCACCGGCGAGATCGCCGACGGCTGGCTGCCCACCTTCTTCTCACCCGAGCACATGGGCGAGGCCCGCGCACTGCTGCAGGAGGGCGCCGAGGGCGCCGGCACGGGCACGTGCACGGGCACGGGCGCCGGCAAGAAGATCGACGCGTCCTTCGACATCGCCCCGATGGTCAACGTGTCGATCGATGACGACCTCGACCGCGCCCGCGACTCCATGCGCCCGGTCCTCGCTCTCTACGTGGGCGGCATGGGCTCACGCGACAAGAACTTCTACAACGCGCTCGTGCGCCGCTACGGCTTCGAGGATGCGGCCCGGGAGGTCCAGGACCTCTACCTGGAGGGCAAGAAGGACGAGGCCGCGGCGGCGCTTCCCACGGAGCTGATCGACATGGTCTCGCTCTGCGGCAGCCGCGACCGGGTGGCCGAGCGGCTCGAGGTCTACCGCGAGGCGGGCGTGGGCACGCTGATCGCCACCCCGATGGCCTTCGACTTCGACTCCCGCCGCAAGATGGTCCACGACCTGGCCGAGCTGACGATCTGAGCCTGAGCCAACGTGAGAGGTCGATCGGGCGAGCACCGGATCGAGGTTCTCCCCAGCGATTCCTGCTCGCCGCGTTCGGAGACCCCGGGCACGCGTTTCCGGCCATAGCGCTGGGCAGGGAGCTGGCCGACCGCGGCCACGACGTGTGCCTGCAGACCTCGGGGCGGTGGAAGGAGGACCTCGAGCGGGAGGGCATGAGCTTTGCCCCCGCTCCCGAGTACAAGGTCTGGGAGGGGCCTGGCCTCAAGCCCTACCAGGCCGCGGTCAGAGGGGCGAAGGAGACGATGCCGGTGATCGAGGACTTCGATCCTCACGTGGTGGTGGCCGACATCCTGACCGTGGCGGGCGGGCTGGCCGCGCAGATGGCGCAGCGGCCGTGGGCCACGCT
>JAABUR0100003275.1_pt1 | contig 22894 bp, 21 predicted proteins | sample 5560091 | NCBI WGS metagenome assembly JAABUR01 (sample SAMN10711879, study PRJNA513375) | rock metagenome | isolation source: Antarctica rocks | place: Antarctica: Victoria Land, University Valley sud
GCACCCGCATCGCCCAACGCATCCTCGCACTCACCGCCGCCATCTGGCACAACGACCAACTCGGCCTGAGCATCCGCCGCTCACTGACCGCCTACGACCACTGACCCCTTGGAATCATTCGTCTAGGGTGAGCAGGTGAGCTCTCCTGACGCTGCCTCGACCAGTGAGCCCGCCTCGACGAGTGACGCTGTCTCGACCAGTGAGCCCGGCTCGCCTAGTGACGCTGCCTCGACTGGTGACGCTGCCTCGACCAGTGAGCCCGCCTCGACGAGTGACGCTGCCTCGACCAGTGAGCCCGCCGGGTCGTTCGGGGACAACCGCGTCGACGAAGCGGTGGCCGGGCTGTCGGGACTGGACGAGCGTGACGTCCATGAGCACCCCGCGCATTACGAGCGCGCTCACGGCGCCCTTCGTGCCGCTCTCGACGACGAGCCAACCGCACCGTCGTCGTCCGACACCGGCAGCGCCTGACGAGGCAGTCTGTGCCTCGACGACTTCGCCTGGACGCCGAGCTCGTCCGCCGCGGGCTGGCGCGTAGCCGGGAGCAGGCCGCTGAGCTGATCGCGGCCGGTCGTGTCCACGTCGCCGGAGCGGTGGCGATGAAAGCGGCTACCGGTGTGACGACCGACGTAGCGCTGCTGGTGGCAGCCGACGTCGACGGCCGAGCCGACTTTGTCTCTCGGGGCGCGTACAAGCTGGTCGGCGCCTTGGCGGCGTTCGCGCCGTTGGGGTTGCAGCTGGTGGGACGCCGGGCGCTCGACGCCGGCGCCTCGACGGGAGGGTTCACCGATGTGCTGCTCCGCGAAGGTGTGGCAGAGGTGGTGGCGGTCGATGTCGGGTACGGGCAGCTGGCCTGGGCACTCGCGACAGACCACCGCGTCCACGTGCTCGACAGGACCAACATCAAGGAGCTGACACCGGCTGGCCTGCCGTTCGCGCCGAACCTGGTCGTCGCCGATCTGTCGTTCATCTCGTTGACCAAGGTGCTGCCGGCCCTGGTGGTGCTTGCCACCGAACAAGCCGACTTCGTGCTCATGGTCAAGCCGCAGTTCGAGGTCGGCAGGGACCGCGTCGGCAAGGGTGGCGTCGTGCGGGAGGCAGCCTTGCGAGTCGAGGCTGTGCTGGCGGTGACCGCGGTCGCCCGCAACCTGGGTCTTGGCGTCGCCGGGGTCACGGCCAGCCCGCTGCCCGGGCCGGCGGGCAACGTGGAGTACTTCTGCTGGTTGCGCGCGGACGCCGCCGACGTCGACCCGGCGACGGTAGCGAACGTGGTCGCCGTCGGGCCGCAGTGAGAGGGTAGGCGGGTGATCAGCACGAGCTCTGGCGCCGACGAGCGCGCCACCGCGGCCGACGCAGTGTTGTCGGCGGAGTCGGCGGACTCGGCGGAGTCGGCGGAGTCGGCGGTGTCAACGACGTCAACCCGGCGCACCGTCCTGCTCGTGGTCCACACCGGCCGTCGGCAAGCTGTCGAGGTCGCCTGCACGGTGGCGCGACAGCTGGCTGCATCCGACATCTCCGTCCGCCTGCTCGAGGGAGAGGCAGCCGACCTTGCCCTCGACTCGGCCGAGGTGGTGCCCGCTGACGACAGGGCAGCGCTCGACTGCGAGCTCGCGGTCGTGATCGGCGGTGACGGCACTATCTTGCGAGCTGCCGAGCTGACCAGGCTCGGGGGCACCCCTCTGCTCGGCATCAACGTGGGCCACGTCGGATTCCTGGCCGAGGCAGAGCCAGCCGACCTCGACGCCACGGTCGAAGCCATCATTGGTGGGTCCTACGTCGTCGAGGACCGGCTCACGCTCGACGTCGAGGTGGTCGCCAACGGAGCGTCGTCGTTCGGGTGGGCGCTCAACGAGGCGAGCGTCGAGAAGGCAGCGCGCCAGCGGATGCTCGAGGTCGTCGTCGAGATCGACAACCGGCCGCTGTCGCGATGGGGGTGCGACGGCATTGTCTTCGCCACTCCGACGGGCTCGACGGCGTACGCGTTCAGTGCCGGCGGGCCGGTGGTGTGGCCCGAGGTACAGGCTTTGCTGATGGTGCCGATCAGCGCGCACGCACTCTTCGCCCGACCGATGGTCGCCTCTGTCGACTCGACCCTTGCGGTCGAGATCCTTGCGCAGACCGCCGGTGGCGGCGTGCTGTGGTGCGACGGGCGGCGTCCGATGGAGCTGTCGCCCGGTGCGCGGGTCGAGGTACGCCGGGGCAAGCATGCGATTCGGCTGGCGCGGCTGCAGGCCGGACCGTTCACCGACAGGCTGGTCGTCAAGTTCGACCTCCCCGTCAGCGGTTGGCGGGGGGCAGGCGCGCGCCGGCGCGCCGTGGGCGACGAGGTGACCTGATGCTCGAGGAGCTCTCGATCAGCTCACTTGGGGTCATCGCCGACGCAACGCTCGACCTCGGCCCCGGGCTCAACGTCGTCACCGGCGAGACCGGCGCCGGCAAGACCATGGTGGTGACGGCACTAGGGCTGCTGCTCGGCGCTCGAGCCGACTCCGGTGTGGTCCGTGAAAACGCCGGCCGCGCCCGGGTGCACGGCACGGTGCGGCTGACCGACCATCCCGACGTCGCGAAGCGCGCCGTCGATGCCGGGGCCGACCTCGACGACGGGGTGCTCATCCTCGGGCGGCTGGTCCAGGCGGAGGGACGGTCGCGCGCCAGCGCCGGTGGAGCGAGCGTCCCGGTAGGCACGCTCGCGGGGCTCTCGTCGCAGCTCGTGGTCGTGCATGGCCAGTCGGAGCAGCAGGAGCTGCTGCAGCCCGCGCGCCAGCGACGCACTCTCGACAACTTCGGAGACATCCGCCATCAGCAGGCGTTGAGTGACTACCGGGCCGCGTTCGACGAGCTGCGGGTTGTCAGCGCCGATTACGACGACGTCGTGTCGCGGCTACGCGAGCGGACGCAGGAGGCTGACCTGCTCAGGCTCGGCCTGTCCGCGGTCGAGGCACTTGACCCCCAGCCCGGTGAGGACGCCGCGTTGGTCGCCGAGGAGACCCGGCTCGGGCATGCGAACGGGCTCCGGCTCGCCGCCGAGCAGGCGCGCAGCGCCATCAGCGCTGACGAGCTCGACCCCGGCGGACGCGACGCGCTCGGCCTGGTCGCCGCCGCTCGCAAGCAGCTCGACACCGAGCGCGACCATGACCCGCGCATCGCCGAGCTCGCTGACGCGCTCGCCAGCGTGTCCTACTCTCTCGTCGACGTCGCCACCGACCTGTCCTCCTACGTCGACTCACTCGACAGCGATCCCGCCCGGCTGGGGTGGGTACAGGACCGGAGGGCAGCGCTTGCGACCCTGACGCGCCGGTACGGCGAGACGGTCGACGATGTGCTCGCATGGTCCAGCGAGGCTGCCCGCCGCCTGCTCACGCTCGACGACGACGACAGTCGGGTGCAGCAGCTGCGTGAGCGCCGCGAGGAGCTGCGCACAGACGTGGCGTCGCTGGGCGCCGCACTGACGCGCAGTCGCCAGGTCCTTGCCGACGACCTCAGCGGACGGGTCACGACGGAGCTTGGCGGTCTCGCGATGCCCGACGCGTCGTTTACCGTCGAGCTCGCCCCGCTCGACAGCCCGACCGTCGACGGCCTCGACGAGGTGCTCTTCGTCTTCTCGGCGCACGCCGGCGCACCGCCGCGACCGCTCCAGCGCGGTGCCTCCGGTGGGGAGCTGTCCCGGGTGATGCTGGCGATCGAAGTGTGCCTCGCCGGCACACGGCCGGTGCCGACGATGATCTTCGACGAGGTCGACGCCGGGGTCGGCGGCAAGGCGGCGGTCGAGGTCGGCCGCCGGCTGGCCCGGCTGGCCCGCTCCGTCCAGGTCATCGTGGTCACACACCTGCCCCAGGTCGCGGCGTTCGCCGACCAGCACTATGTCGTCGTCAAGAGCAGCGACGGTACGGTCACGACCAGCGGCGTCAGCCGGCTCGACGACGCCGGCCGGCGCCGCGAGCTGTCCCGGATGCTCGCCGGCCTCGAGGACTCCGACACCGGTCTCGCGCACGCCGACGAACTCGTCGAGATCGCGCAGGCCGAACGCTCGGTCTGATCGCCCTTGCGCTGGCAAGATCCGACCCTGACGTTGCCCTGGCGACCTCAGCGTCGGATCGTTCTGCGGCGGCCTGACCTGACGTTCCGGACCCCGCCACGCGCGACCTGCAGATGCCAGGTCTCGGGGCCCTGGTTTGGCAGGATGGGCCCATCATGAAGCTCACCTCCCTGCGCCGTCCGCGCACCAGCACCGCGGGCGTCACCGGTCCGGCGCGGCTCGACCGGCGTACCCGACTGCTGGCCAAGCGGCTACGCCCCGGCGACATCGCCCTGATCGACCACGTCGACATCGACCGGTCCGCCGCGATCGCCCTCGTCGAGGCCCAGGTGGCGGCCGTGGTGAACATCGCCCCCTCGATCTCCGGCCGCTACCCCAACCTCGGGCCCGACGTGCTGGTCAACGCGGGCATTCCGCTCCTCGACGACGTCGGCGCCGGGGTGTTCAGCGCGGTCAACGACGGTGACCTGATCCGCGTCGACGGCGACACGGTCTACGTCGGCGACGAGCCAGCAGCGGTCGGCGTACGCCAGGACAAGGCGTCGGTCGCCGCGTCGATGGCCGCTTCGCGGGTCGGCATGGCGAGCCAGCTCGAGGCTTTCAGTGCGAACGCCGTCGAGCACCTGCGGCGCGAGCAGCGGTTGCTTCTCGACGGCGAGGGCCTGCCGACCACAAAGACGTCGTTCGAAGGTCGGCAGGTCGTGGTGGTGCTACGCACGTTCGACTACAAGAGCGACCTTCGCGGACTGAAGACGTTCATCCGGGAGAACCACCCGGTCCTGGTGGGAGTGGACGCCGGCGCCGACGCACTGCACGAAGCCGGCTACCGCCCCGACCTCGTCGTCACGTCCGGCGACGACATCTCCGAGACCGCGCTGCGCAGGCGCAGCGAGGTCATCGGCCACACCACCAACGACGGTCGGTCCGCGGGGCTCGAGCGGCTCGAGCGGCTCGCGGTGACGCACCAGAAGCTGGTGGCGAGCGGAACCGCCGAGGACGCCGCTATCTTGCTCGCGCACGCCAACAAGGCCGACCTCATCGTGATGGTGGGCTCGCACGCAACGCTGGTGGAGTTCCTCGACAAGGGACGCTCCGGGATGGCGAGCTCGTTCCTGACCCGCTCCACCGTCGGGTCGCAGCTCGTCGACGCCAAGGCGGTGGCCAAGCTCTACCACCACCGCATCCGCGGCTGGCTCGTCTTCTCGCTGGTGCTGCTGGGCGTCGCCGCTGTGGTCGCCGCGGTCGGCACCACTCCGGTCGGTCAGGAGTGGTGGAGCCAGCTCAAGAGCTGGTTCGACGAGGCCGTTACCTGGATCCGGAGTCGCACCACGTGAGCGCCTTGAGGCGCTACCTGCTGCCTGTCTTCGCCGCGTTCATCACGCTGGCCATCGGGATCGCGCTGGGTGCCGGCCTCCTGCAGCAGGCCGAAGGCAGTGACGACAGCGGTTCCTTGCGCGTAGCCAACGAGAGGCTGCGCGACCAGCTCGTTGCCGACAAGAACGAGCGCGTGTTCGGCCAGGCATGGAGCGATGCGCTCGCGCCGGGTCTGCTTGCAGGTCGGCTTACCGACGCCCAGGTCACGATCGTCGCGCTGCCCGGCGTCTCAGGGACGTCGGTGGCAGCGACCCGTCAGGCGATCGAGGATGCCGGTGGCAGCACCGCGATGGTGGTGACGGTCGCCGCCGACGTGCTCGACTCAGCCAAGAAGACGTACGTCGGATCGGTCGCCGACAGCTCGCTCGCGGGCGCTGATGGCGTGCCCGCCCCGCCCGAGGACGACGTCTACCCGCGCTTCGGCACCGTGCTCGCCCGGGCGTACGTCGGCACGAGCGCCGACACCCGCTATGATGCGACCGCCGCCTCGATCGACTCGGAGCTGCAAGGCGCCGAGCTGATCGAGCTCGACGAGGCCCCGCTGCGCCGGGGGTCGCTGGTCGTCGTGCTCGCCTCGGGCGCCCACGGCGACGACGAGGTCACGACCGCCGCCAACGTGATCGCCTCCGACCTGATCGCTGCGCTCGCCCGAGCCGGTGACGCGGTCGTGGTGTCGACTCCGGCGACCGGTCGCTGGCGCGGGGGCTTGCTCGCCGACCTCGCCGACGACCGCGACGTCGCCCGGCTTCCTGTCTCGACCACTAATGCCGGCACCACGTCGTCCGGTCTCGTCACCACTGTCTACGCGCTCGCGACCGCGCTGGCCGGACGACCCGGTGACTACGGCGTGGTCGACGGCCAGCCGGTACTGCCGCCCGGGGTGGACGCGACCACGAACTGAGGCCAGTTGGCGCTGTTGGCAGGCGTGGCAGGCGTGGCAGGCGGGTCAGTTGGCGCGGTTGGCGGGCGTGGCGTCGCGCGGCCGGCTCGGGTGTTGATAGATTGGAACCCCGTGGAGGGGTCGGTTGCCCCGACGCCCGTCAGACCTACCACGGGAGCATGATTTGGCAGTCTCGTCGCCGACCAGGCACCTGTTCGTGACGGGCGGCGTCGCCTCGTCACTCGGCAAGGGGCTCACCGCCTCGTCGCTGGGCCGCCTGCTCAAGTCCCGTGGCCTTCGGGTCACCATGCAGAAGCTCGACCCTTACCTCAACGTCGACCCCGGGACGATGAACCCGTTCCAGCACGGCGAGGTCTTCGTGACCAACGACGGCGCAGAGACCGACCTCGACATCGGCCACTACGAACGCTTCCTCGACGTCGACCTTGGCCAGCAGGCCAACGTCACCACCGGCCAGATCTACTCCACGGTGATCGCCAAGGAGCGTCGCGGCGACTATCTCGGCGACACCGTCCAGGTGATCCCGCACATCACCAACGAGATCAAGGAACGCATCCGGGCGATGGCGGCCGACGACGTCGACATCGTCATCACCGAGATCGGTGGCACCGTCGGCGACATCGAGTCCCTGCCGTTCCTCGAGGCCGCCCGCCAGGTACGCCACGACATCGGTCGCGACAACTGCTTCTTCCTGCACGTTTCGCTGGTGCCGTACATCGGCCCGTCGGGGGAGCTGAAGACCAAACCGACGCAGCACTCCGTCGCTGCGCTGCGCTCCATCGGTATCGCGCCCGACGCGGTCGTCTGCCGGGCGGACCGGGACATCCCCGACAGCATCAAGCGCAAGATCTCGCTGATGTGCGACGTCGACGACGAGGCCGTCGTGGCTGCCGTCGACGCGCCGTCGATCTACGACATCCCGAAGGTGCTCCACTCCGAGGGTCTCGACGCCTACGTCGTACGCCGGCTCAACCTGCCGTTCCGTGACGTCGACTGGACCAGGTGGGACCAGCTGCTGCAGCGTGTGCACCACCCCGACGAAGCCGTCGAGGTGGCCCTGGTCGGCAAGTACGTCGGCCTGCCGGACGCCTACCTGTCCGTCGCCGAAGCGCTGCGTGCCGGTGGGTTCGAGAACTCGGCCCGGGTCAACCTGCGATGGGTCGCCTCCGACGACTGCCAGACCCCTGAAGGCGCTGCCGCCCAGCTGCACGACGTCGACGCCGTCTGCGTGCCGGGCGGTTTCGGGGTGCGGGGCATCGAGGGCAAGGTCGGCGCGCTGCGCTACGCCCGTGAGCACAAGGTGCCGACGCTCGGGCTGTGCCTCGGCCTGCAGTGCATGGTGATCGAGTATGCCCGAAACGTGGCGCAGCTCGCCGATGCAGGGTCGACCGAGTTCGACCCGTCCGCCGCGCAGCCGGTGATCGCCACCATGGACGAACAGCTCGACATCGTGCAGGGTGCAGGTGACTTGGGCGGCACGATGCGACTTGGTCTCTACCCCGCGGACCTGCAACCCGGGTCGGTCGTCGCGAAGGCGTACGGCTCGGAACGGGTCGAGGAGCGTCACCGGCACCGTTACGAGGTCAACAACAAGTTCCGGGGAGACCTCGAGTCCGCCGGTCTCGTGTTCAGCGGGCTGTCGCCCGACCGTGAGCTGGTCGAGTACGTCGAGCTGCCGGCCGACGTGCACCCATACTACGTCTCGACCCAGGCGCACCCCGAGCTCCGTTCGCGTCCGACCCGGCCGCACCCGCTGTTCAGCGGGCTCATCTCGGCCGCCATCGAGCGCCAGCGCGAGCTGCGGCTGCCCGTGGACGAGGCCGGTCTGCGTCGCCCGCACGACGAGCCCGACGGCTAGGTGGGGTGATCTCTGGCGGTCGAGATCAGTCGTCCCCCGGGCCTGCCGCCACGGAAACCGCGTGTGCGTTCGACACAACCCAGGTATTCCGTCGTCTCCCGGTTTCCCGCGAGGGGCCGATGCAGTAGGTTTCCAGGCACATGCCTGACAGGCGGGCGACGAGGAGCCGGCTGGCTCGTGGAAGAGTGGCACCATGTTGGTCGGCGTACCGAAGGAAGTAAAGAACCACGAGTACCGGGTGGCCATCACCCCCGCCGGCGTGCACGAGCTTGCCACCCGCGGTCACGAGGTGTACCTGCAGGCCGATGCCGGCACCGGGTCGTCGATCCCTGACGAGGACTTCGTGGCTGCCGGTGCGACGATCCTGGCGACGGCAGACGAGGTCTGGGGGCGCGCTGACCTGATCCTGAAGGTCAAGGAGCCGATCGCCGAGGAGTACGCCCGGATGCGGGACGGGCAGACGCTCTTCACCTACCTGCACCTAGCTGCCTCCCGCGAGTGCACCGACGCGCTGCTCGATCGGCGCGTCACCTCGATCGCCTACGAGACGGTGCAGACCCCTGACGGCGCACTGCCGCTGCTGGCGCCGATGAGCGAGGTCGCCGGACGGCTGGCACCACAAGCCGGCGCCTACCACCTGATGCGCCAGGGCGGCGGCCGTGGCGTGCTGATGGGCGGGGTTTCCGGCGTCTACGCCGCCAAGACCGTCGTCATCGGTGCCGGGGTCTCCGGCATGAACGCCGCCGCGATCGCCCTCGGCATGCAGGCCGAGGTGCTCCTGCTCGACCGCAACATCGAGCGGCTGCGGCAGGCCGACCGGATCTACCAAGGGCACCTGCAGACGGTGGCCTCGAACGCCTACGAGGTGGAGCGGGCCGTCCTCGACGCCGACCTGGTGATCGGGGCTGTGCTCGTGCCGGGCGCCAAGGCGCCGACACTGGTCTCCAACGAGCTGGTGTCGCGGATGAAGCCGGGCTCGGTGCTCGTCGACATCTCGATCGACCAGGGCGGTTGCTTCGAGGACTCGCATCCGACCACCCACGACGACCCCACCTACATCGTGCACAACTCAGTGTTCTACTGCGTGGCCAACATGCCCGGGGCGGTGCCGCACACCTCGACGTACGCCCTGACCAACGTGACGCTGCCGTACGCCGTCGCGCTCGCCGACAAGGGCTGGCAGCAGGCACTGCTCGACGACCAGTCGCTCGCGCTCGGGCTCAACACGTACGCCGGTGAGCTCACCTACGCCCCGGTGGCGCAGGCGCACGCCCTCGACTGCCGCGACCTCGACGAGGTCCTCGCCTGAGCCAGCAAGGGGGACCGCTCGTCGCCACGGTCCGCACCTACCTCGACCACCTGACGGTCGAGCGGGGGCTTGCCGTCAACACGCTTGCGTCGTACCGCCGTGACCTGCGCCGGTACGTCGAGTTCCTCGGCAACCGAGGCATCGACCAGGTCGAGTCGGTCACCTCCGCCGACGTCACGGAGTTCCTGATGGGGTTGCGCGAGGGCACGGCCGACCACCCGCCGCTCAGCGCGAGCAGTGCGGCCCGCACGCTCGTCGCGGTCCGGGGCTTCCACGCGTTCACCCGCACGGAGGGGGTGACCACCCTCGACCCGGCGCAGTCGGTGAAGCCACCCTCGCCACCCCGCCGACTGCCCAAGGGGCTGCCGTTCGCCGACGTGGAGGCGATCCTGGACGCCGCGGGGCAGCCGGGCACGGCCCTGGCGCTGCGCGACAAGGCTCTGCTGGAGTTCCTCTACGGCACCGGCGCCCGCATCTCCGAAGCAGTGGCGCTCGATGTCGACGACGTCGACTTCGAGGACGACGTCGTGCGGCTCTTCGGCAAGGGCAGCAAGGAGCGCGTCGTGCCGATCGGCTCGTACGCCCGCGACGCCTGCGTCCGCTACCTCACGACGGCTCGGCCGGAGCTGGTAAGAGCTGGCGGCGGCAACCCCGCGGTCTTCGTCAACGCGCGTGGGGGGCGGCTGTCGCGGCAGTCGGCCTGGACCGTGCTCGGGAAGGCGGCCCGACGGGCCGGGCTCACGGTCGACGTCTCGCCGCACACCTTGCGCCACTCGTTCGCCACGCACCTGCTCGACGGCGGCGCCGACGTACGCGTGGTGCAGGAGCTCCTCGGGCATGCCTCGGTCACCACGACGCAGGTCTACACGCTGGTGACGGTTGACCGGCTCCGCGAGGTGTACGCGACCGCGCACCCGCGCGCGCTTGGATGATGGGGCTGTCCGAGGCGGGCGGCTCCAGGTGGGTCCGGGTACGCCGGCGTCGTGCCCAGGGTTGTCAACTGGTGCCCCGGCGGCGGCTCCCCGAGGGTCCTGTGACACCGGCGTCGTGCACAGGGTTGTCAACAGGCGGTGGATGTCGTGTGGACGCTCACCGTGCGGCTGTCAACAGATGTCGTGGCTCGCTTGTCGCGTGGCGAGACGACGGCCTAGAGTCGCAGCGCCCGGCGACATACCGACGTGTAGACAAACCGATGAGAGGTCAGACGTGAGCGAGCCGACCTTCGCCCCTCCACCCAAGAGTCCGGTCGGGTCGCGTCCGGCCCCCGAGCCGACCTCGTCGATGGCCAGCGAGGACGCTGAGCCCGTCTCCCCGTTCGGCAGCCAGCAGCCCGCGGCACCTGCCGACGGCAAGATCGGGCCGACCGGGCGCCCGGTTCCCGACCTGCCCGACCCGACGCCGCTGCGCAACCGGAGCAGTGCGCTGGTGCTCGCTTTGTGCAACCAGAAGGGTGGCGTCGGCAAGACGACGACTGTCATCAACCTCGGTGCTGCCCTGGCTGAGCACGGCAACCGGGTGCTGCTGGTCGACTTCGACCCGCAGGCGTCCCTCACGGTCGGGCTCGGGATCAACCCGCACGAGATGGACACCACGATCTACCACTTGATGCTCGAGCGCGACGTGCCGTTCGACGAGGTGATCGTCACGACCAGCGTCGAAGGGGTCGACCTGATCCCGTCGAACATCGACTTCGCCGGCGCCGAGATGCAGCTCATCAACGAGGTCGCGCGCGAACAGGTGCTGGCACGTGCTCTCGCCCCGGCGTTGAGCCGCTACGACGTCATCCTGATCGACTGCCAGCCGTCCCTGGGACTGCTGACGGTCAACGCGCTGGCCGCGGCCGACGGAGTGATCGTCCCGCTGGAGTGCGAGTACTTCGCGCTGCGTGGGGTCGCGTTGCTCAAGGGCACGATCGACAAGGTCCAGGACCGGCTCAACCCACGCCTGCGCATCGTCGGGCTGCTCGGCACCATGTTCGACGGCCGCACGCTGCACGGTCGTGAGGTGCTGCAGACGCTGGTCGACGGCTGGGGCGACGCGGTCTTCCACACGGTCATCCGCCGGACGGTGAAGTTCTCCGAAGCCACCGTCGCCGGTGAGCCGCTGACGGCGTACGCCAGCGACTCCGCAGGTGCGGACGCCTACCGAGACCTCGCCAAGGAGGTGCTGTGGCGGTGTCACGACGTGTGAGCCTGCCTGGGGCGGATGAGCTGTTCCGCTCCACCGAGGACACCCGCACCGACGACAGCACGGAGCCCGCTGACGGAGCCGCCGATCACGACGCGGCGACCGAGGACGGCGGCTCGACTTCCGACACCAAGCGGGAGGCGAGCGGTCGGGTCCGCCACGACGAGAAGATCACCGTCTACGTCACCGCCGATGAGCTGCTCGATCTGGAGCACACCCGCCTGAAGCTGCGGGGGCAGCACCGGTTGGCCGTCGACCGGGGACGCATCGTGCGCGAGGCCATCCATCTCGCGCTCGAGGGCGTCGAGGCCGAGGGTGAGGCGAGCCCGCTGGTGCAGCGGTTGCGCGAGCAGTGAACGCGGCCGACGTCGGCCCTGGTTCGGTTGCGTCGGGTTCCGACGGCCCGGTCGACACGCAGACCCCGTCCACGGCGAGCGGTTTCGCCGTCCAGCTCGACAACTTCGAGGGCCCCTTCGATCTCCTGCTGCAGCTGATCTCCAAGCACAAGCTCGACATCACCGAGGTCTCACTGTCCCGGGTCACCGACGACTTCATCGAGCACATCAAGAAGCTCGGGGAGGAGTGGGACCTGGAGCAGACCACCGGGTTCCTGGTCATCGCGGCGACGCTGCTCGACCTCAAGATCGTCCGGCTGCTGCCGTCGGCGCAGGTGGAGGACGAGGAGGACCTCGCCCTCCTCGAGGCACGCGACCTGCTCTTCGCCCGGCTGCTGCAGTACCGCGCGTTCAAGCAGGTGGCAGCGGTCATCGCCGCCCGGTTGGCGGCCGAGTCGAGACGCGTGCCGCGGACGGTCACCCTCGAGGAGCGGTTCAGCGCGCTGTTGCCCGAGGTGTTGATCACGATCGGCCCCGAGGAGTTCGCGGCGGTGGCTGCTCGGGCGCTGGCTCCGAGGGAGGAGCCCCAGCTGGGGCTGGCGCACCTGCACGCCCCGGCGGTCAGTGTCCGCGAGCAGGCCACGATCATCGTCGACCGGCTGCGAAGGCAGGGGACTGCGACGTTTCGCTCGTTGACGTCCGACTCGCCCGACACCTTGACCACCGTGGCCCGGTTCCTCGCCTTGCTGGAGCTGTTCCGCGAGGGAGTGGTGGCTTTCGACCAGGCGGCGCCGCTCGGTGAGCTCAGCGTGCGTTGGACCGGCACGGCCGAAGGTGAGATCGAGGTCGGTGACGAGTACGACGACACACGCCCAGCAGACGAGCGACCGGCCGCCTCGGTGACCGACACCGACATCGCTGAGCTGGCGCACTCGACAAGCCCGGATGTATCGCACGACACCCGTTCTGAGGAAGCCCCGTGACGCAACCCGACCCCAACCCAGGCTCCAGCCTCGACCGCAGCCCTGACCGCAGCCCTGACCGCAGCCCTGACCGCAGCCCTGACCGCAGCCCTGACCGCAGCCCCGTCGGCGAGGACGCCGCCGAGGCGGCCCGAACGGCAGCATCAGCGACAGCGCCTGACGGCCCGCGCGTCCAAGGCAAGCTCAACGTCGGCGAGGTCGAGCTAGCGCCTGCGCTCGAGGCGGTGCTGATGGTGGCCGACCAGCCGCTCGACCACCTCAGCCTCGCGCAGGCAGTGGGCTTCCCACCCGACCAGGTGGCGCAAGCGCTGGAGCAGCTGGCGTCGGAGTACACCGAGCAGGGCAGAGGCTTCGAGCTGCGCGAGGTCGGTGGCGGCTGGCGCTACTACACCCGTGAGGAGTACGCACCGGTGGTCGAGCAGTTCGTGCTCGACGGCCAGCAGGCGCGGCTCACGCAGGCCGCGCTCGAGACGCTGGCCGTCGTTGCCTACCGCCAGCCGGTCAGTCGGGCCCGAGTGTCGGCGATCCGTGGCGTCAGTGTCGATGGCGTCGTGCGCACGCTCGTCACCCGCGGCCTGGTGGAGGAAGCGGGAGCGGACAACGAGACGGGGGCGCACCTGTTCCGCACGACGTCGTACTTCCTGGAGCGGATGGGCCTGACGAGCCTCGACCAGCTGCCCGAGATCGCGCCCTACCTGCCCGAGATGGCTGACATCGAGGGTGACTTGGAGTTCGCCGACGAGGTGGCGGGGACGGACGAGACGTGAGCGACGGTAGCGATAGTGACTTGGAGTTCGCCGACGAGGTTGCGGGGACGGACGAGGCGTGACCGACACCGCGCCCGATCGGCTGATGCGGCTGCAGAAGGTGCTGGCTCAGTCCGGCGTGGCCAGCCGCCGGGCGTGCGAGGTCTTGATGGCCGAGGGTCGGGTCGAGGTCGACGGTGCTGTGGTCACTCAGCTCGGGGCGAAGGTCGACCCCGAGACGGCGGTCATCCGCGTAGACGGCGCCCGGCTACCGGTCGCCCAGGCGCACGTCTACCTGGTGGCGAACAAGCCGCGCGGGGTCGTCAGCTCGATGTCCGACGAGCAGGGCCGGCGCGATCTGCGCAGCCTGCTGGGCGACCGGACGGAGCGGCTGTTCCACGTCGGCCGGCTCGACACCGACACCACGGGACTGATCGTCTTGACCAACGACGGCGAGTTCGCGCACCGGCTGGCGCATCCGTCGTTCGAGCTGACGAAGACGTACGTCGCCCAGGTCGAGGGCGCCCTCTCGTCGGCCGTACGCCGACGGCTGCTCAGCGGTGTCACGCTCGAGGACGGGCCGGTGCAGGTCCACGACGTCAAGGTGGTGTCCACCCAGGGCGGCAGGTCCATCGTCCAGCTGGTTGTGCACGAGGGCCGCAACCGCATCGTCCGGCGGCTGCTCGCCGAGGTCGGTCATCCGGTGCTGGAGCTGTCACGCACCGCTATCGGCCCGATCCGCCTTGCTGACCTGGCGTCAGGCAAGGTGCGGGAGCTGACCACCGCCGAGCTGGGCACACTGCTCGACGCCGTCGGGCTCTGAGTCGGTCGTCGAGACGTCTCAGCGCGGTAGCACGTGCTAGTGGCTGGGCGTCACTACGCTCTGGGCATGAGCCTCCCGCACCCCGACCCGACATCGACGGGGCAGCCAGAGACAGGGCAGCCAGAGACAGGGCAGCCAGAGACGCCTCCCGTGCTGGAGAGCCCGATGCTGGTTGATCCGGTGCTGGTTGATCCGGTGCTGATTGATCCGGTGCTGGCGGGTCCGGTTCTCGTGGTCGGTGCGGGCATGATCGGCGCCTCGGTCGCGATGGCGTTGAGCGCCGCCGGGGTGCGGGTGCACGTCACCGACGTGGACGCACGAGTCGCCCATGTCGCGGCGTCGAGGGGAGCTGGCTCCGACGAGGCGCCGCCGGCGGCCGATGTGCAGCTGGTGGTGGTGGCCACGCCTCCTGACCAGCTGGGGCGAGAGATCGCGGCGGCGTTGTCGGCGTACCCGGGTGCTGTGGTCAGCGACGTCGGGAGCGTGAAGGCACAGCCCCTGGCCGAGGTGCGCGCGCTCGGCGCCGATGCCAGCCGCTACGTCGGGAGCCACCCGATGGCGGGTAGCGAGCGCTCTGGCCCGATGGCGGCAGCGTTCGACTTGTTCGCGGGGCGTGCCTGGGCGGTGGTCCGCCGCGACGACTGTGCGCCGGCAGCGGTGGACACCGTGCTGGCGATGGTGGCGGCTTGTGGTGCAACGGCTGTCGAGCTAGGCACCGACGACCATGACTTGGCGGTGGCTCGCACGTCCCATCTGCCTCATCTGGTCGCGGCTCTGACTGCCGGCTCTCTGGCACGCGCGCCGCACGACCACCTGGCGCTCAGTGGCCAAGGAGTGCGGGACGTGACCAGGATCGCGGCCGGTGATCCGGTGCTGTGGCGCCAGATCGTGCTCGCGAACGCTGACGCCCTCACCGGCCTGCTCAGCGAGCTCAGAGACGGCCTCGACGAGCTCGTCGAGTCGCTGGGCCGCCGCGACGTCGACGACATCGAGGCGGTGCTGCGCGCCGGTGTCGCGGGCACCGAGCTGATCCCCGGCAAGCACGGTGGTCCGGCGCTCACGCTGGCAACGGTGACGGTGGCCATCCCCGACGCACCCGGGGCGCTCGCGCGGCTCTTTGCCGACGCCGGCGAGGCCGGGGTGAACATCGAGGACCTGCGGATCGACCATGACCCCGGCCGCGCCTTCGGACTCGTCGAGATCGACGTGGCCGAGGGCCGAGCGGAGGTCCTGATCGAGGCACTGCGGTCTCGAGCCTGGTCGGCACACCGATAACCTCGGGTTGGTCGGCGTACCACCGCGAGCGGCCGAGACTATGAAGGGGGACAGCCCTCGTGACCGAGGACCTGCAACGCATGGTGATCGCGATCGATGGAACTGCCGGCTCGGGGAAGTCAAGCACCAGTCGCCGGGTGGCGACTCGGCTCGGGTTGCGGTACCTCGACTCAGGGGCGATGTATCGGGCCATGACGTGGCAGCTGCTGCAGTCAGGGGTCGACGTCGGTGACCCGGACGCCGTCGCTGCGCTGGCGGAGACGGTGCAGATCGAGTCCGGCACCGACCCGGCGGGCCCGACGATCCGGCTGTTCGGAAGCGACGTCTCCCGGCAGATCCGGTTGGCGGAGACGACCAGGGCCGTGAGTGCGGTCAGCGCTGTCCCGCGGGTGCGTGAGCTGCTTGTGCGCCGCCAGCGGGAAGTCATCGGCGCCGGTGGCATCGTGGTCGAGGGCCGCGACATCGGAACCGTGGTGGCTCCCGACGCGGCGTTGAAGATCTATCTGGTAGCCGATCCGTCCGCCCGTGCCGCCCGTCGCTCGGCGGAGCTGGCCGATCAGGCGCAGGACATCTCGTCGGTGCAGGCAGACCTGGTCCAGCGTGACTCGTTCGACTCGACGCGGGCGACGTCCCCGCTGAGCGCTGCGGACGACGCGGTCGTCGTGGACTCGACGGAGCTGTCTCTCGACGAGGTGGTGGCGACGATCGTGGCGCTGGCCCACGAACGTCTTTCGAGCGAGCCCAGTGGTTGAGCTGCCAGACCTCACGGACGTTGCCCTTCCGCCAACCCAGTGGATGTGGTCGGGACGGGCGTTCGTCCAGACGATGGTGCGAAGACGCTTCGAGCACCACTCGCACGGGCTCGAGAACGTGCCGCGAGAGGGGCCGGTGATCCTCGCGTCGAACCATATGGGCTATCTCGATGGGCCGCTGCTGGTCGGTCTGTCCCCACGACCCGTGCACGCACTGGTGAAGAGATCGCTGTCAAGGGCCGGCTCGGAGTGGCGCTCGTCAAGAACGGCCAGATTGCGATCGACCGGCGGACGGTGGACATCCGCGCGGTCAAGCAGTGCCTTGCGGTGCTGGCGTCAGGCGGCGTCGTCGGCATCTACCCCGAGGGCGCGCGGGGCCGCGGCGACGTGGCCCGGACGCGAGGTGGGGCGGCATACCTGGCTCTCGTCTCGGGTGCGCCCGTCGTGCCGGTTGCCTGCCTCGGGACCCGGCCGGATGGGGCGGCGACCTCGGCGATGCCCGGTCGGGGCGTTCGACTCGATACAGTCTTCGGGGCACCGCTCATGTTCGAGCAGCAGCCGTGGCCCCGGACCAAGGCTCGGGTGGGGGCAGTTCAGGCCGAGATCCAGGCAGCCCTCGCTACGCACGTCCAGGCGGCATGCGATCTGACGGGGCAGCGGCTGCCGTCGATGCCCGCCGCCGACGCGGGTGCGGACCGGTAACTGCGGGCTTGCGCCTGTCGGCGTACGAACGGATTGCCAGCCGAAACGCTTTCGGGCAGGAGAGGGAGACATGACCAGCGAGGAACCAGCCCACGGCCCGGACGACGCGGCCTTGGTGGCTGGGCAGAGCCTTGAGCTGACAGCCGGGCCGGTCCCAGTGTTGGCGGTCGTGGGGCGCCCGAACGTGGGCAAGTCGACCCTGGTCAACCGCATCCTCGGCCGCCGTGAGGCAGTCGTCGAGGACGTCCCAGGAGTCACGCGCGACCGAGTGACCTACGAAGCGACGTGGAACGGTCGCAGCTTCACCGTCGTCGACACCGGCGGATGGGACCCGGAGGCGCGCGGGCTTGCCGAGCAAATCTCGCTCCAGGCAGAGGTAGCGGTCACTCTGGCCGACGCGGTCCTGTTCGTCGTCGACAGCGGGGTCGGGATCACCGACACCGACGAGACAGTCGTCAAGATCCTGCGTCGATCCGGCAAGCCAGTGATTTTGGCCGCGAACAAGGTCGACGACCTGCGCGGCGAGGCGGACGCCGCCGGGCTGTGGAACCTGGGCCTCGGCGAGCCGTACGCTGTCTCGGCCCTGCACGGTCGGGGGAGTGGCGACATGCTCGACGCCATCCTTGACGCGTTGCCGGCTGCCCCGTCGGAGGCGTTCGACGCCCCGCGCGGACCGCGTCGCATTGCCATCGTGGGCAAGCCGAACGTCGGTAAGTCCAGCCTGCTCAACAAGCTAGCGGGGCAGAACCGGGTCGTGGTGGACGACGTCGCCGGGACGACCGTCGATCCCGTCGACGAGATCATCCAGCTCGGCGGCCGCACCTGGCAGTTCATCGACACCGCCGGCATCCGGCGGCGGGTGAAGGAGGCGAGCGGGCACGAGTTCTACGCCAGTCTCCGCACGGCCGGTGCGATGGAGCGCGCCGAGGTCGCCGTTGTGGTGATCGACGGCGGGAATCCGCTGACAGAACAGGACCAGCGCATCATCAACAGCGTCGAGGAGTCCGGCCGGGCGGTCGTGATCGCGTTCAACAAGTGGGATACGGTCGACGAGGAGCGCCGCTACTACCTGAACCGCGAGATCGAACGCGAGCTGGTGCGGGTGCAGTGGGCGCCGAGGATCAACATCGCGGCGATGACTGGCTGGCACGTCGATCGGCTGGTGCCGGCGCTGGACCGGGCGCTCGAGGGCTGGGAGACCCGGGTGCCGACCTCGGCCCTGAACACTTTTCTCGGCCGGCTGGTTGCTGCGCACCCGCACCCTGTTCGTGGGGGGAAGCAGCCACGCATCCTGTTCGGTACGCAGCCGACTGTGGCGCCGCCGAAGTTCATCCTCTTCACCTCGGGGCCGCTCGAGGCGGCGTACACGCGCTTCATCGAGAGGCGGCTGCGTGAGGAGTTCGGGTTCGTGGGTACGCCGATCCACCTCACGGTCAAGCCGCGGGAGAAGCGCAGGCGTCGCTGAGCCGGATGGGGTGCCCGGTGGGTCAGTGGCCGGATCGGCGCTGCTGGACGAGGTAGCTGAGCAGTGCCCGCTCGGCTCGCGAGGGTGGTGGGTGCAGAAGCTGGCGGCGCAGCCGCACCTGGGAAGGGCTGCCGGTGCCGGCCCCGAGTGCCGGCGGCGGGAGATTGCGATGGATGAGTCCGGACGGTGTGCGCCAGGTGACGACACCGGTCGCTGAGTCGCGGTGCACCCGCATGCGCGGGTCGCCTCGACCGATGTGGCAGTTCTTCGACAACCCTTGGGCGTTGTCGATGGTGGTGGGGCCGCCGCGTGAGTACTCGAGGATGTGGTCGATGTCGACGATGCGCGACGCGCACAAGATGCCTTGGCAGTGCTGGTCACGCAGCATGGCCAGCTCGCGAAGGTCGCCGTCGAACCGTCGGCGTCGGGCGTCGATGGCGCGGACGGTGCCGTCGATGGGGTCTGTCAGCAGTCGGCGCAGCCACGAGGACTCGTTGGTGGCGAGCCGGCGAGCCACCGGGGCCGGCAACGGACCGCAGCCAGTCAGATGGGCGGGGGAGTCGTCGAGGCCGAGCAGGGTGGTGTCGCTCATCACGAGGTTGACGTGGACCGGCGGCACGTCGCAGTCCGCGAGGCCGGTCACCCGCGATACCAACGTGTCGCTCATCAGCTCACCGAGCGAACGCTTGTCGCCGGCTGCACGCGCCTTCACTGCGGCGCTGCGCAGCGACTCGATGCAGGCGACGCCCTGCTCAGCAGGAACGTAGGCGCCGAGGTTGGCCATCCCGGCCCCCACATCGGTGAGGCGGACGTGACGCTCACCCATCGCCTCTTCTCGCCGCCGATCGACGGCGGTGGGGTCCAGACCGGCGACGCGGCGCTCGGCCAGTGCACGCACCTTGCCCGGCAAGACATCGGCTGCCTCGTCGGCGATCAGCTGGTCGGCCTCCGGCAGCTTGTCGGGCTCGAGGTGAGCGGTCTCACGCACGATGGCTCGAGCGGCCGGGAGCCCCAGCCGACCACGGCGCAGCGCCTCCATGGTGGCCGGATGCTGCGTTGCGAGGAGGTAGGCGTCGGACATCAGCGCCTCGGCGGTGATCACCGAGACGTGGCGGGCGATCGCGACTTCAGCGACCATCCCGCGGTGCTGCTCAGGGCCGAACGGCTCGCGGGTGCGCTCGGCGTACGTCATCCGGCCGTCGATGAAGAGACTGATCTCCTCGACCTGTGCCGCCTGCAGAGCGCAGATCTGTCGCTCAAGCTCTGCGATCCGCTCGAGGTGGTGGGCCATCGCCTCATGATGTGCGACGAACTCAACACAGTCCGGGTGGACGTCGTCGGCGCTGGCGCGCTCGAGGATCGGCGCTGGTGCTGCCGAAGCCGCTTCATACGACATGCTCATGTGTTCGAATCTAGGCCACAGCGCCGACAGTTCTGCCGCCCGTCCGCAAGAATGGTGCGATGACCTCTGGACTCGTCGCAGTGACCGGCTCGACCGGACGGATCGGGGGCAGTGTTGCCGCCCAGCTGGCGGAGCGTGACGTGCCGATGCGCCTCGTCGTGCGTGACCCGAGCCGGGCGCCGGCGTACGACGACGTCGAGGTGCGTCAGGCGGCGTACGGCGAACGCGAGGCCTCGGTGGCCGCGCTGCAGGGGGCCGAGACGCTGTTCATGGTCTCGGCGGCCGAGAGCGCCGACCGGATCGGCGAGCATCGCGCCTTCGTCGACGCCGCAGTCGAGGCGGGGGTGCGGCGGATCGTCTACACGTCGTTCGTCGGCGCTGCGCCGGACGCGACGTTTCTGTTGGGGCGCGACCACTGGATCACCGAGCAGCACATCCAGGCGAGCGGGCTCGCGTGGACGTTCCTGCGGGACAACCTCTACGCCGACTTCCTGCCCAAGCTTGCCGACTCCGATGGTGTGATCCGTGGCCCAGCAGGCGACGGGAAGCTCGCGGCAGTGGCCCAGGACGACGTCGCGGCCGTGGCCGCGGTGGTGCTGGGCGACGTGGCCCGTCACGCCGAGTCGGCGTACGCCCTCACCGGCCCTGCGTCCTTGTCACTCGCGGAAGCTGCCGAGATCATGTCGCGGGTGACGGGTCAGCGGTTCGCCTATCAGAACGAGACCATCGAAGAGGCGTACGCGTCGCGGGCAGGGCTCGGCGCTCCGGGATGGCAGGTCGATGCGTGGGTGAGCACCTACACGGCGATCGCCACCGGGGAGATGGCGGAGGTGTCCGAGGACGTCGAGCGGCTCCTCGGGCGATCGGCTACCAGCCTTGAACAAGTCCTGACCGGCGCCTGACGCACCGGCCGTCAGCGCCGGGTAAGGGCGTCGGGTGAGCCACGTTGTTACTGGGATAGGCTGTCGCAGCCCGCTTCGCGGCGGGTTTCGGGCTGTAGCGCAGCTTGGTAGCGCACTTGACTGGGGGTCAAGGGGTCGCAGGTTCAAATCCTGTCAGCCCGACCGAAGAGAAACAGCAGTTCAGAAGCCGTTTCCGGTGGTCGAGTCAGATCACCGAAAACGGCTTCTGTGTGTCCCGCGTCCTTATGCGCGTCCTTATAGTCAGCGCGACGGTGCTCAGCTTGCCCTCGGGGTCGTCGTCAGCGCAGTCGCAAGGACGTCCAGAGCGCCGCGGGAGACGTCAGGTGCGACATGTCCGTAGACGTTGACGGTGATCGAGATCCCCGAGTGCCCGAGGATCTGGGAGACGACGGTACTGGGCACGCCGTTGGTCAGCATTACCGAGGCAGCGGAGTGGCGGAGTGTGTGCAGCCCGATGCTCTTCAGTCCAGCCTTGTCGGCGGCTGCCTTGAGGGCGCGCAGCGAGTTGCGGGGGTCGCACGCCTCGCCGATGTCGGTGACGAACACGAAGCCGGTCTCCTGCCAGAGCTGGCGCGCTTCCCGGCGCTCCTGCTTGGCTCGCTCCTTGATCTGTTCGAGGACGGCTACGGCTGGCGCGGAGAGCGGGACGGTCCTCCGGGACTTGTTCGACTTCGGGTCGGTGACCTTAAGGTCACCGTCGACGCGGGCCAGGGTGCCGCGAACCCGAAGCAATAGCTGGCCGAGGTCGATGTCGCTCCACTTCAAGGCGAGGCCTTCGCCGCGACGTAGCCCGGTGTTGACGAGGAACTCGCAGTGGCGTTCGCCGCTGACGTCTGCGGCGCCGCGAGCGTCGCTTCCCGCTGGATCTGAAGGAGACGACGGCCATGACCGGCGCCGCCCGTGACGGGCTGCCGGGCGGACCGGGACCCACCGGCTACTGCGTGCTGCCGGTACGCGGGTTGCCGGAGCTGCTGCTCGCCGGCGCCGTGGAGCTGCAAGACAGGGACGTCCTCGTGGTCACCAGCAAGGCGGTGAGCAAGGTGCAGGGCCGGCTCGTGGCCGTGCCGCCCGGCACCTCCCGCGAGGAGGTTCGCCTCGCGGCGGTCGAGTCCGAGACGGTGCGCGTCGTCGCCAGGCGCGGGCCAGCTGGCATCGCGCAGACCCGGCCCGGGCTCGTGCTCGCCGCTGCGAGCGTCGACGCCAGCAACGTGCGACCCGACGAGATCGCCTTGCTGCCTGTGGCTCCGGACGCCAGCGCGGCCACCCTCGACGCGCTCGTGCCGGATCCGGTCGTGGGACCGGGCAAGGTGAGCCCGGTGGTCCCATGGGACCTGGCAGAAACCCGCTCAGCGCGGTCCCATCTCCATGGCAGGCGACACTGAGGTGGTCACTTTCCGGTCAGGCAACGACCTCGCCTACGCGGGCCTTTCGATGGGAGGCTTGCCCCTCGGCGTTACACGTGACATGTTGATTGGATCAACGGCTGGAAGGCCGCGGTGTGGAGGCATGGTGAAGTTCGAGTTCCTTCGACGAGTCTGGTCGCCGGTGCGCCGCATCTCTCTGGGGTTCGCCATCGTAGCCCCAGCGGGTCTGGCAGCGGACGAGGCCTACACGCTGATCTCTGATGACAACGCCTGTCCGTACCCCGAGATGTCGGTCGCTGGACGGCGACCGTCGGAGTAGTGAATGTTTGCTGAGACGGCATAAGAAGTGCCGAATGAGAAAGGAAATCTCATGGCTGGAAACCGTGTAGTTGTGTACAAAGGGCCGGGCGAGGTGGGTATCGATGCGATCGACTACCCCAAGCTGGAGCTCCCCGACGA
>JAABUR0100003278.1_pt1 | contig 22887 bp, 20 predicted proteins | sample 5560091 | NCBI WGS metagenome assembly JAABUR01 (sample SAMN10711879, study PRJNA513375) | rock metagenome | isolation source: Antarctica rocks | place: Antarctica: Victoria Land, University Valley sud
CTCGGCTCGGTCATGCAGGACGGTTCGTTCAGCTAGCCTTGCTAAGCTTTCAGCCCAGTCTCCGCCGTGATTAGGCTTTCCAGCGAAGGCCCAGGTCTTCTTGGAAAGATTTAGCGCGGCGTCATAGGCATACGGATGGCCGGCTTCGTCGAGCTCGATCAAGATATCCAAACCCCAGTCCGGAAAGTCACGCTCTTCCAGTATGTTCCAGACATCTTGTGTTTGCCCGCGCTTTATCGCCGCCTTGATAACTTTCGCCGTCTCGGCCCGTCTGGTGTCTGGCATCGTGATACTTTCCGCAGTTTTCAGCGCTTCTTGGAAGGCCGGCCTTAATTGCGCAGGATCTCCCGCCTGGTGCGCCTCGAGCAAGGCCTCAGCACGCTGAGATTTGCCCCAAACACTTTCGGCAGTCTCCCTGAGTTCAAACACGGCCGACGGATCGCCTGCATCCGCAACCGCTTTAAGCGCCTTCACACGCAGTTTTGAATTACGCACTGCGTCAGCTTCAAGCCGTGCGGCCTCAAGGTCTTCGGGGTTGCCGGTTTCCTGGGCAATTCCTGCCCGGACGAGTGCTCGATGGTAGGCATCCCCGATCATCGGGGCTATTTCTCTGGCGACCTCGGTGCGGTGTTTGTCGATCGCCGCAGTCGCTACCTCTGCTAAGGTGGCAGACCGGTCGACATTTCTCTCGATCGGGATATCTTCAGACCACGTTTTAGGTGTCTGCCACGACATCCGGATTAAGGTCGCCCCTGGCTGTTCCTTTTTGACCTCATTCTTCCCGATCCCGTCAGCCCATCTCGTGGCGTCATCCCATTTACCCAGTCGTGCCAACATCTGAGCTACGGCGCATCTTGCTTCGTGCGACCACGCCGAAGTCGTTGCCGAATGGATCGCTTCGGGGTCGCCGCTCGCACCGATTTCTGCCCACGCCTTTATCCCGATGTCTGCTCCCGGCAAATCCTTAATTTGCCGGGCTATTTCCTTTGCGAATCGAATTTCGCCAACCCTCACGGCTATTTGCAGACAGGAGTAGTCATCTCCCAATCGGGAGCTTTGCGGAAGCATTTTTCGCGCCAGCGGCAGATTTCCCAGCTCAATTGCTGTCTGACATATTTCGCCGGCTGCCCTTTCTTCGCCAAATTCTAGGGCCTTCTCCAAGTACCTCCTAGCCGATGGCGGAATTCGATCTACCTTTCGCTGTTCGATTTCATCGAGTCGCAGGATTACCCGGGCACCCGCTTCCTGTTGCTCCTCCTTTTTCCGGGGTGCTTTAAGTTTCGGCTTCCTGGTAAATAACCGGGTGCCAATTTCTGTGTAGGCAGCCAAGCCCTCCACCTCGTCAGGCGTGAGATTTCTTAACGGCGTCAACTGATTTCCCGCATACGAGAGAACCTCGACCTGGGATTCGGTGGTCGGCAGCTCCCAGACGGTACCGGTTAGTTCGGTATAGTGGGAAGGAAAGGGTCCACCGGCAAAGTAATCATAACCAGTACCCTGGTTCGGATGCCTGAAATAAACAAACGCGTCGGCTGGTATCTCCGACGACGTCGGATCTTTCTCGATGTCGAAAGGTTCGCAATCTTGGCCCATGTTGATAATTACACTTCTGTTAAGCTAATTATTATACAGCCAAGCAACTCAAAAATCAATCATTCGACCAAAACAGTAACTGACCGTCTTAAGGCTTAGATCTCACTGGAGCGATTCTTTGACGGCCCGGTCGGCCTCGCGCTTGGCTTCGCGCGCCTTCAGGGCGGCGCGCTTGTCGTGTTGTTTCTTGCCTTTGGCGAGGGCGATTTCGATTTTCACGTACCCGCGGACTAAGCCGAGCTTGAGCGGTACGATCGTCTGGCTCGTTTCGCGTGATCCGCCGATCAGCTTGGCAATCTCGTTCTTGTGGAGCAGGAGCTTGCGGCCGCGGCTGGCTTCGTCGACCGGGTCGTCGGCTTGGGCATATGGCTGGATGTAGGCGTTTTCCAAGTACGCTTCGCCCGAACGGACCCGCACGTACGCCTCCTTGATCGAGACGTGGCCGGCACGCACCGACTTCACCTCGCCGCCGCGCAGTTCGACGCCAGCCTCGAAGGTGTCGAGCAGCTGGTAGTCGTGGCGGGCTTTCGGATTTTGGGCGATTACTTTCATGGCTTCAGTCTAACTCAGGCGGGCCTTTGATGATATCTGACTTAGTTGACTTAAAAGTAAGCAATGATATACTTTTGGCATGATTGTACTATGCCCTGCCACACAAGACCTGAGGTCGCGACGACGTCGCATTATTTTTGTTGGCGGAAACACGTAGACCCGATCACCCTCGAATCTCTCACCATTTCCGCCGACCCGGCGGATTTTTGTTAAGTAAAGCAGACGGAGGAAGTATGTCACAGTGCATCATCGGAATTATCAGCGGCCTGGGCCCGGATGGTTTGACGTCGCGGCCTGAGCTGCCGCTGGCGATTGACCAACAGCATACCGATCTGCCGTTATTCGATACACTGGAGGAGATGGCTCGCTATGCAACCGATCAATCTCTTCAGCCGACTGACCAATCCGTTGACGCACATCCTCGATGATCGTTGACGAAATCAGAACGCGCCTGATTCCGCTCGTCGGCGACGAGATCGACTTTGCCGTGGAACGACCTTCGCGGCCTGAGTACGGTGACTATTCGACTAACGCGGCTTTGGTCGCAGCCAAGCAGCAAGGCAAAAATCCGCGCGAGCTGGCGGAGGAACTGGTCAGCAAGCTCTCCGGGGACGACTTGTTCGAGAAGGTCGAAGTGGCCGGGCCGGGGTTCGTCAACTTCACGGTGGCAGCAACCGCCTGGCAGCAGGCGGTTGCGGAGATCCTGAAGCGCGGAAACGACTTCGGGCGGCAGAAAGCGACTGGCCAAAAGGTCCAGGTCGAATTTATCTCCGCCAACCCGACCGGACCGTTGACGCTCGGCAACGGTCGCGGCGGCTTCGGCGGCGATGTGCTGGCGAACGTTCTGGCGTGGAGCGGTCACCAGGTGGAGCGGGAGTACTATATCAACGACGCCGGCAACCAAGTGATTGCCCTGGGCAAGACAGTTCGGGGCGATGAGCATCTCTATGCCGGAGAGTATATTGCCGACCTGAAAGAAAAAGTCGGCCCTTCCGAAACGCCAGCGGAAGCTGGCGGGGCAGCCGCGAAACTAATGCTGGCAGAGATCAAGCGGACGGTCGTACGGATGGGTATCCGCTATGACGCCTGGTTTTCCGAGCAGGTGGAGCTGCACGACCAAGGAAAGGTCGAGAAGGTACTCGGAGACTTGGTCGCGGCAAAGGTTACCTATCAACAGGACGGGGCGATCTGGCTCAAGACCACCGACTATGGTGATGACAAGGATCGCGTGTTGAAGAAAGCCGACGAGGAAGTAACCTACCTGGCCGTCGATATCGCGCACTACTACGAGAACTTCGTCACCGGGAAACTCGATCGCAAGATCAACATCCTCGGGGCCGACCACCATGGCTACGTGGGCCGCATGCAGGCCGGGGTCGAGATTTTACGCCAGGCGGAAGGATTTACCGGGCAATCGGACATCCTGATCGCCCAGCTGGTTCGCCTGATGCGTGACGGCCAGGAAGTACGGATGTCGAAGCGCGCTGGCACGTACGTCACCCTCGACGAGCTGCTCGACGAGGTGGAGGTGGACGTCGCGCGGTTCTTCTTCGTGATGCACGCTTGGAATACGCATATGGACTTCGACCTCGACCTGGCCAAGGAGCAATCGCAGAAGAATCCGGTCTACTACGTCAAGTACGCTCATGCCCGGATTTCCAGCATTCTGAAGAAAGCCGGGGAGCAGCCGGTGGGCGACCTTACCAAGCTGGGTGACCCGCGCGAGTTCGCGCTGATCCGCGAGCTGGTCGAATTACCGGCATTGATCGCCGAGACGGCGCAGGATTACCAGGTACAGCGGTTGCCGCACTACACGATGCGGTTGGCCGACGCCTTCCACCAGTTCTACGAGCGCTGCCCGGTGATTTCGGACGATGCCGACTTGACCGCGGCGCGGGTGGCGCTCCTGAAAGCGACGCAGCAAGTACTCCAAAATGTGAGCGACGTGATCGGTATCGACGCCCCGGAGAAGATGTAGTGGCTAAGTGGTCGAGGCAGCCATGATGCGCCGGCTCAGAATTTTTACCTGGAACATCCACCATCCCTACCTCGGAGCGCTGGTCAAGACAGGTCATGATTTCTATTTTCCCGTCAAACCCGGGCAGCCATATCACTATGCCGGAGCTCCGGTGGAGGGAAGACTGCTGGAGAACGTTCACGAGATCCCGGCCGAGGAAGCGAGAGAACATGACTACGACCTGATCCTGATTCATACGCACCACGAACTGGCCGAAGAGCGCTTCGCGGTACTCTCAAAGGAGCAGCAGCGGATACCGAAGATCATGATGCACCACACGCCGCCGTGGAAACATCCGGAACGCTGGCTGGAGAAGTTTTACGCCACGCTGCCCGAAGTGGATGCGCTGGTGCACCTGACCGAATACAATCGACGGCATTGGAACGAGCAACTGAATCCATATATCCGGCGGGATTTGCGGCAGGAGACGATTTACCATGGAATTGAGCTGGATCCGAGCATTCTTTGGACCGGAAACCGCGCCAAAGCGGTCACGGCGATGAACTACTTCTCCCAGCGGCCACGCGATACCGGTCCACGGCATTGGCGAAACGTCACGGCGCACGTCCCCTGCGACCTCTTCGGGGCTGACTCGGAAAGAATGGGCGGCCACGGCCTGGTCACCCATGAGGAAATCCGCAGGGTCTTCGCCAAGTACCGGGCCTACTTCAATCCGACGTATTTATCCTCGGTGCCGATGGCGATGCTGGAAGCGATGAGTGTCGGGGTAGCCCCCGTGAGCCGCGCGACGACGGAAATGCCGAACATCATTACGAACGGCCGGAACGGGTTCGTCCACCGCCGGCCCGGAGAGTTGGTTGAAAGCATCAAGCGTTTGATTGCTGACCGCGATTTGTCCCATCACCTCGGTGCCGCGGCCCAGCAGACGATCAAAGAGCGCTTCGGGATGGTACGTTTCCTGAAGCAGTGGAACGATCTCTTTACCGAAGTAGCGAACACGTGACGGCCGTACTCACTCTATCTAAGCGGCCCTAACCCTGCCCAGGTCCGTAATCGACTAATGGACTCGAACGTTTCCTCCGGCGAAAGCTCTTTTCTTTCTATTTCGAAATGAGGGTGATCCGGAATATCCGCGTCAGGATTATTGGAGCGGGCAGTCGCTACAATAGCTGCCTCAGCCACTTCGATGAGCGGAATCAGCCCGCTATGGTCGACTCCTCCCGGGAACGTGCGCACCTCGCGCCACATCTTTCCATCCAGCTCTCGTCGATAAGAGGTTATGGATACTGGTTGCACCCTGTTCGGGGTGTCTATTTTGGGATATACCTTATACTCCTCGTGGTACCCCATCCTTTGTGCGAGTTCTGGACTATTTACTGCAACGGATAGATGTAACCCCTCAACTTCATCTGACCACACTCCCGCCAAACCCGGAACTTCTGTTGACTTTTCATACATAACGCGCCGTATTGTTTTGCGAAAATCAGCAGGGGTGGCTTCGCCACTCGATTCTCGATCAACCTGGGCTCCTGGTTCAGTCATAACTGTAAAAAGTACTCCATACATAAGTTTTTTTCAAGCGGACAGACTTGCTCCGGGCCTGGGGTGACGTTAGAAGCTACCTTTCAGCGCGGCAGCTTAAAAGCAAAACCCGATTTGCTCCAGTGCCAGAGAGCAGAGTGCATCTGGGACGGTGCAATACCCGAATTCTTAAGAAGTGCTTTCCAAGCAGTTGCTACCTCGGTTGCCGAGGCGCCTGGCAGGACTACGCTTAATTCAACGCTACTTCTTATCACATGGGTGTCCGGGATTATCGAGATTTCCTCGGTGTTCTTGAACTTTACATCTGTAAACAGCGACAGGATATACGGCCAATAATTCGAGAGTTTCGGGCCAGCTAAGTATGGAAAGCCTTTCTTATGCATTTGGACATAGTCGATTAGTTTCAGCACGTCAAAGTCGGTTCGTTGTATCAACTCACGCGGGCCATTATCAAAATCGTCGGCTAGCGTTTCGCAAATAGTCGTCCAAATATGCGTGTGTTTATTCGGCTGAACAGCGAGCCGATGCTTCACTAGCGCCGCCCGCACATCTTCGTCATTCGTTTCGACTACCTTTTCCGGATAGAAAACGAAACCAGTTTCCTCATCGTTAAAAGTGTTAAGCGCCGATTGCCAAAGTGCAGGTGAGCTACGTTGGAAGTTCAGAGCGACAGGGAGCGTGAAATATAAATAGTTCAGCCTCTCGCCTTTTTCTAAATCGGGATGAACCTCATGAACTTCCAAGCGCTTAATCTGGCCATTCTCAAATGCTTCGAGTAGCGCTCTTGCTCTGGAGGTCGAAGTCATATCTCTTAGGCGACGAGCCTTATGGCGTCGCCAGGCCGATTTGGTAGAGCTTCGGGCCCGCCAGCACGAAGAGCGTGTTCGACTTTTCGTCGAGCGCCATGTCACGTGCTTCGCCGAAGGCATCAAGCTTGAACTGGCGCACGTACTGTCCTTGTCCGTTGTACTCGAGGACCCGTTTATTGCCGGTATCGGCGATGTAGAGGTTGTCATTGCCGGCATTTCCCGCCAGCAGTCGTGGCGAACTGAAGCCGGGGGTCGGGGTCGGCGGCGGCGCGAGCTGGAATGCCTGCTGGGCGCCTCCGACGAAGCGGAGCACGGTGCCATCGTCTTTCAAAATCGAGATCGCATTCCCGCTGACCAGGTCGACGGCGTTTTTCAAATCGACTCCTTCCGGCAGGAACGGCCCGCCTTTCTCGAAGGCGCTGAGTGTCTTGACGTGCTTCCAGACCTGGTTCTTGCCTGGTTCCAAGACGAAGACGTTTTGTTGGACCGTATCGATTGCGATGCCGGGTTCCCAGGCCGAACCGGCGGTCAACGGCGCTTCCGCAATCGCCTGGGTGGTGGCATCGAGCTGGAAGACGCTGGGCTGGTCGGTCAGGAAGAGGACGGTGCCGTTCGAGGTGGTGGTGGTCGCTTTGATCGTACCGGCGATGCCGGGGTTGGCGTTAGCCAAGGCGGTTTGCTTGGCGGTCTGGTTGAAGGTGAAGAGGCCGCCCTGGTCGCCGATCGCGTAAATCGTCACGCCGGACAACGCCAAGTGGGACGGGTTGGCATCCTTGGCAGCCGTCGTGAAATCGGCCAAAGGCTGATCGGCTACCGCGACGACGTTGTTGATGCGATCGAACGAAGCGGCCAAGCTCGCCTCGAAGCCAGCGACCTCGTTCTTCAGTCGTTTGTCGGTTGATAGCTGGTCGGCCTGCGTTTTGACTTCGGTCAACTGCCGGCGGGCGCCGTCGAAATCCTTCAGGACGTAATTAGTTTCCGCCTTGGCCTGCTCCGTTTGCAGGACCTTGATCTGGTCGCGGACTTTCTGGTCTTCTTTCTTGGCCTGAGCGCTCCGGATGGACAATCCCAAACCGAGCGCCAGGATAACGACGAAAAGAAGGATTAGGTTGCGGTAGAGGACTTTGTCACGGGCGGTGAAAAACCGTTTGACCGGCAGGCGAGCGAGCCGGGAAGTCAGCGGACGGGTGGCGGCGGTGATTTTCTGCCAGGCCGCGGACCGGGGGATCGGGCTCTGCCGCCAGAGCTCGACGATTCGCCTGCCGAGGGGATGGGCTGCCCTACTTATGACCTGGCTTGCTTGGCGGACTACTTGCCGTGCAGTAGTGGCCGCCGATCGACCGATTTCGGTCGCTCGTTCCTGCGGCGCCCGACGTTCCTCGGTCCGGGGTTGGCGGCGCGTTTCCGGGGTACCGGCGGCGGTGCGGGGCGCGGCTGGACCGGCTTCCCGGCCCCGCAGCTGATCGACGCGCGCGCGCGCTGAGGCGAGCGTCTTCGCGGCGGTCGGCTTCACGTTCTTGTCGTAGTATTTCTTGCCGGTCTCGACGGCCGCGGCCAATGGCGTGTCTTTCCGCAACCGCTTGAAGCGCTGCAATGTCTCGAAGTGTCGGCGCGGCGCGCCGAGGACGATCTCGTCGGGGTCGTGGGAGACGGGTTCGTTGGAGATCAGGTCGATCGTCGTGACTTCGAGGACGGCCGCCGCCAGTCGGTCCGGCATGCCCTTAGTGAGCATCTGGTCGGCGACCTTGCGGATGGCGCGCGCCGGCGGGTGGAGGTACAGCTGACGGCGGATGTCGATGATCGAGAGGTGGTTCAAGACTTCATCGGTCGTCGCCAGGATCTTGTCGCCGACTTCCAGGTCACCGGAAGCGACATTGATGAACGTCTTGGCGGTCGCCCCGGAAGCTTGGTCGGATAGCCCCTCGGTGATGTCGGTGGAGGAGTGGCCGCGGACCATATAGGCGCTGGCGGTGCCGATCTGCGTGACGTGGACCTCGTTCTCATGCAGCACGCCGACGACGGCGTTCAACTTGCCGACCCAGTCGTTCTGCCCTTCGGCGGCCAAGTCGGCCAGGGTCTGGTTGACGGCTGTCAAGGCGTGCTCGAATGATTCGAGGACGGATTTGTTGAGGTCCGCGTAAAACTCACGCTGCATCGTTTCGGCGATTACCTCCGTGACGTCGTAGGCGTCGGCGGTGAAGGCGAGCTCCATCGCGATGAACAACCGGCCGTACTGGCGTTCCAGGAAATTTTCCGATTCATCGGCGAAGACCCGGGCGATTCCGCTTTCCGTCTGATTGGAGAGCTTGGCTACCTTGGCGGTGTACTGGAGATTGCGGGCATGGCCACCGAAGGACAATTCATCATTTTCCGGGCTCATTCCGGACTCCTTTTCGGGTGCCCAGCGGGATTTGCAAGACCCTTTCCACGGCTGTCTGGTGGCTGATGTCGATCGGCTGGCACGGTGAAAATGCGCTGGAGATACGTTCTAGGCATAACCATCATTATAGGGCCGTGCGCACGTTGTGGGAACCAGCCCCGGCTCAGTCGTCATCCGCGGCGTCCCAGAGGGACGGCGGCAGTAGCTCGACTTTTCGGGCCAAGACGTCGGCCTGCTGGTGTTGCGGTCCGCTGGTGCGGTCCGAGACCGCGATCGCCTCCAGGGCGGCTACCACTGCTGCTTGCGGTCGGGTCAGTCGCGGCGGCCACGCTGTCCGCAAGCTGTTCGCGTATTGCACCAGGCGCTCGGCATAGGCCAGCGCCGGCATTGCGAGGATTTGGGCCAGGCGCCGGTGATCATCATCACCTAGTTCCGGCGCCATCAAGACCGTAAAGGCTTGTGAGCCTCGTTCCGATAACCGCCACACTTCTTCCATGAGCGTCGCGTCGCTGCCGGGATAGTAATCACCGGCCATATAGCCATGCGAAAAGTAGGCGATTTCGCGGTACCGGTCCCATATCCTGCCCACGATGTCTTGTCCGAACGCGGCGATGACCGAGGAGGCGTCGGTATAGCTGAGCACCTCCCGACCCGTCTCGCGGTCCACCAGGTTCTCCGTCACGATGGTACCGAAGCGTTCTTGGCTGCGGCGATGGTCAATGCCGGCTTGGTCGAAGGCCATCAGGCCGGTGTCGGATCGCGCCATCTGCCTCCGGCCACGTTCGGCGGCGACTTTCATCCGGATCGCGAAGGCGAAACCAGCGTTGAGCTGCTCGGCGAAGGAACCGGCATTACTTTCGGACGACTGTAAAAAGGGTTGGCACGCCAACACGTCGTCACAGAGCCTCAAGGTGGCCCATTCTTGCTCCGCCGCCGCTTCTTCCGGACCAGGCGCATGGACCAGGGAGCGCAGGTGGTGACGGGCGGCGTAAATACGCCGATCGGTGACCGCGGCCAGCGGTTGTTCGAGAAAGCTCAGATGTTCGGGCGCTTTGTCGGGGTGGGCCATGGATTATCCAAATAACGCTTTACTATACGGCGGCGGATCGGCTTTGTCTACGCTATCATGCAGGTATGGCGAAACGAGGCGCGGCAGAACCGCAGCGGATACTGACTCGGCGAGATTGGCTCTATATCGGCGCCCTGACGCTGGCGGCCGCGTTGTTTCGCTTCGTCAATCTCGGTTTTCCGCACGAAATCGTCTTTGACGAGACGTACTTTGCCAAGTTCGCCCACGACTACCTGACCGATACGAAGTTCTTCGATGCCGAGCCCCCGCTCGCCAAATTCATCATCGCCTTCGGCGAGTGGCTGACCGGTGCCAATCCGGAGGCCAGTCCGCTGGTACATCCGTACGGCTGGCGGATCATGACGGCCCTCTTTGGTACGGCGGTAATTCCGCTGATGTATCTATTCGTGAAGCGCCTCTTCGGCGGTTTCAAGATGCCACTGTTCGCGGCGGTGATCGCCCTCTTCGACGGGCTCCTACTAGTTGAGTCACGCGTTGCCGTCATCGACATCTTCGTCGTCTTTTTCAATCTGCTGACCTACCTTCTCTTTCTCCTGCACTTGCAGGCCAAGACGTTCAAGCACTCCTTCGGCTGGCTGGCGTTGACGGGCGTCAGCTTTGGGTTGGCGCTTTCCGTGAAGTGGATTACGCTGGCTTTCATCGCGCCGGCGGTCCTGCTTCTACTGATTCTCAGCCAAAGCGGTCGTAAGTGGGTGCGGAAGCTGTTCAAGGTGCGGAGCAGGAAGGCGCTCTTCGCCTCCTTGGGCGCGAGTCGGACCAGGCTTCACAACCCGTTGACCTACCTGCTCTTACTGGGCGTGGTGCCAGCGCTGCTCTACGGCCTGATTTTTTCCTTCCACGTCCCGTTCGACTCCACCCACGAGTCGATCTGGGGCATCCATAAGCAGATCTTCAACTACCATCACACCCTCAAGGCTTCCCATCCATACGGTTCGGAGTGGTATACCTGGCCGCTGATGCTGCGCCCGATCGCCTACTATTTCCATGCCGACGGTAACTCCTGGTCGGCGATCGTGGCGATGGGCAACCCGCTGATTTGGTGGAGCGGCGTGCTCGCCCTGATTTACGCGACGTGGCATTTCGTGCAGCGACGGAGCCTGGCGATCGGCCTGGTCGTCGTCGCCTTCGCGACGCACTTCCTACCCTGGGCGCTGATCGACCGCGTGCTGTTCATCTATCACTACCTCGGCGGCCTGCCGTTTATGATGATCGCCCTGGCCTTCGCCTTGAGCAAGAGTTGGGATTGGCAGCCGAAAGATAACGCCGGCCAGGTCGGAATTTGGGTGGTCCTGTTCGCCGTCGGGGGCATCCTGGGCGGGCTGCTCGCGCGGTCCGTCATCCCGGGTGTCCTTCCGGCAGCGGCGTTCGTGCTGGGCGCGCTACTGGTGATGGTACCGATCATCGTGTTCGCGATTACCGACGTAAGAAAACTCACCTGGGGGCAAAAGCAGTCGATCACCGTGGTGGCCTTGTTCGGCCTGGCCTTCCTCTTTTTCCTGCCGATCTGGACCGGCATCGGGCTGAGCTCCCAGGACTACTACCGCCACATGTGGCTGCGCTCCTGGATCTGAGAATGGATGCCCTGGCCAATCCCGGCCTGCTGTTGCCGCTGCTGATCACGGTGACGGTCGCCCTGTCCTACCTGGCCAACTATTATCTGGTTCGGCTGATTCCCTGGAAATGGTATCGCGTGTTGGTCGGGCCCGGGATTATCGTCCATGAGTATGCCCACGCGGCCGGTTGTGCGTTGACTGGCGCGCGAATCCGCCAGATTACGGTCTTCGAGGCGACCGGCGGCCGGGTCGTTCATGAGGCGCCGCGGCTGCCGTTCGGCCAAGCCATTATCACACTGGCGCCGCTGCTCGCGGCAGCCGGCCTGACCTACGGGTTCTTCCGATTACTCGTCGAAGACAGCCGGTTGCTTTCGCCGGCCGGCGTCCTCTTCGGCTATCTGGCGGCCGCCCTGACGGTGACGATGGCCCCGAGTCAGCAAGACTTGAAGGTCGGCATGGCGGCTCTCGCCGGTCTCAGTCTTTTTCTCGGGCTGGCTTCGCTCAGCGAACCGGCCAGCTCCTACGGCGAGGCACTGTTCGGCGACGCCGTCACGACCGTTGCGAGGGCGATCATGTTTTCTTTGGTGATACTGCTCGCGATTACCGGGCTCGCGATGGTGGCGTATCTGGTTCGGCGACCAAAGCGACGCCCAAAACCGATTGAGTAGGCGGGGTCTTTCCGCTACTATTTAAGCGTAAAGCTCATGAACAATAGCCATACACAACGAGGAATCGCTACCGTCTGGGTCGTCATCCTGGTCGGGCTTTTGCTGACCGGGGTCGGCGCTGGCAGTTACGCCGCTGGTGCGGTCAGTAAGGCACCGGAATTGAAAGAGAAAGATGAGCGGATCGATACGTTGAAAGACCGTCTGGCCCAGGCTCAGGCGACGCCGAGCCCGGTACCTAACAGTAATGCGGGCAAGAGTCCGGCGCCTGGCGTTTCCGGTGTGCCATCGAATTCCACCTCCTTCGCCTCGGCCAACCTCGGCTTTTCGCTTGAGGTACCGAAGGACTGGGCCGGTCAGTGGCGTTACCAGGAAAACGGCGCGATCGGCATCTCCACCGCCAGCGCGACCTTCTTCTTGATCAACAAGGAGACGAAGTACCAGGAGGTCGTGACAATCGGCAAGATTCCGCAGGCCAAGTATGACGACGCCAAGGCGACCGGCCAGGCGATTGGCAACCCCGACAACCTCCTTGGTTCGAAAAACAGCAACGCCTACGTGATGACGTTTGCCGACGGTAACGGCGTCGAGTTCAAGAGTTTCACCTACGCTGATGCAGTCAAGGCGGCCCGGGCCTCGTTCAAGGCCTCGTTCAAAACGTTGTAGGACTCATCTGAAAGCTGTTTTCCGTAGGTAGGCCTGTCCCAGACCGCCTGAATTAGGGTTTGGGAGATGAGTTCTGATAATCCTGCGGGAAGCGCAGTATACTTTGTCGTATGGAAATTCCCGTCAAAACGCTCCGGTCCGGCTTCGGTTTGCCGGTCTTCGGACTGGGGACCTGGGGGTTCGGCGAGGGCGACGATACCGCCGACATTATCGCGATCAAAACGGCCTTAGAACATGGCATGACTCATTTTGATACGGCCGAATCCTATGCTGACGGTGGGACGGAGCGCATCGTGGGCCGGGCTGTCAAAGGGACCGAACGAGAGAAGCTGACGATCGTTTCCAAAGTGCATCCCCGTCACAGCCGCTATACGGGCGATGGCATCGTGGCGGCCTGCGAGGCATCGCTTAAGCGGCTCGATACCGACTACCTCGACCTCTACCTGCTGCATCGGGCGGTGCCGCCGGAAATCCCTGTGGAGGAAACGGTCAGAGGGTTAGAAAGGCTGATTGAACGTGGATTAATCAGGCAGTATGGGGTCTCGAACCAAACGAAGGAGTCGCTGGCGCAGGTCGAGGCGGCCGGTGAGAACGCCGTCGTCACCAATCAAGTGCACTACAGCTTGATTTGCCGGGAGCCGGAGCGGAGTGGCCTACTTGAAGCCTGCCAGGAACGCGATGTCTTGGTAACTTCCTATGAATCGATCGAGCAAGGAGAATTGGCGAAGCATCCGGCGCCGATCCTTGTGGAAGTCGCGGAACGGTACGGCAAGACTCCGGTGCAGACGGCGATCAACTGGGTGATCAGTCAACCAAACGTCATCGCTATCGTCAAAGCGGGGACTACCGCCCATCTCGAAGAAAATCTCGGGGCGGTGGGTTGGGAAATGGCACCCGAGGACCTCGAGCGTTTGCGTGATGATTACCCGGGCCAGCGTGACGTCTCGGACATGGTGCGGCTCGGCTGACTGACTGACTGGCTGACTGGCTGATTCGAACCGTTACAATGGTGGTGTGCCAGACACCCACACCTTGAACGAACGACAGCAAGCGGCGGTTACCCATGATGAGGGACCGCTCTTGATCGTCGCCGGCGCCGGTACCGGCAAGACGACCGTGACCACGGAACGGATCAGCTGGTTGTTGGCGGAGAAGAAGGCGAAGCCGGAAGAAATCTTAGCCCTGACCTTTACGGAAAAAGCCGCCGCCGAAATGGAGGGGCGGTTGGCGGAGACGCTGCCGTTCGGACGCATCCCGACCCACATCTCGACCTTTCACGCCTTCGGGGACCAGCTGCTGCGTGAATTCTCGCTCGACGTCGGCCTGCCGCCGACCTTCACCTTGCTGCGGAACCTCGAGCAGGTCCTGCTACTTCGCGAGAACCTCTACGACCTGCCGCTCGACTACTTCCGGCCGCGCACGGCGCCGGGACGGCACCTCAAACTTCTCGCCCAATTTTTCGCCCGTATTAAACAAGATGACATCTCCGCCGCGGAATATGTCGAACGCGTCCGGGGGGAAGAAAAACGCGTCGCGGCGCTGACCGAGTCGCCGGAGAAAGCCGACGCGGCCTACGACCTTAGCAAGCAAAAAGAAGTCGCCGCGTGCTTCGTGAAGTACGAAGAGTTGAAGGCAGACGCCTATGCGATCGACCAATCGGACCAGGTCTTCATGGCTTACCGGTTAGTGCGGGACCACGAGGTGATTCGCCGGCGCGTCCGCGACCGCTTCAAGTACGTCCTGGTGGACGAGTTCCAAGACGTCGATGTCGTCCAGTCGAAGCTCGTCGACCTGCTCGGCGGTACGGATGGCAACATTACCGTCGTCGGGGACGATGACCAGTCAATCTACGGTTTCCGCGGCGCTTCCGTCTCGAATATCCTGAACTTTCCGAAGCAGCACCCGAAAACGACGTCGGTCGTTTTGACCCAAAACTACCGTTCGACGCAGGCGATCCTCGACGCCAGCTACCGCCTGATCCAGCACAACGGTCAGTATCGCCTGGAGGCGAGTCAGCAGATCGACAAGCGCTTACATTCCGACGAGCCGGGCACGGACCCGCTCGTGCTCCGGACGGAGACGGTGTATGACGAGGCGGAGATGATCGCCGCACGTATCGAAGAGGTTTTGCAGGACCCGGACCGGTCGTCGAAGGATATCGCCGTGCTCACCCGCAAGAACGCGACCGGAGAGTACTTCCGGGCGGCGCTCCTCAAACGAGGTATCCCCGTCGCCTTCGAGGGTACGGGTGCCTTGTACGACCAGCCGGAAGTGAAAATCTGCCTGGCCTTCTTGGATTTGGTCGTCAACCCCCGCCAGCACGGCCGCATCCGGCTGCTGGTGACGAGCGAGCTCTTCGGCCTGCCGCATGAGGACATGGCCAAACTCGAACAAGCACGGCGCGCCACCCAAGCGTCGCTTTGGGACCAGTTGGGCGAGATGACGGAAGGGGAGTACTCGGCAGCCGCCGTTCGAGCGGCCGCTCGCTTCCGTGAAGAAGTGACGAAGTTCTGCGGGATGGCTGATACCCATAACGCGGCTCAGGTACTCTACCGGTGGTTGTCCGAACACACCGATTGGGTCCGCCGCGAGGAACTCAGCGAAGAGGATGTGCTGCGGACCCAGAACCTCTCCAAGCTGTTCCGCCGCTTGCGGACCTTCGTCGAGCACGCCACGGACGCTTCCGTCGGCGGCTGGACGGAGTACTTCCATGACGTCCTGGCCTACGGCGATGACCAGGCCGCCTCCGAGCTCGACCTCGAGCAGGATACCGTCAGCGTGATGACCGCCCATGCCGCGAAGGGGCTCGAGTTCCACACCGTCTTCGTGGTGGGCCTGGCCAAGGACCAGTTCCCGATGAAGCCCCAGGCGGACCAGATTCCCACTAACTTACTCGTTTCCGCTAACCTGCCGGAAAACGACCCGCTGCGCGAAGAACGACGGCTGGCCTACGTCGCTCTGACACGGGCCAAGCGGCAGTTGGTCCTGACGAGCGCCGCTACCTACGGTGGCGTCCGCATCGCCGAGCCCAGCAGCTTCATCAAGGAGGCGATGGGGGACGCCGTGACGGTGATCGGCAGCCAGGGTGCCGCCGATCCGCTTCGGCAGGTCGACCAGGCCCGGCCCGAGCTGGCTTTGGCCACCAGCTGGCAGCCGCCGGAACCGCTGGAACTTTCCTACACCCAAATCAGCACCTATCGCACCTGTCCGCTGAAGTTCTACTGGGAGAACGTCGAGCGCGTCTACGTCGAACCTGATTCGGCGACGGAGTACGGCAACCTGCTCCATACGCTGATCGCCGCTCTGAACCAGGCACGGATGCGCGACCGGACGGTCTCTCCGGCGCAGCTTGACGCGTTGTTTACCGAAGCCTGGGCCAGCCGACGCTGGCTGTTCGACTCGGCCGAGCATCGCGACCAGGCGAAGGAGCGGGCGCACGCGGCTCTCCGACAGTTCTGGGCCGCCGAGCAAGCGCGTCCGGCAGCCCACCTGGTGGAAGAGTCGTTCCGCTTGACGCTCGGCGACGTGATCATCCGCGGCCGTTTCGACCGCGTCGAGAAAGACGCGGACGGTTACCAAATCGTCGACTACAAATCGACGGACGTGCGAACGCAGAAGCAGGCCGAGGGGAAGATCGCCGAAAACCAACAGTTGACGCTCTACGCGATGGCCATCAAAGACCGCTTCGGCGAGTATCCGAAAAAGCTCAGTCTCTACTTCATCGAGTCGGGGCGGGTAGCCTCGACGACCGTCTCGCCGGTGAAGGTGCGCAACATGGAGCAGCGCATTGCCGACGTGGCGGCGGGCATCCGCGCCCGTGATTTCACCGCCAAACGCAGCCAGCATTACTGCACCCCGACGATCTTCAACTTCTGTCCCGGCAACCGGCTGACCGCGGTTCGTGAGCGCTAATCCCGCCAGACGTTGACGGTTTCGCGGTGGTGTCGTCGGGCAAAAATGGTATACTGTATACATATGACTACTAGTGAATATTTCGACTCCTCTTCTTTTCGTCACCCCCACGGCGTGAAGGGTTCGTCATGACGACGATCCTGGTCATCGCCGCCCTTACGGTCGCCGTCGGTACGATGGCGATGTTCTACGAAATGCGGAAATCCCTGAAGGCCTTGAAGGAACCGGTCAAGGACGAGAACCAGGTGGTGTTGATGGAGTGGTTGAAGGAAATGCAGCAGTCGCAGGAGCGCAACACCGAGACGATGCGTGCCCAACTCGACCGCACCAACAAGGCCATCAACGAGCGGCTCGACAACGCCGCCAAAGTGGTGCAATCCGTCGGTTCCGAAGTCGGCAAGATGCAGGAAATCGGCGAATCGATGAAGGACCTTTCGGCGATCATGAAGTCCCCGAAGCTGCGCGGCAACCTCGGCGAGCAGGTGATGAAGGATCTGTTGGAGCAGATCCTGCCGAAAGCGGGCTTTATGATGCAGTACAAGTTCAAGAGCGGCGACACCGTCGACGCGGTAGTGAAGACGAAGAACGGCTTGATTCCGCTGGACTCCAAGTTCCCGATGGAAAACTATCTGCAGGCGCAAAAGGCCAAGGACGAGGCTGGCAAGGAGGCGGCGATGAAAGACTTTCACAGGCAAGTGAAGAAGCACATCGACGACATCTCCAAGAAGTACATCTTACCTGGCGAGAATACCGTCGACTTTGCGATCATGTACGTGCCGGGCGAATCGGTTTACTACGAGATCATCACCACCACCAACCTGGCCAATCACGGCGAGGGCAAGAAGGTCTACCTCGTCTCGCCGAACACCTTCCACTACTTCTTGAAGACGGTAATGGTGGCGCTTGAAGGGGAGAAAATCGAAGAACGCGCCAAGCAAGTCCTCAACTCTTTGCGGGCGATTCAGAATGACTCCGTCAAGCTGGGTACGGACCTGGGTGTCCTGAACCGGCACGTCACGAACACGCGGAACACGATGGACGCCGTCAACACGAGCTATGCCCGCCTCGGCTCCAAGATCGAGAACACCGGCCAGCTCCAGGAGGCACAGGTGAAGGAGGTGGGAGGTCTTTCCGAAGGAGCGGTCGAGGCGGTCGAAGAAGTCGTCGATCAGGCGAACGAGCCGTCGCTTTTCGAAGTGGAGCGGTAAGTAAAAGGGCTTTTCGAGGTTCATAATTTTCCCTATACTGAAGGTAGATGGCCGAAGTAAAGACCAATCCATCAACGACCGGAACCAAGGGCTTGATCGCTTTGCCCGTCCCACCGCCCTCTGGCGGTTTTTTGATAGTTTGATCAAGCACGCTCCCGAAGACCCTGAAGTTTAACATTCAGTCCCCCAAAGAGAGGTAGCTCGTTGCCTGTGACTGCCGTGACGCCGCAACACATCACCGGATACGACTGCTCTGCCCCGGAGCGTTTGAAGGAACTCCTTACAGAGGCTACCAAAGCCGATTTGGCGGCGGATCAGCTACAAGGAGAGGCGCGCGCCGAGGCATTCGCCCGGAAGTACTGGTGCCTCGGCCAAGCGCTCGAGGAGTTCCCCAGCAACTTCCTGGTGGCCCGCCGGCGTAGTCGATACGAGATCGCCAGCCTGGTCGGCTATCCGAATCCAGTCGGTGCGCCTCGGTACCTGATGCATGTCCCCGTGCACGCTGTCGCCGAGAGCACCTCGTTCGCCGACTTCGGGGCCTATCTTCGAAGCGTTGTCGACCTGGAGCTCAGGCTTCCGGACAAGATTGCGAACGTCTGTCATTGGCCAGATGACAAGGGAGTGCCGCGGCGGCCTGCACGTCCGCGTCTGGCTACCCACCAAGTCAGGCGGCCCCAGCATCGCGTGCCCGCTCCGGCCCGATCTTGACCACCCCCGAACAAGGAGAGCCCACGCCCATGAAACCCGGAGCCGTCACCTAGCCTCCCGGGAGAAGTTGTCGAGCAATCGTCTACTTCGACCGGGAGGTGATCCAGAAGGCGGGCGCAGATAGCCATATCTCCTCCAGGAACCGACCGCCTGGTTGCATGTCCCCTCCGCCGGAGTTCGTCTGGGACGAATCTGTTTTGACCCGCGCCCGGTCAGCCAGATTTTGACGAACTCCAAAGCGACTTATGTCATCACCCACTCCGATGATTTGAGTCGCTTTTTGCTGTGTTCAAAATTTCCCATAGCCGTGGGGGGAATAACCAACCACAGAAAAAGATTGACATCTGATTGTCCCAGTGCTACATTGATGTAATTTCCGATTGAGCGTGGCGCCTTAAGCCCGCAGGAGACAACCTTAACAACCCGCCCTATCGAAACCCGCCTTCATTCGAATGGCCGGGCGTCCAGCACCTGACCTTACGAGGGTCCCTCCCGAAAGCGAAAAGTTACTTATCGCGCTTCATCGAAAGTTTTCTCTCCCAGGTGCTCGCCGCCCTGCTATTCGCGCGGGTGCCGATCCCACCCACACGGTAGCGAGCTGACGTTGGCCACTTGCCGCAAGGCAAGTCAACAATGGCCGCTTTGGTGGCCAAAACACCAAAAGACAAAAAAAGATTCTCGGACTTCGGTCCGTCGCTTCCTCACACAAACATCTTCCCGATCACTCGGGATACTCGTGAAACAAAAATCCAAACGTCAAAAAACGTATCCGGGCTTCACCCGGATGCCAACGCCACAAACCAGTTCAATACCCGTCGGTGCGCCTACGCAGGATGACCTCTCAAAGCGGAGTCAAATATTTATATTGATGTGACTTACCAGTTTTTGATGCCAGGTCATTCGTCGCAGGCGCACTGGCGCTAAGATTAGATAGGGCTGGGGACTTTCGGATCTGCGGAAAGTCCCCAACTTCTCTCGACGGAGTTCTCCGGGATTCGATCCAGGACCGCGGGACAAGCTTTTTGACGCTTTGGTCCGTCTTTGCTACGCGAAGGCTGCTAAAACGAAAAAGGGCGCGTGCAAGCACCACATATTTTTTAAGGGGGTGACCTTAGTCCGCGCCTTTTTTATTTGACATGAGCGCCATGGTTTTTAAGCGCTCATGTCATCCCTGAAACAAGTCCAGGGCTGGCTCTGAGGCGCCATGCGCGTGCAACGCGCAGGCAACGTAGGATCCCTCGAGGCGCTATCAGTAACGCTGCCCTTTCGTCATCTGTGGTGTCATCCCGACAAGCAAAGCGACGAGGGATCATCATGTTTCTTAAGCGCTCATGTCTCACGTGTTCCGATCACGCCATTATCGTCCTGATCAGAGGGCTTTCCTCAAAACAAACCGAAGTATTTTTGATTAATTTTTCATCTTGTCGGAGGGCGGTGGTTGCCTTCCTTTACAATAAGGAACATGCACCCTGAACCCCCTCTTCGTTTCGCCGATTCGCCAGCCTTGATCTCGCTGGCATTAGTCGTCGCCGACCAACTGACGAAGTACCTGGTCGAGGGATTACCTCATCCGCTGACGATCGGCGTGATTTCCGTCGGCAAGGTCGTGAACCCCTTGGGGGTTTTCGGCGTGAACATCTCCAACACCTGGCTGGTGATCATCGGCCTGATCATCTGCGCAGCCCTTGCCGTACTTCTGATTTCGGTCGCCAAACGTCCACCGACGCGGCTTGGTCTGTGGTTGTTACTCGGCGGCGCCGTCTCGAATGTCCTTGATCGCTACCTGCACGGCGGCGTCACCGACATCGTGGCGATCGGTTCTGCCAGCCGGTTCAACCTAGCCGACGTGATGATTATCCTTGGCGCGCTGGCCCTTCTTCGGAGTACCTGGTGGCAGCCGAAGCCGTGACAGTCCTAGTCCGTTACGAAGACGAGGCGCTGGCGATCGTTTCGAAGCCGGCGGGTCTGGTCGCACACTCGGCGCCGGGCATTACCGGCCCGACCCTGGTGGACGAACTTGCTCGAAGGTGGCCGGAAAATCATGCCTTCGATCACGTTCGCTATGGGCTGGTCCATCGTCTCGATAAAGAAACCTCAGGGCTTCTTCTGGTCGCGAGAAGCGTCGAGAGCCTGGCCGCGCTGAAAGAACTGTTTGCCACCCGGGCCGTGACCAAGCGGTACCTGGCGGTGGTCAAAGGAGTGCCGAAGGAGCGACGAGGAGTCATCGCCGCACCGGTCGGCCGGCACGCCAGCCAACGCACCAAGATGGCGGTGACGCCGGCCGGCAAAGAAGCGACGACACGGTACGAAGTCACTTCCGAAAACGGCACCTACGCCGTCCTGAACGTCTGGATTACCAGTGGCCGGACGCACCAAATACGGGTGCACCTGGCGGCCCTCGGCCATCCACTGGTCGGGGAGGCGACGTATGCTGAGGGCTCCGGGCGCCACCTCTTGCATGCGAGCGAGTTGTCATTTACGCACCCGGTATCGCGTGAACTTCTTACGGTCACGGACGAACCGGCCGCTGATATCGTGGCGTTCCTGAGACGGGAGAAACTTAATGCCTGAACGCTATGGATCAGTAGTTATCCTCAACGGGCTGGCCGGCACCGGATCATCTACTGTCGCTAAACTTTTGCAGAAAGAACTCGGGTTTGAATATGTCTATGGCGGAGGGATCTTCCGGAAGATGGCGGAGGAGGAAGGGAAAACGTTTGAGCAAGCTCTAGCTGATCTCAAGGGGGATCCGGAGAAGGAAAAAAGGGTCGATGACCGGTTGATAAAAAGAGCAAAGAGGGGCAAGGTAATCATCGAAAGTCGCGTACTCGCTTGGCTGCTGCCTGAAACACCCAGTTTCAAAGTCTGGCTGGTGTGTGATCGCAAGGAACGGGAGCGACGCATCTTCGAGCGGGAAGGTACTGACGATGTTTTCGAACGTATGATTTTTCGCGAGAAGGTCGACGCCGAACGATATCGTAGCCTCTATGGAATCGAAATGGATGACTTTAGCGCGTACGACGAAGTAATCGATACCACCAATATGCCGCCCATCAAGGTAATGCAGCAGATTTTAAAAAAATTTCAGGTTTAAGCGGTTGGTATCCGCTCTTCGAAGTGCTCGATGCAGTAGAGCGGGCGGACCGGCTGGCCATCGGCACCGCGGATCGGCTCGAACGGCACCGCGAAGGCGGTACCGCAGGTAGTACAAGTCACGTCGTGCCGGACCTTGTTTTCTTTCTTGGCGCGCTCTTGGGCGCGGCAAGCGGCGCACTTCTTCGGGACGTTAGTGAGGCCCTTGTCGACGAACGCTTGCGCTTCACGCGCCGTAAAGGTGAACGTAGTACCGCACTTGTTACATTCGAGTTGTTGGTCTTTCACTTCGATCATCGGAACTTTCGCTTATCGGTAGCGTATCCTAGCACGAACCGCGCTTTAAATCAAGGAGCGAGGCAGGGGAGTAGAATAAAGACATGCCTACGCAATTGATCGGTAATGTTTCGGCCGCCACACGCCTTTTGGAGGTCGCCCGGCAGCACCACCCCCGCCATGCTTATTTACTGACCGGTCCTGAGCACGTCGGTAAGCGGACCCTGGCTCGTCAGGCCGCTGGCGCGCTGCTCTGTGAAAAAGTCGATGGGCCGTGCGACGGGTGCGCGAGCTGCAGCCTGCGCGCCGTCGGCAACCATCCTGACTACGGTGAACTCGACAAGGAAGACAAGGCCGGCATCAATGAAGTCCGGGCGATCAAGCAGCGGTTCGGTCTGAAGCCGCACTCCGCGCCGTTCCGCGTGGCAGTGATCGCGGACGCCCAACGCCTGGGTTTGCCGGCCCAGAACGCGATGTTGAAACTACTCGAGGAGCCGCCGCCCCGGACGGTCTTGATCCTGACTGCCGGTTCGCCGGAACAGCTGTTGGCGACGACCGTTTCTCGCTGCCACCACCTGCCGCTGGCGGCCACCAAAAGCGAGGAGATCGCGGCGACCCTCGGCCTGACCCCTGAAGACGAAGCGATCCAAGCGGCCCAAGGACGACCGGGTTTGGCGATTACTTTGACGAAGGATCCCCTGGAACGACAGGTACGGCAAGACTGGCAGCAACTGCTTGAGCGAATCGTCACGGCGCCGGCCCACCAGCGGCTGACACTGGCCAAAACGCTGGTCGATGATGAGCGCCTGTCGGAAATCTGGGACTACTGGATCAGCATCCATCGCCACGCTCTGCACGCCGA
>JAABUR0100003280.1_pt1 | contig 22879 bp, 17 predicted proteins | sample 5560091 | NCBI WGS metagenome assembly JAABUR01 (sample SAMN10711879, study PRJNA513375) | rock metagenome | isolation source: Antarctica rocks | place: Antarctica: Victoria Land, University Valley sud
AGCTCGCTCACTCCCAAAACCAGCCATACATACATACCTGCGTGCATGTCATGCCATAATGCCATATAGGGCAAACCCTTCTCATCCCCGCGCGTTCCCCAACTTTCAGTTTTACTCCACTCTAAGCCATTTAAAAAGAAAACCCCCCCCCCTTCACCCCCTCTTCTGTTTCCTGAGCTCGCTTTTGCTGGCTGCTCCGGACTTGGTCGAAGCGTCTTTCCTAATAGAATTTCGCGGTTTCGAAAATCTGGCTGTTCTAAGTTCGCTATCTTTCTTTCTTCATTCTTTCATCTCATTCAAACTCTCTTACATGCCCTATGCGCCATCTCAGCGCTTAGTTCGAATTTTTCAGCGTTCGTGTACTCGACCTTTCCTGTCTTGTTTGAGGTATACCGTCCACCTTCTCAGAAACCAAAGTCATCCCCTTTCTTCCTTCCTCATGACCCGTTGTCAACACTTTCGCTTTTCCCCTCCCTCCCTCCGGAAGGTCTTGGGGGCGCAACTTAACGGCGCACATTACGAGTAGCGTCACTTTCGCTAAAGGCGGGATCTACCTCCATTTAGATGTAGTTTGCTAACAAATACATGTAGATTCCCCACCATATATAACATTTTATTCTATTACGAATGTCGATTCAATAAGCCTCTTTTGTTGAGACTTTCTTTCATTCAATGTTGCTGTCGTCACCAAATTAGGCTTAGATCTCTTTCTCACTGGCTTCGAAGTCACTACCTTCAACGTAGAATCACGAGAGCGACGTCTAGACTGAAACTTCTGCTTTCATACAGTTGTTTTCTTCACTGCACAGTCAGATTTAGTTGTTCTAGTCATCACAGATGAGACGAAAGAGAATGAAGATTCGTTGAAAGTAGTAGTAGTAGTAGTAGTAGTCGATGTGAGATTTTTACCATCTTTCGATCTATCTCGAAGCTTGAACATCATAATGACGAAGAGTGAAGCGAAGAATGAAAGAAAATTCGATGACAGTGAGACTGTAGCCTCACTGTTCTCAGTCTCACTGTTCTTCTTTTGTTTATCTCTTTGCTTAGCATCTCGTTGCTTAGCATTTCGCTCAGCTGCTTTCGCTGCAGTCAAAACTTTGTCAGGACCGTGCCTAGGTGAGTCAACCAGCGGAAGTCAGGGTTGAATAGTGCTTGATCTTTAGAGGTAGCTATAACTGAATATTAAGAATACAGAAGAAGGTTGGTACAAGAGCTTCTATTTATGTAATGTTCAGAGGCTGCGCTAGGCCCGAAAGGAATGTGTTTGTGACACGGGAAGGATGTGATGTAGGTGAACAAGGTGTTGGTGAAAGAAAAGGGTGTTGGGGAAGGAAAAGGGTGTTGGGCCATATCTGGGCCATATCCATTACGCAGAGAACTCGCTAGCGTTCACTGCGAATTGATTAGGGCTTCAGCCTTGTTCAGCCTTGGTACGCTCGTAACATTACCCCCCCCTCCGAAAATTCATGTCCGCATGAATGTAGTTCCTTTGCTCGCTTTTGTTGATAGTTATTCCGATATTTAGCGCGGTTTGTTTGGATATAGCTTATGGAATTCGTCCAAAACTTCCTCTGAGCCATCGAATTCCCCTTTATCGGCATAGTACCATTCGTCGTCCCTATCTAGGTCTGTTCATTTGACTTTGTACTGTATTCGGCCTCGATAGCGTCTGGAGTTCAATATATTGTCTACCTCCCAGTGTTCATCGTCTTCGATAGTGATTGGCCTGAGTGGTTCTGAATGCTGTCCTGATAGAGGGTCTTCTGAATACGGCCGCAGTAGCTTCGAGCTGAACATCGGATGCAGATGCTTCATGCTGACTGGTAGGCGAAGGTGATAGAAGGTACCCACTTTCGCAGTGATTTGATAGAGACTCAGCTGTTTGTCTTTCAAATCTTTGCAGAGCCTCGTTGTCTTGACGTTTCTGAAAGATAGCCAAACCCAGTCACCTACTTCATAGGTGACGTTCCGTCTATGTTTATTGACCTGAACTTCGATGGTCAGCTTCGTCTTTTCCAATTGTTGACGGCCGAAGCTCAGTAGCTCTTTCATTCGAATGGCAATATCGTCTGCTTTTCTAGCTTCAAGTCGTTCACGAGTTGTTTCGTAGTCAGTCGTATCTGAATCGAAACTCATTCGAGGGTGAAATCCTTTATTGAAGTAGAAGAAGATCATTGAAGTGATCGAGAAGGTATTGAAATTGTCGCTGAATTTCACCATAGATATTCATTTGATTCAGTCGTTCTGCATGTAATTGCAGTAGGTTCTAAGTTCGCGTTCAACGTCTTGATTGACTCGTTCCGATTGATCGTCGATCTCAGAATGATAGACTGTGAATAGACTAGCTGTGATTCTCAGTCGCCTGCAAAGACTCTTTCACATAGTTGATATGAATTGAAAGTCTCTGTCCGAAACAATAGAACTGAGTAGATCATGTAGTCGATAGACGTTTCATAGCATGATTCAAACCGTTTCTTCGACTGAGATGTCATCGTCTTCTCAATGACAGGAAACATAGTGACGTTCTTTGGTGAGACGACATATGATTGTGCAAATGACGTTATAGTCTTCTGATAGAAATAGCTCAGTAATGAAGTTTATAGCTATATCTTTTCAGCGTTCTTGTGAAATGAATAGAGAATGATGAAGTTCATTGATGTTATTTCTAGAGACTTTGCTTCGCTGACAGGCATGACAGTTTCGAATGTACTGTCTGACTGTGACTCGATGATCTGACCAATAGTAGAATCGTTGAATTAGATTGATAGTTCGTCTATTGTCGAAGTGAGAGGTTGAGAGCTGATCATGAATTTTCTGCAGCAGTTTCGTATGCATATTCTCGAAGACTCACAGTAAGCCTTTTCTAAATAGAACGTCGTCAATGATTTCGCAGTCTTTCAATTTAGTGATATGAAATTTGAGCTTGTTTTCGTTCATAGCTTGCCTATATTCGCTGCAGAGCTCATCAGTTTGATTGATCATATGTACTCGTTGATAGAGATTTGCTTTCGGTTCAACAGGTAGAACATTGACTTTATCGAAGATCAGAATAGTTTGAAAACAATCTTCAAGACGCTGAGCTGGTTCAGAGACGTTCGCTAGAAGCATTTTGATTAAAGCATCGACTTTAGTGTTCATTTTGCCTGATCTAAAGATGATCTGAAAGTTGAACTTCGATAGAACGTTCAGATAGTTGACTTGTCGTTGACTCAACTGTTTGTTTTTCATGAAGATCTTCAAAGTCTGATGATCGATGAACATCTGAATGAGTAGTTCAGTGCATTTCAGCTCGAGTCGTCAGTGTTCGAAGCATCGAATAATGACTAGCAATTTCTTGTCATAGATGTGATAATTGATTTCAGCGAGAATCATGCTTTTGCTGTAGAAGATCATCGAATGAAGAACTTTCTCGTCATCGTACTGAGATAGTATTTCATCTTTTACATAGTTCGAAGCATCGATCTTCAGAATAGCTTGTCGTTTGAGATCGAAGTGACGAAGTACTGAGATCGAGCTGACTTGTTTCTTTAGATTGTCAAAGACTTGAACACAGACATCGTTTCAAACAAAAGACGTGTTCTTTCTAGTCAGCTGAGTGAATGATTTGACTAGCTTCGAGAAGTTCTTAATGAAACGACGATAGAAGTTAACAAATCTCACGAAGCTCTGAATTTCTTTTAGATTGATCGAAGTGATTCAGCTGACTATGACTGTCACTTTGCTGAAATTCATACAAAGATCTAGTTCTGATACAATGACTTCTAGAAAGACAGTCTCTTCTACATCGAATTCGCACTTTCGAATATTCATCTGTAGTTCAGCTTCGCGTAGTCGACTCAATACTAGTTTGACGTGATCTCTATGTTTCTTTTTCGTTTTGCTATAGATGAGAATGTCATCTAGATAAACTTGGCAAAAGTCGTTCAGAAAGTTTCATAGAACATCATTCATATATTGCTGAAATGAGGTTGATTCATTAGTCAGTTTGAAAAGTAGCATCTTATATTTATATGCTTCTAAAGCAGTGATAAAAGTGATGTAATTCTCGTTATCAAAATGCATTCAAAGTTTGTTGAACGCTGATATGATATTCAATCTCGTCAGATGCTTGCAACTCACTATCTTTTCAATGATCTCGTCTATTAGCGATAGAGAATATCTATTTCTTTTGAAAATGACATTTAACTTTCAATAGTTCACGCAGAATCGAAGATCTTCATTTGCTTTAAAAGCGAATAGAACGAAGAAGAAATAGAGAGTCTGACTAGAAGTGATGAATTTCTTCAACAGATTCTCGTTTAAGTACTTCTTTATCTTCAGAAGTTTGACAGAGAACATTTGATAGACTCGACAGCGAGAAAACATTGAATCACTGATGAGCTCAATTTTATGATCGTAGAAGCGATGAGAGAACAGTTTATTTAATTGAACTCGATCAAAAACATCTAGAAACTCATGATATTTCAATGACAGCTTTGCTTTAATATCTTTCAAATTCTGAGTCGTTTTATCGATTGAAGAGACATTTAAAGCGTTCAAATCGCACTGAGTATTGTACGCGATTTCTCTATCAATATCAGTCATGAATAGAACAAAGACTTCAGTCTGATTCTTCTTTGATTGATTCAGTAAAGTTTTGAACGAAGCTGCATCTTTACTTCGAATCGAGAATGATTCTTTCTTAGTCGTAGTTGAAACAGATTGTTTGAGCATAATAGAGATCTTAGTCTGAATGATAGAAGAGAGCGAAGTTGATCACGATCAACTTGAGTGCTTTGAATTGAGAAAAATTGAAAAAATCGAAATAGAAGTATTTAATTGATTCGAAAAAACAATGATGTCGTTCTGCATATTCAATAATATTTCGTTTTTGTTCATTCAGAGCTTACTCAATATGACTTCATGATGATTGATATCAGCTATCAGCATTGATACAGTCAATTTCTTATGACTTTCAATGATGAGATTGAGTAGAATTTTATGAATGATGATCTTCTTAGATATTTTCCCATCATAATCTCTTATTAGCTTCTCTTTTGTCAGAGATATAGATTGAATTTCTAGTTTCTTGCATACTTTATTGACTAGATTAGCGTGTATGAGCATATGAGCGACTGAATCACTGTCTATTAGCGAACGAAGGCTGAAGAATTGATTCTGCGAGATGAGATGAGCATCAATTAGAAACGACTTTTCAAAGTAATTTTCTTTCAATAGAATTTCATCTAGTTTGCACAAAGATATAATCTCTATTTCTTTGATGACTTTTGAAGAAATGACTAGTTTTTTGAATTGAAATTCGAATTGAAATCAAAGCAATCATATTCATCGTTTACTGCATTGATTCTAGTAGGTCGATCGAAGCACTCTCTAAAGCTATGATCTGATTTATGACATATGAAACAGATTTCGACTAGAACGTCTGCTTTCTTGACGCTAGTTAAAATCGCGTCATGCAACTTTAGATGATCAAATTTTGAATGATCAACTGACTGAGCAACAACAGCTTTATGAAAGATGATCTTTGACAGATCATTGACACATTTGATGAGATTGACTTTGTTCTTGATTTTTCAAATGACTCGCTGATTATTATTCAAATAAATCAGATAGAAATGAATCTCTTTGAGAGAATCAGATTGAACTAATTGATCTATTCAAATGAATCGAAGACGAGAATTTATTTTATCTTTCAGATCAACAATCAGTTGTTTTTCGTGATACTTCAGATAGAAAAATAATCGTTGAAACTGAGTGTAAAACTCGCTGAACTTCTTTGATTCTTGAATCAAGTTGTAGTATTCTTTATGAAAGTTGACTTTCTTATCTGAATCATTAAACAACTCAGCTAGTTCTTTCAAAAGATCATCGACGATCTTATAGAAATTGACACAGTCATGTTTACATCTAGATTGAGTGACATCAGCTGCGTCATTGAATAATCTGAAATGTACATAGCTCAGTTTGACTCGTTCATTTGAAAAGAGATCAACGTTGATCTCTAGTTTATTCTGAATTTTGTCGTATCAGTTTTCTCAAGTAGAATTCTTTTTATCAGTAAATCAGAAAGAATCAGATATTTTCTGAGATCTAGAATGCTCAAAGTAGATGAAATCAGAAGAAGTGATTTCTTTAGTTTGAAGTTTAGTCTTCAACTCTTTGATTTCATCATCTTGTTGATTACTCAGCTTGTTGAGTTGATCTGTTTCTCTGTCGAGAATCATGCATCAAGTCTTTCAGTTTTCAATAGAAACAGAGAGTATTACTGTTTCAATGAATGACTCGACGTCTTCACTGATGAATGATTCAGCACTAGAGAATTTTGATGAATCAGCATCAAAGATTTGAGAGAAACGATTTTGAAATTCTTTAAAACATTCTTCAGTAAATGAACGACTAAACATGATGAGATTTGTTTGAAAAGAGAGTTGAATGAATGACGATGCTTGATGATTGAAGAAGAAAGATGTATAGAGTGATGTTTAATCTTCAACAAAGAAGATGAGATTTGTTTGTTGATTGATTTGATTCTTGAGCAATTCACGAAGATTTTTTATCGTCGATTCTCTTAATCAACTTGAACAGCTTATTTTCACTCATCTGTTTCATGAGAATGAATTGATTCTCTTGATCAATTTGAACTGTGTATACTTAGTGAGCAATAAGTTGTCTAGCAATTCAAACAGTCTTGTCGTTGATTTTATCAAACTTTCTAGTGTTGTTCAGTCTTTCGATTGCATTGATCATCAGATAAATGAATTTCTTTAGACTTGTTCTGTCTGTACGAGTATATTGAATGAGTAATGAGATCAATATCGTGTGATTAACGAATTCTTAATATAATGTCAGAATCGTGCTTAAATGAGTCAATCAGCGAAAGTCAGAGTTGAATAGTGCTTGATCTTTAGAGATAGCTATAACTGAATATTAAGAATACAGAAGAAGATTGATACAAAAGCTTCTATTTATGTAATGTTCAGAGACTGCGCTAGACTCGAAAGAAATGTGTTTGTGACACGAGAAGAATGTGATGTAGATGAACAAGATGTTGGTGAAAGAAAAGAGTGTTGAGAAAGAAAAAGAATGTTGAGTCATATCTGAGTCATATTCATTACGCAGAGAACTCACTAGCATTCACTGCGAATTAATTAGAGCTTCAGTCTTGTTCAGTCTTGATACGCTTGTAACAAACTTGAGCATTGACTCTATCATATTTCTTCTTTTGACGAAGCTCAGCTCAAACTTCTTTTCTTGTAAAAGATGATTTTGAAAGCATTATGAAAAGTCTCTGATTCATCTTCTGCAGTCTCTCGTGTGTGACAGTCACATTGACATGAAAGATAAACAGCTGATTGACTAGAAGATTAATCTGCTGACGTGATAACTTCTGATGCAGCTTCTGCAAGCTGACTGCTGCATGAAGAAATCTATTCTTATCAACATTGTGATATTTCGTTGAATTTGTGTCATTCAAATTGATGAAGTCATTATAGTATCTAGTCTGTCAGTTGCTCGATGCTATAAAAGATTCATTCAATCATCAGCGAAAGTGAAGAAGCAATATTGAAATCGAAAATTCTTGTATGCAAGTGCGTAAGAGATAATGTCTGCAGAGAAGTTCATATTTAATGTAAATATTACAATCACATGAATTTGCAGTGATTGACTGAGTAGCGAGCTTCTTGACTGCTATTCATTCAGAGTTGATCTTTTCTAGAGCTTAAATAGTCATATGATTCACAAGCAATTGAAATGCTTCAAAATCAACAACTTGAGATCTATTTATATGAGATCTCTCATCAATTTCATGAATGAAGCAATATCATAACTTTAGCTTGAACTTCATGAATCTAATGACGTTCTTTAAAGATATTTGAGAATTCATGATGATTTTAAGAATAAAATGAAGACTTTTGTTTCACTGTGAAGTCACTGTTTCAAGATTACAATATCATCATGTATAACATAAAATCATCTGTCTTTTCTTGAAGTATCAGTTGATTCAGAAGTAGTCTCGATCAGATGAATGTAATAGCGTCAGCAATGCTGCTTGATTAACTTACAGCTCAGTAATAGTACTGAATTTCACTCACTGTCATGTGTTATGAGCATATCAAGACTGAAAAAGACTGAAGCTTTAATCAATTTGCAGAGTACGCTAACAAGTACTCTACATATTGATTAAAACTAGTCAGTGTCTTTAGCTCAGATCTGACTCAGTCTCTATTTTCTTTTCTCAACATCTCTTTGTTCAACATCATCTTTCTTTCTACATCACATTCTACTCATGTCATAAACACATCTTCTTCAAGCTTAGCATAGTCTCTGAATATTACTTAAATAGAAGCTTTTGTACTCATCTTTTTCTATATTCTTAATATTCAGTTATAACTATCTTTAAAGATCAAGCACTATTTAATTCTGACTTTTGCTGATTGACTCATTTAGACACAATTCTGACATTATATTAAGAATTCATTAATCACATGATACTGATCTCATTACTCATTCAACATATTCATACAGACAAAATGAGTTTAAAGAAATTCATTTATCTGATAATTGATGCAATTGAAAGACTGAACAACATTAAAGAGTTTGATAAAATCAACAACAAGACTGTTTAAATCACTAGATAACTTATCACTCACTAAGTATGCAAAGTTTACTCGATCAAGAGAATCAACTCATTCTTATGAAACAGATGAGTGAAAATAAGCTGTTCAACTCAATTAAAAGAATCGACGATAAAGAATCTTTGTGAATTGCTTGAAAATCATTCAAAAACTCACAAATCAAAAATATTTCTCTAATCAACAACATTCTTTTCTGAAGATTAAACACTTGATCATATATCTTCATTAATACTGCTGAGCATCGTCATTCACTCAACTTCATTCTTTCTTCAAATTTCATCATGTCAAAACATTCATTTATTGAAGAACATTTCAAAGAATTTTGAAGTCATTTTTCTTAAACTTTTGAGACTGATTCATTGAAACTCTTTAATGCTGAATCATTCATCAATGAAGATGATGAGTCATTCACTGAAACAGTAATATTCTCTGTTTCTATCGAAAACTGAAAGACTCAATGCATAATTCTCGACAGAGAAACAGATCAACTTAACGAGCTGAGTAATCAACAAGACATCGAAATCAAAGAGTTGAAGACTAGACTTCAAACTAAAGAAATTACTTCTTCTGATTTCATCTACTTTGAGCATTCTAGATCTCAGAAAATATCTGATTCTTTCTGATTTACTGACAAAAAGAATTCTACTTGAAAAAACTGATACGACAAAATTCAGAATAAACTAGAGATCAACGTTGATCTCTTTTCAAATGAATGAGTCAAACTGAGCTATGTACATTTCAGATTATTCAATGACACAGCTGATGTCACTCAATCTAGATGCAAACATAATTGTATCAATCTTTATAAGATCATCAATGATCTTTTGAAAGAACTAGCTGAGTTGTTCAATGATTCAGATAAGAAAGTCAACTTTCATAAAGAATACTGTTGAGATCGTGCCTAGAATCTAACCACACTGCAGCGAGGTAGTGCGTAGCTGAATAGAATGTTTGATCAATAGAGATAGCTCTAACTAGGAAACTAAGAATAAAGAAGGAAGAAGACAGTTCCGAGCTGTATCTATAGTAGGTCGAACAAAGGGGCGAAGTAGCCGATTTGCTAGAGCTCAAATAGATGAAATGTTTCAGCATATTTCGATTCGGAACATCGTTGTTCCTTGTTCACATATCGAAATTCCTAGAGCCTATTGACTAGGCTCTATTCAATGTCGACACGCTTCGTAACAAATACTACAACTTGATTCAAGAATCAAAGAAGTTCAGCGAGTTTTACACTCAGTTTCAACAATTATCTTTCTATTTGAAGTATCACGAAAAGCAACTGATCATCGATCTGAAAGATAAAATAAATTCTCGTCTTCGATTTGTTTGAATAGATCAATTAGTTCTATCTGATTCTCTCAAAGAGATTTATTTCTATCTGATTCATTTGAATAATGATCAGCAAGTCATTTGAAAAATCAAGAACAAAGTTAATCTCATCAAACATGTTGATGATCTGTCAAAGATCATCTTTCATAAAGCTGTTGTTACTCAATCAGTCGATCATTCAAAATCTGATCATCTAAAGTCGCATGACGCGATTTTAACTAGCGTCAAAGAAGCAGACGTTCTAGTTGAAACCTGTTTCATATGTCATAAATCAGATCATAGCTCTAGAGAGTGCTCTGATCGATCTACTAGAATCAATGCAGTGAACAATGAATACAATCATTTTGAATTCGATTTCAATTCGAATTTCGATTCAAAAAACTAGTCATCTCTTCAAAAGTCATCAAAGAAATAGAGATTATATCTTTGTGCAAACTAGACGAAATTCTATCAGAAGAGAATTACTTTGAAAAGTCGTTTCTAATCATCAATCATTTGGCGAAACCAGCTAAAACTGACTACAAGCTCACCAAGCTAGCATCAGTCAAAAACATATGTTTAGTCGAGCTTCTAGCTTGCAAGCTTCAACAGCACACTCACCAACGACTAATAGCTAGCTACAAGCGCTTGTATCTTTTGGTGACAGTCATTTGCTCAAAAGACATCAATTGCTCAAAAGATATAATGCGCAATACATGTTCGCTTTTCGTACGTTTCTACATTTAAGGTTCGTATGTAATCAAATAAATCATTTGATGAATTGATTATTTAAGTAGCTATTTAACCATCTATTTAAACATGAAGGATGCTTGGTAGGAAACCATGTAGGGAAACATGGAGGGCGCTTGGTAGGGAAACATGGAGGGCGCTTGGTAGGGTGCTTGGTAGGGAAACATGGAGGGCGCTTGGTAGGGAAACATGGAGGGTGCTTGGTAGGGTGCTTGGTAGGGAAACATGGAGGGTGCTTGGTAGGGAAACATGGAGGGCGCTTGGTAGGGAAACATGGAGGGCGCTTGGTAGGGAGCCATGTAGGGAGCCATGTAGGGAGCCATGTAGAAAGCATTGTTTGACCCGTGTTATGCGCCCGATCGACGCGTATTTTGAAGCATGTAGAATGTTTGGTAGAGCGTTTGATAGGAAGCTCAGTCGATAGCTCAATAGGTAGCTCAGTAGGAAGGTCGATAGAAAGGTTGATAGAAAGGTCGGTAGAAAGATCAGTAGGAAGATCAGTAGGAAGATCGGTCGAAAGGTCAGTAGAAAGCTCACTAGATGACTCGATCGGAAGGTCAGTAGGAAGCTCACCAGTAGAAAGGTCAATAGAAAGGTCGATCGAAAGGTCAGTAGGAAGCTCACTAGATGACTCGATCGAAAGGTCAGTAGAAAGGTCGGTCGGAAGATCAGTAGAAAGCTCAGTGAAAAGCTCAGTAGAAAGCATTGTTTGAAGCACTGTTTGACTCGTGTTATGCGCTTGATCAACGCGTCTTTTGAAGCATGTTTTGAAGCGAGTAGACTGACTAGTAGGCGAACGAGTAGATAGCTGAGTTGATAGCTGAACATGTTGATATTTTGATTGTTGTTGTTCTAGAAAGTAGGAACTATGAAGGGAAAAAGAAGGTGAAAACTCCGAACTCCCTAGCGTCAGCCCTATAGGGCTCGGAGCGAAGATTATCGAGTAGGTAGCTGAGCATGTAGGGTAGCGAGTAGGTAGGAAGCATTGTTTGAAGCACTGTTTGACGTGTTTTATGCGCTCGATCGACGCGTTTGATAGGAAGTAGGGTGAAGAGTAGGTAGGCGAGTAGGGTGAAGAGTAGGTGAGCGAGTAGATAGGCGAGTAGGGTGAAGAGTAGGGTGGAGAGTAGGTGAGCGAGTAGGTAGGCGAGTAGGATGGAGAGTAGGTGGGCGAGTAGGTGGGCGAGTAGGTAGGCGAGTAGAGTGAAGAGTAGGTGGGCGAGTAGGATGAAGAGTAGGGTGGAGAGTAGGTGAGCGAGTAGGTAGGCGAGTAGGGTGAAGAGTAGGTGGGCGAGTAGGTAGACGAGTAGGGTGGAGAGTAGGTGAGCGAGTAGGTAGACGAGTAGGGTGAAGAGTAGGGTGGAGAGTAGGTGAGCGAGTAGGTAGGCGAGTAGGATGGAGAGTAGGTGGGCGAGTAGGTGAGCGAGTAGGTAGGCGAGTAGGTAGGCGAGTAGGATGAAGAGTAGGTGAGCGAGTAGATAGGCGAGTAGGGTGAAGAGTAGGTGAGCGAGTAGGGTGAAGAGTAGTGCTAAATCAGCTAAATCAGCTTGTAGCTGATCTATGTAGCATGTAAGCTAATCAACGATGCAAACTCAGCTGACAGCTAGCTTGTAGCAAACGTCTCATCTAGTAGCTAGCATATGCGCCTCGAGCGCATTAGTATTGAATGAACCCTGCTCACTAGCTCACAAGCTATCTAAGCTCTTTGCCGAAACGCCGATACCTTGACCCCGTCGTCCCCTTCCAAAGTTCTTACATGCCCCAACATCAACATATTCGGCGCCGCCTTGCTGGCGCTACACGCGGACCCGGAACACAATTGAACGGATCATTCGGATCCGCGTGTGTAGTCAGGGTCCCCAAGACACTGGGCGATGAAGATGAGGCGCTGGGTATGGGATGTGTGGAGGAGGGGCAGGAAGGCCTCGGTGACGAGGGCGGGGCCCGGTGGTGAAGGCGAGGGCGAGGGAGGATTCTAGGGAGGGGAAGCGGGGAAAGGGGGGGGGGGGGGGGGGCATCCGGCGTTGTTAATGAGGACTTCGAGCTTGCCATGCTTGGCTTCGATATGGGCGGCTGCGGCCGAGATGAGGGAGGGAAAGGTTACATCGAGCTGGAGGGTGACAGGGCAGCTGATGTGGATGTGGGAGTTGTAGGTTTGAGATGGGCTTGGTGGGCTTTGGAGAGGTGCGGCTGGCGATGAAAGATGTGTGTGGTGGTGGGGGGAGAATGATGCAAGGGCTTCTACTACTTACTACCTTACTATGGCGAGACCGAGACCTCTGTTAACGTTGGCACATGCGGGGGGGGTTTGGTTGTTGGTTGTTACCGGGGGATCTGCGACGGTAAGCTGTATCGATGAAGAGACGAAAAGGCGGTGAATGTAGCTTCCTTACAGTACCACCCCCCCATCTGAGAAGCACGGAAGCAGAAGGAGCCGGAGGACACGGTCGACGGACGACCCTGGTACATAGTGGGAACGTCCTTGTACGGAATACTCGATGTGTGACTTGCTCTCAAAAGATACCTTATCGGCGATAGACCAGGTTCAAGGCAGCCAATGATCATCCGCAGACCCTGCACTCAGTCTAGCCGTAAACAGAAGGCAAGCCCCGAGCGCTATGCAGGGTTTAGCAACCTGCACTAATACTGTAGTGGCACTAGGTATGTATCGGGAGATACTGTACCTTTGGTAGTCAATTCTCACTAACTAACTAAACAAGATCCATGGCTACACCAATCTCAGGCGCTGCCCCCACTCCTCCCTGTGCCGTTGCGATGCGATGCGAGTGTCACTCACATGTCAAATGTCAAATGATGATTCGTGCCGTGCCGTACACGCACACAACGCCAACTACCTTAACCCAACAGTACCTAGCCAGCCCAATCCTACCTACTCTAGTCGTATCCAACACCTCGAAAATCGATACGTTACCAACTGGCTTGTTAGTACATACATACATCGTACCAACCCCTCACGGTGGTAACTGGGCCGTATGCAAAAACCGGGCCTAGGTAGGTATCCATCCAGTTGTTTTCGCTTCCATCGGACGCTGCATGCGTTCGGGCAGATGACTGCGTTGCCTTGGAGTATGTACAGTAGTTGGATCGGGAGCGGCGCACGCGAGGGGGCGCTGTTTGGGTTTCCCCAATATGGGGTGTGCTTCCAACGAAGATGTGCTTGGGAGAGACTGGACATCGTGCGCCGCTGTTAATGGCGCATCGAACTGGTTCAATGGGTGGGTGGAATCGGCAGCTGGGAGAGAGGCAATGGTGCTGAACACCCTTTCACAATATGCTCTAAAGATTTGAAGTTGGCTGGGATATTCCCGTCTGTGTTTACTATTCCCTAGTTGTCATGGTCATGGTCATGGTCATGTTCATGGTCATGGTCATGTTCATGTTCCCCGTCTATATCCCGTTTTCCACACTTGCCATCATTGCCGTTGCCGTGTTTCTTCGATGGGCAGCCTAGGACAATAAGTACAAGAATAAGTCACAATGCGGCTAGTCAAAGAAGTGAAAGCCCGCCCACCGGCCGGATCGTCCCCGTTTTCTATTTACCTTTTGAAAGAGGGAAGAACTGGTTGAATTGTCCTGCAGGATCGTATTGCGCCTTGACTTTTTGCAGTCGGGCGACGTTCGCGCCGTATACCGTTTCGAGCGGTTCGTCGCCAAAGGCGAAATTGATGTAGCTACAAGTAGCGTTAGTGGACTTGATATCTTGCATCGCAGAAGCGAGAAATCTGGTCGGAAATAGACGATAAAAAAATAATTCCGGAACGTACGTGCTGTTTACAGCCACATTGTCTGTGGATCTCCACAAATCGCGGACCGTAGAAGCGAACTGCTCTGCGACTGGATCGAGAGCTGGGTCCGAGTACCACGGGATGACCAACGCATTGAATTTGACGGTGTGCCGGAACGGGTAAGACGAAGAAGAGTCCGGCAATGTCTGGGCCTTTTGCAAGGAGTAGTATTCCATCAAGACGGCAGACATCTGAGTGCCCGGGTTTTGCAAGAACTTGACGTACTCGTTGAACACGGCACGCCAGGCTTTGGGGTCCATTTGGTTCAGTCCTGCTCCGTAGGAAGGTTTGCGCATCCCCTTGACGCAGAAGGAGTCGCTGCCGTCGTTTAGGTGGTTGTAGGCAACAAACGAGCTTGTGTCTACAATCGGCCCAACGGCGTAAATGGACGCAAAGGCGGATTTGTACTGATCAACGGTCCCTCCGGCGTAGAAGGGGATGGCGACCACAGCAGGTTGGCCTTGGTTGGCAAAATACAGGAATATCGCCATGGGAGGTTCGAGTACAAGATTGTTGAGGGCTACAACGAGAGCCTCAATCTTGTCGTTGGTGAAGACAAGACTACCGGTGTAGGCGCCGTTTGTCGCAGCAGGGACCGGGTATGAGTTCATGGTGGCCGAAGTGACGATGCCAAAGTTGGGGCCCGCGCCCCGGAGAGCCCACCACAGATCGGCGTTGCTTGCGTCCACTTTCTGAAGCCGGCCATCTGCGGTAACGAGATTGACAGAGAGCAGATTGTCAACACCCATGCCGTAAAGACCCATAAGACGCCCGAATCCACCGCCTAGGATTGCCCCGAGAGTACCAACGCAATTGCAATTACCTGTGGGGACTTGAACGCCATTTGCGTAGGCTGCGGTAACAATGTCGGAAATAAGAGCTCCGCCTCCGTAGGTGACCTGAGATTTGTCGCCATTGAAGGTGACCTGGCTGAGGAGTCGCAGATTTATGACCAAGTCTCCAGGGCCAATGTTGAAGGTAATCACCCAGGAGTGTCCACCGTTCTGAGCGAGGAACTTGATGTTGTTCTTGGCACAATATTGTACCTTTGTAGACTTAGCAATCAAGGGGCACTGTAAATGGGATACGGAGAAGGCATACAGTGACCGCGACATCTTGTTCTGTAGCGACATTGACCACCGTACTTGGGTTGGGCGCGTCAAGGTCACTCCACCGCGGGTCGTTTACCGATGTATGTACAATGGATGCAGCAGGCGACAGCTGCTTGCCAAGTTGCTTGTCAATTTTGCATGACTGATCACAGGCAGCAGGAGCTGCTGCAGCTGCTGGAGCGCTCTGTGGCAGCGCAATGCCGAGCACCAGAGGGAGCAGCGCAGGCAAGAACAGAAAGGTTGATGAAAACATGGCTGCTGTGTAACATGTCCACGTGGGGATTGCAAGGTATATATAAGGGGAGGCCGCCTAGCCGAGCCAGCCACGGAGGGACTACTGTGGTATGTACGGAATACGTGCTATCTGGCTGCTCTCTTCCCTTGAGCGGTCACTTGTGTAAGAATCCACACTAACATAGGCGAGGAGCCGACATAAAGTGGCTGATCCCCGAAATGGGGCGGATAGTGGATTATCATCGCGCCAAAAAGGCCCAGATTGATTGATTCAGGTATTGATTCTCGTTGTTAGGGCATTTCCCGTGTCCTAGTATGGTAAGTAGTGGATGGCTTGAAGGAATTCGAGCTTTGAAAAGCTTGCTGACGGTACCTGTGCAGTTGAAGCCAGAACAGGTTTTGGGATGGCATCAACAAAGGTTGACAGCCCCATGATGGTCATCCCCAAGGAACGAGAAGGACTGTACAGTAATTTGCCGAGGGAGTGAACGCTAGCCCCCAAAAACAACTCTTAATAAGATCAACGGGTTTAAACATCAGACGAGCAACATCATAAGAGACGTGACATAAGAGGATGCGGAAGTACAGCAGACAACAGGACATTGGGGGTTACATCTGCAAAGGCGATTTTGTGTTCGCGAAGTGCCTAAGGCGCTTGCCATTGCTGACAGCGTCTGGGTGGCTTAATCGTGCCAACCATGATGGAGGCCACGAGGAACAACAGATCTTCCCGCTCGGAGCGCAAACAAATCAGTCGAGGTCACGGTTGTTCTTAGCGAGAGGCTCTCTCGCTAAATCTACGGCTGGTCAGGTGGTCACGTTATATGCATTTTGGTTACAAGATCGAGATTGCCATTGGCAGAACAATAGCCCCACGAATAACGCCTAAAAAAACATCGCGGTGGAGACACTTGGGTGACCTGAGTGAGCAAGGGCGAATGTGCTTGAGGTCATGAATCTTTAGCTAGGCGACTCCGGACCAGACTTTTAGGAGCTGGTTCGAGATGAAACGCTCGAAGCATGCGAGGACGGAGTGAGTTGCTAGACAAGGCGTAGGAATATCTCGAAGGCAAGAAGAGTCCCAATTACCTTAGGACCAAGATGCTGGGGAAGAACGTCTACGCACAAGAAGGATCGAAGCTTGCCAGTCATGTTTCCAAAGAAGCTTTTGCGCTGGAAGGATTCTTAACCCAGCAGCTTGTCCATAACTCGAAACCCCGATCAGTGACAGAGAAGCGCAAGCTGTAGGAATCCTTGCAAGCGAAAAAGAATCGTCGAAAGATAGCGAGGGAGAGGAACAGTCCAATGTTAACAGAACTCATAGCTTAACATTGCAAAGATATAAATCTATATTTGATATATATCAAGCATGGATGGCCCTTGTTCGTCAGTTCCAAAAATTTATATATGCCGTTTCGAGGTCCAATTAAACCCATTGCGCTTCGTCGTGCTTCGTGATCTGTGTCATTGCTTGGCTCTTATCCACCCAAGAGTATCTCAAGTGATGGAGCACCTAATACTCAACTATGGCCGTTGGTATTCGGGGCTTCCCCTTCCCAAGTGAATTCAACAATAGAAAGCTCAGACGCAGGAGGTTTCTTGATCTGAGAAAGTTTGAATCTAGGATCGGCGTCATGGAACAGCTGTTTCCAGTTTTCGGAAGTCCTCTCTTTAGCGTTCAAAAGCTCTTTCATCCCAAGATCCAGATTGCTGTAACAGATCTTGTAAGCGCGCGGAACAATCGCGAGGGGAACCAGACATACCGAGCCTGCTTTTCTTGATACGGAGTCATTTCGCCTGGCTCTGGAAGGCAGAATTCGTTGACGACCACCTTCGCGCCGTGTTTCAAAGCTGGTATCAGGCTCTTGACAATTTTGAGCGCATACTTGTCAGACCAGTCATGTAGCACCCAGCGAAGCAAGTAGATATCCGCGCCACGAATAGGCTGCTCGGTGAAGAAATCGTGGGCAATAAATTCAAAGCGATTGGCTAAACCCTCTGGAACATTGGCGGTCTTGATAACCTCGGGAAGATCTTCGACGATGCAGCGGATATTTGGGAAGCTTTCCGCTATTGCCTGACTGACAGTGCCGTGAGAGCCCCCCACATCAATCAGCAAGCCATTGCCGACAGCGGCCCAATCGTAGTTTTCCACGATGTGGGAATGTTCAAACCCCGGTTTCATATGGAACAATGTTATTGAATCCGCAAAGCGCTTTGCGCGATACGGGTTTTTGCCGAGGTCGACGAAAAATGGGTCATCTGTGTTGTTCGCATAAGAGAAGCCAGTTTGCGAAGGCTCCTCTGAGCCGGGCCATTTCACCATCGCATCGATTGTACGTGAGGCTGCTGGCCATAGCTCCTCGCATAATTGCCCGAGACACGCTCTCAACATTGGGTGCTCATTAAGGGCTTTAGACGCAGGGGTATGAGCTACAACGCCTTTCCGGGGCTCCTTGAAAATACGATCCGTCATGGCAAAGTGAAGTAATCGTCGGAGGTCATCTTCAGTTTGCCCGCAACGCTCTGCTATCTCGGGAAAAGTTGTTTCTGAACCGACAGGGAAACTGGACGCAATATTAAACCGATATATAGCTTGGATGCCGAGCAAACCATTGTGCTATGGTAGAGTTAGTAAATTCGCCAACCATGTAGGCCTTGAACCACCATACTGCATCTGTAGCCTTATTTATCAAAGATGGTATCGGTCCAAGGATGAGAGCTTTGAGCTCGTCCATTGCTTCCAGGATTGCATTCTGCGACGCCTGGGCGGCATACGTGAGCAGTGGAATTTGCGGGGGCGTGTCAAGATCCCATGAGGGTGCCTTCAGGCCTTGAGAGAGCAAATGCTCTTCGATATTGGCACTCTCAACCTGGATTGTCGAAGCTAGCTCCGCGATCCTACTTGTAGCAGCCATATTCTATAGTATTCAGTCCCTCGTCGAATGGGGTTGAGACAATGGGTTCACGACCGAGGCAAAGGGAAGACGGAGATGCAGAAGTTTTCCTTGCTGGAAACAAAGTTGCCACCCAGACATGGGGTTTGAAGATTAAGTTCCATTTCTTGAGGCCTTCAAGCGAGGCATAGGAAACAGGCGGGTGTATCTTGTACCTAGACGACAGACTAAATGGTAGACAAAGTAGCTGTAAGCTGTATTGTAGCAATAGTACTAAGAGTGCATGTTAGTCGGAACGCCTCAGGGTCTTTTGGTAGCATGTTTCTTGTTAACCTTGGCTCTCCGAAGAAACCGCGGGTGTGGGGGCAGGGTACGAAGTCTAGTACGCTACAAAGGCAGTCCTTATCCTACATGTACATGCATTACCATGTGGTTGCATCAATGGTCAGTACTTGATCGGTACTTTAATAAGATAAAGTAGAGTGACCTGCATAGGTGGTGGGTAAGTGCCTTACTCCATACCTAGGTACCTAGACTGGCAGAGGGGTTAAGGCGGTTGGTGACCGGCGCTACTGTACGAGTACTGTAGTCTGTAGCTCTACATACGACAGAAATGTCGAATAACCCCGATCAATGTAATTGAATAGTATGAAAGATTCCCAAAGTTATTTAGCTAAACGGAACAAAGATGGGAATTTTGAAAGATTGCTCAATCCCCACCTCAAAGTGTCTCGTTATCCGAAAGGACTTCATACGCTGTTTCTGAAGAGGGAAAAAGCCGCCAAAAACACAAACATTAACCCACTTACACCACACAATAGACTGCCGGTTGAAGATAGAGTATCAGTTGATCAAAACCTGTACGCTTTTCTCCCCTCTTGGCCATGGCACGAAAAAGTCCCGTGCGATCTCAACATTGTCTGTCGTCGTTTGAAAGAGGGACATGCGATATCCGAACCGTCGAATCAAAGCCGCGATGGCAATGTGCAGCTCTGCATAGGCTAGACTAAAGTGCAGTTATCTCATGTTAGAAGGTACTTACCAAGAACGAGTAAGGAAACCACCTCTCCTTCATCACAATGTAGTGCCCCAGAGATGGAGGGAGTGGGGAGTTCTTACTTCATGCCAAGGCATTGGCGGCTCCCTTTTGAAAAAGACAGCAAGTAGCGGTCGAGGTGGCGGTTTTCAATCCAGCGTTCGGGGCTGAATTTGAGGGGCTCCGGGAATATGTCTGGTAATCTCTGTCAGTGTAGCGCCAATAACATCTGAGGCCGTCACAGACCTGGGTTCAGATGAACCAATGCGCATGTCATACCAACAGGCGTTCCGGCCGGAATTGTCCACACTAAATCGTCGTCTTTCTTCGAAGTTGACCTGAAGTAAATGGGCTCGTTGGGCGAAACACGTTGAAGACGTTGGCAAACGCCATATCCGAGGCGGAGACCTTCGGACACCACAGCACTGTATTCTACGTTAGTCGATTGCCTCGGAGCGAGAACACGCTGCTGAGCAGCCCAAAGACTTATCAAATACGGTAGACGCTCAAGTTTTGAGCAGCTGGGAAGTTCACTAGAATCTGGAATAGCAGCCACCAATTCCTCGTAAAGTGTAGATAGAATGATAGGGTCCGAAAGAACATAATACACGATCACGGATTGCACTGAAATATGTTTGATCAGCACTTGGCAAGATCGAGGCCGCTGTACATACCCCATGCAGTTGTTTCGGTTCCAGCGGACACTACAAGTGCTCCTTCTTGCGCGAGTCGCTCCACAGACTTTTCTTGTTCAGGGAGGTCCCCTCGACATATTTCCTCAAAGATTGTAATATGGCCCTTTTGATTATCCTCTTGTTCGGCCACTCGCTTCTTAACTTCAAGTATCTGATTTCTCATTTCCTGCCATGATATTGAGTTATGTTATCGAACAATAAGAGTGCTTAGCAATAACCTGCCGCCACTGTGCAAGATGTGCTATTTCCGAATTGCCTCGAAAGATTGAGAACCTGTACGATTGACATAAACTTCAGTGCTACAGAAGTGCAGAACAGGAGGAACTAACCTCGGAAGACTCTCCATGAGAGGAACAATCCATGGGATGTGTTTCACAAATGCAGCGGCTCGAAAAGCAAATGCAAAAGCTCGATAAAAGGGTGTTTGGAAACCAGGCACCTGAAGGAAGTTGTATGACGTCGAGAAAGCATACTCGGCGGCTATATCAGTACTCAGGCAGCTGAAAGCCATAGATAACGGGACAGGCCGATTCGAGCCTTTGTACTGCTCCATTTGATTGCAAAGAAGTTCCACATTCCGTACGATAAGAGGCTCAAGCCTCGTGATAGAAGCTTTAGAAAAGAAACTGCTCAAGGCATTGCGGCGCAGCCTATGTAGATCGTGTCCGATTGTGCCCGAAACGCTCTGGAAATTGATCAGAAACTATCGAGTCGAGAGTTCCGGTTGTCCAAGACAAGATCTGTTACCTCTGGGACCCTATGATCCAATCAGAAGCGATTCGATAACCTGGATAGAAGCCCAACCCAAATTGTCTTGCTGCAAATTCATAGCGATCTCTTTTCGTGGACACACCGCCATATAATTCATTGATAAATTCAGGGTCGTTCACATGAAGCTCATCAGGACTAATGCGGACCACAGACCCTTTAGAATGGACGTGTGTTAATTTATAGAGCAGTTGCCTTTGTGATACATGCTGCCAGAGGATCGTACGGCGTAGAATAAGATCGCATGCTCAATTACATACCGTATCTTTGGTGCATGTTTGCAATCTCAAAAGTGTACTGGCCTCCCTTGATGCCATCATAGTAGAACTCAAAGAACACCGTTACGGCTGCCAATTTAGGCCCAGGAAACTTCGCCAAGGGGTGAAAGAACAATCTATAAATGACTTTGGCAATTACCCACAGCGACAGAAGAGCAATCGTAACAGGAATGCCAGTCGAGAGGGAGTACATCTCTGGAATAATATAAGTAGAGAAGGAAACCATGATCAAGGGTAAGACTCAAGCAGATTAGAGATTGAAGAAGAGAATCAACCTAAGAAAAACAGCCAGGTTACCGGTGCTTGAAACCGCGTAGACGGAAGAAGCGATATGGTGAAGCAAGAATTGATGTGTACCCGTCCAATAGCAGACAACGTGGTAGATCAGTGGTGAGTATAGTAAAGATCGAGTCGAAATTCAAGATCCCTTATCACCGTGTTTTAGATGATCAACTGAATCAACATGATGTGCGGTTGCATAACGAGAAGTTTGGAAAACAATCCGAGTCTTTGCATCCTGTCGGAACTCCCTTGATCAATGGAGCGTGTCATAAACGGCAGCAACTAAGGCAGCACTAGCGTCCTAAAGAGCCCCCTTCAACTGAGCACGGTTTTGGTAGATCATCATCACCTGATTCTCTCGAGCACCGAAAGTCAACCGTGAAAATCCGAAGTTTCGCCGAGATGAAAGCTCGAGAGTCTTCTCACGCGCGTATTGCCCCTACGACTCTGCTTGCTCAACTCGGGGCTCGTCAGAAGCAGACAAATGCACAAACCAAACTCATAGGAAGAATTGTTACGCTTTACGGAGTACAGCATCGCGAATGACGGTTGTAATTTGTATGGAGTACGGAAGTACAAAGTCTTACATCCGTACTGTACCAGGGTTTGATGTTTGTTCTGAATTAGGGCTGGAGCTAAGGTATCGTGTACATTAGCAGCCTGCCTGAGGCTGCAGAGCACTCAGGTATCTTCCGTGCGTTACCTTGCATACGTACGACTTCACGCGGTCGAACTAGACCACCCAGCCACGTTCTTGTCATCATCAAGTATTCCAATTCTTCTCCCAGCAACATCCGTGCCACTGAATGAGTGCGTCTTTAATTTCGCAAATATTAATTGGACATCCTAACGCTGATAAACTGGAGCAATGAACCCGTCTCTAAAACGCGCCTATTCTAGAGCTCTTGCTGAACCGCTGTGCCCTTTCCCAAATCAGAATGAGGCTTCCGCAAGGCAGGAGTCATCATGTCAGCAGCTGATGATGAGATTGGTCGCTTTACGGAGTATTCCGTACACCACCAGATGATTTACAGTATCACTAAGCGTCCTCGGCCGGGAGACGAAGGTCAT
>JAABUR0100003282.1_pt1 | contig 22869 bp, 37 predicted proteins | sample 5560091 | NCBI WGS metagenome assembly JAABUR01 (sample SAMN10711879, study PRJNA513375) | rock metagenome | isolation source: Antarctica rocks | place: Antarctica: Victoria Land, University Valley sud
ATATCGCCGCCGCGCTGTTCGTCGGCCAGGCCGCCTCGCTGGGCGCGGAGTACTGGGTGATCAGCTGGAGCGCGGCGTCGCCCGCGCGCCAGGCCGACCTGTTCTGGCTCTGGGGCTACGCGGCGCTGACGGCGGCCGTGGTCGTCATCTCGGTCGTCCGCGCGCTCGCGTTTTTCGAGAGCACGTTCCACGCGGCGACGCGCATGAACCTGGAGATGAGCGCGCGCGTGCTGCGCGCGCCGCTGGCGTTCTTCCACACCAACCCGGCCGGCCGCGTGCTCAACCGCTTCTCCAAGGACCAGGGCGCCGCGGACGACCTGCTGCCGCAGGCGCGCGCGCGGCCGCCGCGCCCGCCGCGGCGGCGCTGGGCCCTGTCTGTGGGAACCGGCAGAGGAGCTTGCGACAGGCCGGGTCCACAAGGTATCATCCGCAAAGGTCAGCGATGCAGCTCAGTGGTCCAAATATAAGCGGTGAGGCTGCTTTAGTTGCAGGGCTCCTTCTCAGTTCTAGCGGGGCAGGTTGAGCATGGCGACCTTGGCGAGCTTGGGCCTGTCTGTGAGCCTGTGCATCAGGCTTTGTAACATGCGCACGCGCCTCCCGCGCGCTGCCGCCGAGCGAGCACCTGCGGCCGCAGGTGCTGTTTGACGCCGTGCAATCGCTCTTCATGGTCGTGGGTGCGGGCCGTCCTCGCGTCCTTGCAGCCCGCTCTGCCTGCCTGGCGGTGTTCAGCTTGCGCTGCTCCTGGGCCCCGCTTTCAGGGGTAGGGTTAGGGTAACCGTACAATAAATGCTCCCCTTGCCGTCCATCACGCTTTCCAGACCAAGCGCTCCTGGCTGCATTGCTGTGACGACAGCTGCTTGCGAGTGCCGCAAGCGATGCCGAGCTGCCCGTCGACCGGCCTCCTGCCGCGCGCCGACCTGTACCCTACCCTATGTGGCCTGCAGGGGCGATCCTGCTGGTGGTCATTGCGGTCCCCTGGGTCCTCCCGATCCTGCTGCCGCTCATCATCGGCTTTGTCTGGTGCGCCGCGCCCCCCAGCGCCCGCTCGTCCTGCCTGGCTGTGCCCGCCCCTGCTGCCGGCTGGTTACCCTCTGGCTGTTGCCGGTCAGCATGCGCCTGGCAGCTGCTGCCTGGTGTGCAAGGTGTGGCGCTCGCTAGCTGCCTCAGCAGGCACGCATGCACCAGCAGGTGATGGCTGATGCAGCACCTGTCGCCTGAGAGGAGTGTGCAAGTCGGCGGGACCTAGGGTTAGGGTAAGGTAGATAGGTGCTTGCTGATGCTGGACCAGACGCCTGGGAGGAGTGCTGTACTCTGCGGGGCCTTACGCAATTGGCCTCACTGGCCTGGCTGACAATGCATTGGCGGTCCGTGTGCAAAATGTCTCAATGTCAAAGCGTGTGCACCGGCGTGAGCAGGTGCCGGGGCATCTACATGAAGGCCAGCAGGGAGGTCAAGCGCTTTGACAACACGACGCGCTCGCCGGTGTACGCGTACGTGTCTGCCACCCTCAAGGCGCGCGCCTGGCGACGCTCCTGGCGCTGGCTCTGCCTGGGGCCTGCCCCGCACCACAACTGGTGTGCAGGCGACGGAGGCAGGCATGCGCTAGGCCAGACCAGCAGCCGGGGCATGCCAACAGCTGTAAAACCCCTGACCCTAAATCAGGGTCCCCGCGCGCGCGCAGGGCCTGCCGACCATCCGCGCCTTTGGCGCCCAGGCGCGCTTCCGCCGCCTGTTCACGGCCGCGCTGGACGACAACGGCGCCTGGTGGTTTGCGTTCCTGTCCACCGCGCGCTGGGTCGGCTTCCGCCTGGACATGATCGCCTCGGTCATCCTCACCGCCGGCTGCATCCTGGCCATGGCCATCTACTCCAAGGCGCGCGCCGCCGCCGCTGATGCTGTGCGTTTGCATGCGGACAAGAGTCAGAGTCTGTGACCGCGTGTTTGGCGCGTTCTGTGATTCGGCTCTGTGCCTCTGCGCGCGTGGCGGACCAATGATTGCTGTCTAGACTGCTGAGCGACATGAATCCATCAGGCCGCCACCGCGCCTGCCCCTCTCCGTGCATTTGCAGCTGCCTCTTGGCTGGCCCTTGGCGGGCGTGCTCCCGCCCCGGCCAGGCGCCGCCGCGGCCGGCGGGCCTGGCGCTGGGCGAGCGCCCAGTCTGAGCGGCGCCGCGCAGCGAGCGGGTCTCGTCACCGCCGTGTTTGCGCCATCTGGCGCTTTACTGTGTCCCGGCCGCCGCAGAGCAGCGCGCTTTCACTCCGGCGGGGTGTTGCCCCGGCTGCAGTTGAGCGGCGCGCGCGCGCTCTGGCCAGGTGTCGCCGCGGCTGGTGGGCCTGGCGCTGGGCCAGGTGCTCAACTTGAGCGGGACCATGCAGTGGGCGGTGCGGCAGAGCGCGGAGGCCGAGAACAACATGACCAGCATCGAGCGCCTGCTGGAGTACACGCGGCTGCCGCAGGCGCGCCGCCCGTGGCCCACCCTACCCAAATTCCTGTCGAGCGCCTGCTGGAGTGCACGCGGCTGCCGCAGGCGCGCCGCGCATGCGGTGCATCTGTCACAGGGTGCTCAGTCAGTTTTACACAGCTAGGGCACTCTCGGGCATGGAAGAGGGACCGCGTTGCCCCATATATGATCACAGAGCTAGGCGCAGCGGAAGGCGACCGTCTGTGCTGCGCTGCTGGTAGTGTCATGGCCGGTGAGCGCTTGCTTGCGCTCTGGGAGCGGGGCTGAGGGGCCCGCGCGAGCGGCGGAACGCGAGGGCGCCGTCGTTGGGCAACCGTGCGGCGCAGACTGCTGCGGGGTGGGGACCCGGAGTCACTCCCGGATTCGGCACTAGGGCGCTTCAGGAGTCGGCGCCAGGGAGCGTTTGGGGTTATAGGGTTAGGGTAGGAATAGGGTATGGGGTATGGGGCGCCGTTTGGTAGTCAACGCCGGGGATGTGTCCGCGACGCTCCGCAGCCCTCCCGGGCGCCCTGAACCAGCACTCGCTCGAGCAAGCTTGACGCCGGAGCTCGCGCCGCAGGAGCCCCCGCGCGTGGAGGAGGGCGGCGGCGCGCCGCCGCCGGGCTGGCCGGGCGACGGCCGCATAGAGTACCAGAATGTGGCCGCCGTGTACCGCAAGGGACTCCCGCCCGTGCTGCGCGACCTGACTTTCACCATCCCGGTGTGCTGGCTTGCTGCCGCCCTTCTTCTGGGATTTGTGGAGCAACCATCTAACAGTTGGTTGGCAGCGCCACCTGCACTCTGTGCTGTTTGAGTCATTTGAAATGCTCATTGACAGCAGGTCAGGAGCACAAAGTCGGATGCATGTCTCTCAACGCCTGCGCACACCCCTGCTCTGATGCATGTGTGAGACGTGCATTGCTGCTGCGCAGGGCGGCGCATCGTGCGGCGTGGTGGGCCGCACCGGCAGCGGCAAGTCGTCGCTTATGCTCACGCTGTTCCGCCTGATCGACGTCACCGCCGGCCGAATCCTGCTCGGCGGCGTCGACACCGCCTCGGTCGGTCTGGACGCGCTGCGCTCGCACCTGGCGATCATCCCCCAGGCGCGCGGCGTTGCTGTGCGAACAGACTGTCTCATTGCGGGCAAGAGCGCTGCGAGTACCTCCAACGGACGCCCCGGGGTTGCGCCGAGTGTGGTCCACACCAGTTTGCATGCTTTCCTTTCTTGAAATGTCCAGGTGTGGTGGTCAGGGCAGGGTGCAGGAACGTGCACATGCTGCCACCCTGCCAATGCAGGCCCACGCGCGCGGCCGAGCACATCGCGCGTCACGGTCCGTCGCCGGCGCGCAGGACCCGGTGCTGTTCAGCGGGTCGCTGCGCAGCAACATGGACCCGGCCGGCACGCAGCCAGATGCGGCGCTCTGGGCCGCGCTGAAGGCGGTGCAGCTGGGCGGTGCGGTGGCGCGGCTGGGCGGCCTGGACGCGCGCATGGCCGAGGCCGGCGACAACCTGTCGGTCGGCCAGCGGCAGCTCTTCTGCCTGGCCAGGCGCGCTCGCGCGCACAGTATATGATTAGGAATAGGGTTATAGGGTCAGGGATAGGGTAGGGATTGTGCGCGCCTGTGGTCCAGAAATGGAAAGGCATGGTGCGCAGTGGCATTGTGGTGGGGCTGCTGGCAGCGGCTGCTGTGGGGCCGCCGGGCTGTTGTGGACGCTCAAGGGCGCATTACAACGCTCCGAGTAAGCACAGGATGAAAGCAAGCATGCATGCTGGGGTATGTGGGCCGAGCGGGCCATGCTGGCCATGCTGGGCGACATACCCAAGCCCCTGCATTTCTGTGCTCTGTTGGCCAGGCAAGCACCAAACAGGCTTCTGTCATGGATGCAAGCAACTCTCAGGTGCCTGCCCCCCACTGAGCATGGCGCCCGGCGGCGCAGGGCGCTGCTGGCGGACGCGGCGGTCCTGGCGCTGGACGAGGCGACCGCCAATGTCGACCGCGCGACCGACGCAACCATCCAGCGCGCGCTGCGCGCGGCCATTGCGGGCGGCGTGGGGCGGCCGCGCCGCACGTTGCTCGTCATCGCGCACCGCATCGACACCATGTGCGCGCCCATCGCGCTGCCTCGGCACGTGGCAGGCAGCGTGGCGAGCGGCGCGCGCTGCATACATGCTGCGGGCGTTGCGGGCTGGTCGCAGGGCGCCTTGCCTGGCCATTGTGGTGATTGCATGCAGGCCAAGGGGAGAATCCATGTCTTGCAAAGCAGAGAAGGCCGCCAGGGGATGCCGCACTTGGCAGCCCAGCATGACAGCGACACGCCTCCCCCACTCCTCCTCGGTCTGCCCCACCTTGATATGCATGTACCGCGTGCATGCTGAACGTACGGCGCTGCTCACAATAGGGTAGTCAATTTTCTTGCGTGTCGGTCACATGCGCACTGCTAACGCATTACATGCGTGTCACTGATCGGAGCCCGCTTTCTCGCGGCGCAGCATGGACTGCGACACGCTGCTGGTGCTGTCGGCGGGCCGGCTGGTCGAGCAGGGCGCGCCGTCCGAGCTTGCGGAGCGCCCCGGCGGCGCGTTTGCGCGGCTCGCGCGCGCGGCCAAGGCTGCGACGCCGTAGGCAGCTGGGAATGGGGTACCCGCATGTATATTGTGCTGAGCTGCCACAGGGTCAGACGCCCGGGCACAAAGGGAGGACCGGGCAATGCAGTTTAGACTGTGCAGATGCGCAGGTGGCCACGCTGCATAGTGGACGCCGCAGGGCGCCAGGCAGACCTGCGTACTGGCGTTCCGGGTGGCATCATGTTCTAATCCTGCGTGCAGGGGAGGCCAAGTTCTGTTCTTTTCTTTCACCTTTTCTTACCAGGTCTTGCTTATTTTTCAATGCGCCTGCCAAGGCCAGGGCAAGTTGCGCAACAGATAGTTGGCTGTCCAGCAGTGCCCTGGCATGTTATGCTGCGGCTTAGACAGGCGACATGAAGGGCAACCCTGAATGACAGTAGTCTTGAAGCCATCCGTAAATTGTATGGGTCGTTGTGACTGTGCTGCTGGGTTGCATAACAGCAGGCAAATCCTGGTCTTCTTTTTATGCAGCAGATAGTGAAATTTTAAAGGTCCATGCGAGCATGTTCTCTGCAAATCGTAGCTACGCTCGATGACCGACTATGGCATAAATTTGCCAGGCTTGGGTGGGTGGTAGTGTTTTCTAGCACCACCATTACTCAGCTGCTCTTGAGTCAGGCAGGGGGCGTGACGCTTTCACTGCATGCCAAGCTCCGGCATCGTGAGGTAGGCGGCCTAATTTAGGCCACCCTAGCTAGAAAGGACAATTGACATGCTTTGCAACCTTGCTATCCATACCCGGCACTCAAAAAAGGTTTGTTATACAGGGAAAGTCATGCCTCTGATGCCCCAAGTCCTGCCCCCCTGCTAGCACTGCCAGTCACCACAGTTGCACTTCTCACAGGTCTGATCAGTTCCAACACCTCATATTCTTGTCTGGGGTCAGTGCTGTGATAGTATTGGGGGCATGTTTAGCAGACGCCCAGGCCACCCTTACTGAGCCGCGCCAGATGCTGTGAATAACATCATGCTGACCTGGGTGGTGAGCCCCGGAGCCTGGCGGCGTCGCCGGTCGCCATGAAGTCCCGCGCGCGCCACGCAACTTTCTCCTCCGCCATCGCGTCCTCGACGATGTCGGCGCCCGTCGGCGGGCCCCCCGCCGCGCCGGCCGCCCTGTCGGGCGCCGCCCCGACGGCCACCGCGGACACGGGCAGGGGCTGCACGCCCGCGGCCGCGAACCCACGCCCCGTCGCGCCGCCGCCGCCTGCCGCCGCCGCCGACGCTGGAGGCGGCGGCATGCCAGCTCCCGCGAGCCCCGCCCCGGCCGCGCCGCTGCCGCTCGCAGCTGCTGCTGCAGCCGCTGCGGCCGAGGGCGCTACAGGGGCTGGTCGCGCCTGCGCAGCTGCGCTGGTACTGCTCGGCGCGGCAGCCAGCTGATCGCCGGGCAGTTGCAGGAGTCTGGACGTCAGGGGTCTGCGAGAAGCCGTTGATGAATCAGTGTGCTATCACACGGCGTACTGGCCATTGGCGCAGCTGGGAAGGAGACTTGGCAGCTGACTAGCGCCTAGTTCTATGCCCGGTCAACCCGTCTTGTTTGGGAAGGATCACATGGTGCCTGTTGTTCGGCGCGGACTGTTGGGGCGACTGCCCAGCGGCAGGCCCAGGGTAGCAGAATGGCAAAGGTTGCACAATAAAAAACTTCATGAGAGGGTTGCCTTGCTTTTAATGACGCAGGGCAGGACAGGTCACACATGTTGAGAAGAAGGCTGGCATGCAGTCTTGGTGCGCAAGGACAACCCCTGCTGTATGCTGACTGCAATGCACTGTAGTGGAAAGCGCTGGCGTGCAGCACGCTCTGCACCAGGATGGCAGCGCGAAACTTGTCCCGGCCTGCCGCTGCAAGGTGGCAAACGTTGAGAGGTTGCTCAGGACGCACCCGGGGTTGCTCAGGCTGATGCCGGCGCGCAGCTCCGCGCGGATGGCTTTGAGCTGGCGTAGGCCGGTCTGGAGCTCATTGTGGACCTGAACGGGCAGGCACAGGCTCGAGTCTGAGTTACTTGTGACATAATTGGACGCTCTGCAGCTCACGCCTTTTTTGAAGCACACCTGTGTCAGCTCTGTCTGGTCTGAAAACGCCCCAAACGATCTACGTGCGCGCGAGACGTAAGCGGAGGCGCTGCCGGTCAGGCGGCCCAGGTAGCGCGCCATGACAGGCAAGTCCTTGGGGCCTGCACGTGCACAGTGCACATCGTCAAGGAACTTCAACACCAAAACTAAAAAACAACTGCAGGGGAAGTATGTAGGAGGCGCACCTAGTACAAGAGAAAATACACCAAGAGCAATAAAGAGCTCCCCAAAGGTCAAACTCATGGCTGGCCAGAACTGAAGTCGCTCAGCAAAAGTTCGCTGTCACATACGGCCATCGGGAAGCAAGATGCTGACGTGACACAGGAACTTTGCGTCTACGCCTTCCGCAGACATATTCAAGGCAGACGGTCGTACAGGGCCACTGTGCATGAAGCAAGGGCTGAAGTGGGTGAAATGCTGGGTGGCAGTAGAGAAACACACCTGCCCAAGTCGCATATAATTCAAGGCTCAAACTCGACATGGCCTGTGTAATGAGTATGCATGACTTACACATGACTTATATGCATGACTTATAGCCCTTTATCACCCACCTTTGGAGAGCTGGGGCGTCAGAGAGACGTAGCTCTCCTTGTACAACACAGTCCATGTGGCCGGGATGGATAGCAAGGTTGCAAAGCGTGTCATTGGTTCTATCTAGCTAGGGCGGCCTAAAGCAGAGTGCCGGGAGTCTGCATTCATTGGCATGCAGTGAAAGGAAATGCGTCCAGACCCCCGCCTGACTGAGAGCAGCTGGGTAATTGTGGTCCTAGAATATACTACCACCCACCGGTGTCTATCACATCTATGCCATGGTCCGTCATCAAGCATAGCTATGGTCTGCAGAGCACATGCTAGCCATGGGCCATACAACAGCGATACTCACTGTCTGCAGCATCATAACAAAACTAGGATCCGGCTGGCGTTATGCAACCCAGCAGCACAGTAATATCGACCCGTACAAGTAGCAAATGCCTACAAACAATATTGTCAAATAGTTCTCATTGTGCCTCAATTGCCTGACTTAGCCGCAGCATGACAAGCTAGGGCACTGATGGACATGCGCCTATTTTGATCAAATTGCACTGGCCTAGGCAGGCGCCTTTGCACAAAAGCGAGAGCTAATAAGGAAGAATTCAACAAGGATAAAAACTTTGCCTTACCTGCACTCAGAATTCAACCAAATGGGTTGTCTGGTCATCCATTTGTGCCCGGGCGTCCCCATGGTATGTGCCCGGGCGTCCCTATGGCACAATTTCCGTGCTGAGGCTTGCCCCACCTGCCTATGGCGCCGCAGCCTTGGCCGCGCGCGCGAGCCGCGCGAACGCGCCGCCGGGGCGCTCCGCCAGCTTGGCGGGCGCGCCCTGCTCCACCAGCCGGCCCGCCGACAGCACCAGCAGCGTGTCACAGTCCATGCTGCGCCACAAGGAGTGTGCTCCACTTAGTGACAATCATGTACCGCATCAGCACTGCGCATATGGCCGACAAGCAAGACGCAATGTTTGTGAGCGGTATTTTCCGCATGCGGTCAATGCATATCCAGGTGGGGCCGAGCGAGGAGGTGCGGGGGAGGCGCATTGCATGGCATGCTAGGGCTGCCAAGGGCGAATTTTCTTAGCAGCTTCTCTGCTTCGCAGGGCAGGGGGTTCTCTCCTTCACCACGAAATTACCATGTTGGCCAGGCAGGGGGCCCTGCAGCTTGCCCGCGACGCCCGCAGCATGTTGCAGCGCGTCCCGCTCGCCACGCTGCCCGCCTCACGCCGAGCAACAGCGCCGAGCGCACATGGTGTCGATGCGGTGCGCGATGACGAGCAGCGTGCGGCGCGGCCGCCCCGCGCCGCCCGCGATGGCCGCGCGCAGCGCGCGCTGGATGGTCGCGTCGGTTGCACGGTCCACGTTGGCGGTCGCCTCGTCCAGCGCGAGGACCGCCGCGTCCGCCAGCAGCGCCCTGCCGCGGCCGGCGCCATGCTCAGGGGGGCCCAGGCGAGAATTTGGAGACTGTTTGTGTTCACGACAGGAGCCTGTTTGGCGCTCGCCTGGCCAGCACAGTACAGCCAAGGCAGGGGCTTGGCTGGGTATGGCCAGGGTGGGCCATACCCAGGGGTTGGGTATGGCCGCCCAGCATGGCCAGCTTGGCGCGCCATGCCTCTTCACTAGACAGTGTACACACATGAATGAATGATTTTTTTTTTTTTATGAATGAAGAGCATCACCGGGGGCCCTAGCCCGATGGCCCCCTCAGCTGTGTGGTGATAGCCTGTCAGCCAACTAGGGCTGTTTAGGCACAAGCACAGGCACGCTTACACTCTATACCCTATCATGATAACCCTAACCCTAATGTGTAACGTGCGCGGTGGGCGCGCCTGGCCAGGCAGAATAGCTGCCGCTGGCCGACCGACAGGTTGTCGCCGGCCTCGGCCATGCGCGCATCCAGGCCGCCCAGCCATGCCACCGCGCCGCCCAGCTGCACCGCCTTCAGCGCGGCCCAGAGCGACGCGTCCGGCTGCGTGCCGGCCGGGTCCATGTTGCTGCGCAGCGACCCGCTGAACAGCACCGGGTCCTGCGCGCCGGCGGCCCGTCGTGACGCGCGGCTCGGCCGGCTGCGCGCCCGGGCCCGCACCGGCGGCATGTGCGTCGGCAGCTTGTGCATGTTCTTGCACCCTGTCCTGACCAAAGACTGGACCTGGACACCTTAAAGCAAGGCATGCATGTAGCCTGGTGCGGAACAGTTTTACACAACCTTGGGGCATTCGTTAGACACGTTTGCAGCACCTCTTGCCGGCCAGTAGGCAGTCTGTTCGCGCAGCGCAGCCGCGCGCCTGGGGGATGATGGCCAGGTGCGAGCGCAGCACGTCCAGGCCGACCGAGGCGATGTCGATGCCGCCGAGCAGGATGCGGCCGGCAGTGACGTCGATCAGGCGGAACAGCGTGAGCATCAGCGACGACTTGCCGCTGCCGGTGCGGCCCACCACGCCGCACGACGCGCTGCCCTGCGCGCCAACAACATACGGAACAACCTCATACATGCATCAGAGCAGGGGCGTGCGGAGGCATTACAATACCGGCATGCGACTTTGTTCTCCGCACCTGCTGTCTAGGAGCATTTTTAAGGTGCTCAACACTGCGGAGGGCAGGCGGCGCTGCCGACCAACGCAACTCCCACAAGAAAGACGACAACAAGCAACACAGCGCACCGGGATGGTGAAGGTCAGATCGCGCAGCACCGGCGGGAGCCCCTTGCGGTACACCGCGGCCACGCCCTGGTACTCGATGCACCCGTTGCCCGGCCAGCCTGGCGGCGGCGCGCCGCCGCCCTCCTCCATGCGCGGGGGCTCCTGCCACGCGGGCTATGGCGTAAAGCTTCCTCGGGCAAAAGTTGGTTCAAGACGCCCATCACAAGGCTTGCGGATCAACGCAAACCTTTTCCCAACGCATTGCCTCCAAACGCGCCGTAGCGCTGACTCCGGAGCCGTCTCTGACCCGCAGCTGTCCCCTGCTTGCAGCAGTCTGCAACGCACAACTGCCCATGGGCGGGCACCCTTGCATATTGCCGCTCGCGCCGCCCCTCTGCTCCCTTTCCAGACCGTCAGCAAGCACTTGCCGTCCGCAACGCTGCCGGCAGAGCAGCACAGTCGGCCGCCGTGCTCTGTGTGTACAGGTGGGCCAATGCGGTCCCTCTGTACTGGACCCCAAGAGTGCCCTAGCTGTACACACGACGACTGAGCATCCTGTGACAGGTGCACCGCGCGCGAAATGCGCCTGCGGCAGCCGCGTGCGCTCCAGCAGGCGCTTGACAGGGTTATGATAGGGTAGAGTCAGGCCATGGGCGGCGCCTGCGGGCAGCCGCGTGTACACCAGCAAGCACATGACAGTATGAGGGCAGGGTAGGGTCGGGCCACAAGGCCGCGCGCCTGCGGCAGCCGCGTGTACTCCAGCAGGCGCTCGATGCTGGTCATGTTGTTCTCGGCCTCCGTGCTCTGCCGCACCGCCAGTTGCATGGTCCCGCTCAGGTTGAGCACCTGGCCCAGCGCCAGCCCCACCAGGCGCGGCGAGACCTGCCCGGAGCGCGCGCGTGCCGCTCAGCAGCGGCCGGGGCGACGCCTTGCCGGAGCGGCAGCGCGCTACGCTGCAGCGGCTGGGACACAACAAAGCGCCCAGAGGAGCGGGCGCAGCGGTGACCTGAACAGGCCTGTGTCACTGCTCGGCAGTCTGAGCGAGAATGAGGGGTTTGCCCAGCGCGCAGTTCACAGAATCGCACCAAACACGCGGTCAGAAACTGTGGCTCTGTCACGGGGGCAGACGCAGAGCACAAGCGGCAGCGGCACGCGCCTTTGAGTAGATGGCCATGGTCAGGATGCAGCCGGCGGTGAGGATGACCGAGGCAATCATGTCCAGGCGGAAGCCGACCCAGCGCGCGGTGGACAGGAACGCAAACCACCAGGCGCCATTGTCGTCCAGCGCGGCCGTGAACAGGCGCCGGAAGCGCGCCTGGGCGCCGAAGGCGCGGATGGTCGGCAGGCCCTGCGGACGTGTGTAGGGTTAGCTGTAGGGTTGCAGGGACGTTGAGCGCGCGCCTCACACTTGTGGGCGTTGCCCCCGGCCTAGCGCGGTCGTGCCTCCGTCCCCTGCACACCAGTGCAGTGCAGGGGAGGCCCTGGGCGGAGCCAGCGCCATGAGCTTCGATGCGCGCGCGCCTTGAGGGTGGCGGACACGTACGCGTACACCGGCGAGCGCGTCGTGTTGTCAAAGCGCTTGACCTCCCTGCTGGCCTTCATGTAGATGCCCCGGCACCTGCTCGCGCGGGCACACACGCTTTGGGGGTTGAGTAGTTTGCACGCGGACCGCGGATGTCGGCCAGGCCAGTGAGGCCACTTGCAAAAGCCGCACAGAGCTGACGCTCCTCTCGGGCGTCTGGTCCAGAGGTAATCGAACCCTAACCTGCTGGTGCATGCATGCCTGCTGAAGCAGTCGGCAACTGCCATACCTTGCACATCAAGCAGCAGCTGCCAGGCGTCCACAGTCATGGACAGAGCCCGGTAGGACACGCGGTGTTGGGCGGCGCTGCGCACCAGATGAAGCCGATGATGAGCGGCAGCAGGATGGGCAGGACCCAGGGCACCGCGATGACCACCAAGAGGATTGCCCCTGCAGGCAGCACAGGGGAGGGCACAGGTTGGCAGCATCAGGAGGCCGGGCAGTGGGCAGCTCGGCACCGGTTGCGGCACTAGCAGAAAGCCATCGTCGCAGCGATGCAGCCAGGAGCGCTTGGTCTGAAAAGCATGACGGAGAGCAAGGGGAGCACTTATCGTGCGAATGGGGAGCCCGGGTGCAGCGTAAGCTGGGCACTGCCGGGCAGGCAGAGCGGGCTGCAAGGGCGCAAGGAGGGCCCGCACCTGCGACCATAAAGAGCGACTGCACGGCAACAAACAGCACCTGCGCCGCATGCGGTCACTCGGCAGCACCGCACGAGACGCACGAGACGCGCAATAATACCCAACCTAATACATGACTTTGATTACAGGCAGGCCCACGCACGCATGGGCCGCCACGCTCAACCCGGCTTGCTAGACTGTGGAGGCCCTGCAGCGGACCAGCGTCGCTACCCTGCTTCTCTGCAGCCGACAACTTGTGGACCAGGCACGTTCGGGTGTCGCAAACCCTCCTGCGTTTCCTCATGAAAACGAGGCCTAGCAGTGGCGCGACGGCCGCGCGCGCGCCTGCGGCAGCAGGTCGTCCGCGGCGCCCTGGTCCTTGGAGAAGCGGTTGAGCACGCGGCCGGCCGGGTTGGTGTGGAAGAATGCTAGCGGCGCGCGCAGCACGCGCGCGCTCATCTCCAGGTTCATGCGCGTCGCCGCATGAAACGTGCTCTAAAAAACGCGAGCGCGCGGACGACCGAGATGACGACCACGGCCGCCGTCAGCGCCGCGTAGCCCCAGAGCCAGAACAGGTCGGCCTGACGCGCAGGCGCCGCCGCGCTCCAGCTGATCACCCAGTACTCCGCGCCCAGCGAGGCGGCCTGGCCGACGAACAGCGCGGCGGCGATGAAGGCCGCCATCGGGAAGCCCATGTAGCGGCAGTAGTCCCAGTAGGTGTCGCAGGACACGCCGCCGGCGGCGCGGCCCTCGTCGGCGACGAGCTTGCCGGCGTCAGCCGGCGCCGCCGCGGGCGCCTTGGCGTCGGCCGCCGGCGCCTCCTCATCGCTGCTGGGCTCGCAGGCGCCATCGGCGGCGGCGGCGCCGCCGGCGCCGCCCGCGACGGCGCCCTCCGTGCCGCCCGGCATGATGGGGTAGGGCTGCGGCGCGGGCCGCCGGCCGCGCGCGATCCGCGCGACCGCCGCGCGGTCGCCGAGGCCCCGGAACGCCGAGCTGATCTCGCGGCGCATGCGGCGCGCGGCGCGCGCCCTGACCCCGTCGCCGTCCTGCGCGCCGCCGCCGCCGGACGACGCGCCGCTCGGCAGCGCGCTGGAGATGCGCGCGCTGTCCAGGCTGCCCACCGCCGCGCCGCCGCGCCGCTTGGGCGCCGGGGCCGGCGGCCCGCCTGGCGCCCCCTCGCGGCCGGCGCCGGCGGCGGCGGCGCCGCCCGCCCGCCCGAGCTCCGCCCCGTCAGGCGCGGGCCGGTCATCGGGCTGGTCAAACACGCTGACGGGGACCTGGACGCGCGCGCGCGGCGGGCGCGGCGGCGGCTGGGCGGCGGGCGGCGCGACAGCCGGCCCGCGGCCGGCGCCGGGCGGCATAGCGGCTGCGCCGGCGCCGTCGAGCTCCACGGCTTGCGGGCGCGCTCGCGCTGCCGCCGGCACCTCGTCGACTGCCGCCAGCGCGCCGGTCCCGTCGCCGGGCCCCGGCCCAGGCCCAGGTCCCGGACTGGGCCCCCGCTCAGCCTCGCCGCCGCACTCGCTCGTTGGCGCCGAGGTGGTCGCACTTGGCGCGGCGCGCTGCGCTCCCAGCCGCCCACGCTGCTCGGCGGGGACAGCGGCGCGGGGCCAGATTCTGGCAGGTCTGCCGCGGCGCCGCCACCGCCGGCGTCGGCGTCCGCGCGCAGACGCGCGGGGACGTCCTGGGGAAGTGCGGCAGGGCGCCCGCCGGCGCCGCCGACCTCGGCGTCGTACGCGGCGTCGTCCAGCTCCGCCGCGCCGCCCTCCGACCCGGCCAGCTCCGGCAGGCCCAGGCGCGCCAGGTCCGCGAAGCGGCCGTCCGCAAACACGCGCCCCGCGCGCAGCACCACCACGCGGTCGCACGCCGGCAGGAACTGGCGCTGGTGCGTGACGAGCAGCCGCGTGCGGCCGGCCATGACGCCGGCCGGGCCGAGGCACTCGTCGAACAGCACGCGCGCGACGCGCGGGTCCACCGCCGACAGCGGGTCGTCCAGCAGCGCGACGTCGGTCCAGGAGTACGCCGCGCGCGCGAGCGCCAGCCGCGCCTTCTGCCCGCCCGACAGGTTCAGGCCGCGCTCGCCCAGCTCGCTGCCGTCGCCGGCGGGCAGCGCCGCCAGGTCGTCCTCCAGTGCGCACGCGGCCACGACGCGGGCGTACCGCCGCGCGTCCCAGGGCGCGCCGAACACGATGTTGTCGCGGACGGTGCCCGACACGATCCAGGGCACCTGCGCGCAGTAGGCCATGCGCCCGCGGACCCAGGGCGCGCCCGCCGCCGCGGCGCCGCCGCCCGGCGCGCCCCGCACCGGCAGCAGCTCGCCCAGCAGCGCCGCCAGCAGCGAGCTCTTGCCCGCGCCCACCTCGCCGCAGACGCCCACGAGCTGCCCCGCCGGCACCGCCAGCCGCACGCCGGCCAGCGTGGGGCCGTCGGCGCGCCGGCCCCCGCTGTCCAGGCTGCGGCGGGACCCTATGCCCAGGTTCCGGCGCGAGCCGCGCTCCAGCTCGCCGCTGCCGTCCAGGGTCCGGGACCCCAGGCGCCGCGAGCTGCCGTGCTCCGGCGCGCCGCCGCCGTCCGCCGCGAGGGCGACATGCCCTGAGCCCTGGCGCCCGGCAGGCTCGACCCCACTCCCGGCCGCTCGGCCGTGTGTCGCGCCGCCAGCGCTGCCGCTCCCGCTGTGCGCAGCCTCGCCGTTCGCCTGCCACCGCTGACCCTCAGGCGCGCGGCCCTCGCCGCTCGGCAGAGAGGCTGAGGTCCGGCCGTGCATCGCGCTGCCGTTCGCCCCGCTGCCGCTGCCGCCGCCATTCCGAGCGACGCTGCTGTCTGCCTCCTTGGCGCCGCCCGTAGCGCCGTTGATGTTCGCCTTGGCCGCCACGTGCGCCGCGCCGGGGTCTGGGGCGGGCTTTGCGGAGGCGGCGCGCTGGCGGCGCCGCAGCACCGCGAGCGCGCGCGCGGCCAGGGAGGGCTTGAGCGTGTCGACGGCGGCCGCCCGCTGGGCCGCCAGCTCGTGCGGCGCCAGCCCGGCCCAATTGTCCCAGTCAAAGTCGGCGCCGCGGAGCACGACTGCCGCGCCCTCCTGCGCGCCAGGGCAAGGAATTTTCAGCAATCGCAACCAGCGTCTTGCAACCGCCATGAGGACACAGCCAGGCGACGCTTCCTCTGTGCCGAAGAGGCGTCAGTAAGCATGGCGCGCCCTGGCCAGAGCGCGCCTTTGATCGCCAAGCGCTCGGGCGCCCCGCCCTTCCCTCCGCTGTTCGCAATGTGACACTCGAATGCCGCACGCAACACAGTATGGTAGCATGAGTAGCAGGTGCATGAGTAGTAGCATGAGGAGTAGCATGAGTAGTAGGTGCTACCATGAGTAGCACATGGGCACCGCGCACCGGGACGTCTGGCGCGCCCGGCGGGCCGCTGGCGCCCGCGCCCGCCCGCGCCCCGGCCCCTGCAGGCGGCGGAGGCTCCGGCAGGCTGAGGAAGCCGTCGAGGCGGCGCAGCGAGATGCGCAGCTCCGACACGGTCTCCACGCCGCGCACGAAGTAGGTGCACATGTACAGCTGCGGCAGGCGCAGCAGCGCCAGCGCGAAGATGACCGAGGACACGTTCAGGCCGCCCTCCTGTGCGCGTACCTGCCGGGCGGGACCCGCGTAAGCCATGGGTTTGATATTGGGGTAGGGTCCGGGGTCAGAGGTTCTGCTCACACACAGAGTGATGGTGTAAGGGATTGAGGTGGAGGTAGGTGCACCTGCAGGGCCACGCGCGTTGCGTGCATGCCTTGGAGCACCTTCAATAACTCTGAGCTTGTACAGGCAGCCAATGCTTGTGAGGTCAAAAGCTGGCCTAAGCGGGGTCTGAATTTGCAAACACACGGCTGTCGACAAGGAACCTGGACATGCTATGCAGGCGATGGCCCCACGCTGGCTTGGCTCATGCAAGACCCCAAACCGAAAATCTGCAGCAATGCGGCAGTCAGCATGTGCGCGTGACGGCGCCGCGTTGCCGGCGGCGGGGCGGCACCACGGCGAACGTGATGAAGGAGACGATGGGCATAATGGCAAAGTAGAGCGCCATGTTGCAGGCGCGGATGCGCGCCATCTTGACTGCGTGCCCCGCCTCCTGCGTGCGGATCTTGCGCAGCGCCTCCAGCATCGCGCACTCCCACCCTGCGCGCGCGCGCGCGACACGACCGAACAGCTTGATCCTGTGGATGACTTCTTGTAAGAATATTGCGCGCCGCAGCATGCAAAGCCTGGGATGCTACACCCGCGCGCTGGCATGCTCGCTGCATGTATGAAACACATCGGGGTGACTCCAATGACAGGTGCGTGATGCTGAACTCACGGCGACAACGTGCATGCACTGGAGCGTCCCAGCATGCATGTGATACAGAATTTCCTGTCACGCATGAATACCGCGTACCTGGCGGGAGAGTACTTGCAAAAGCAATGGTAGAAACACGGTGCACAGCACACAGCTCCTTCACAAGGTGCCAGGACATGGTGTGCACAACCTGTGAGCAGTTTTAGCCCGGCGGAGGTGCACCATGGGTCGACCACTGATGCACTGGAGCAATAGCGCTCTTTAGACGGCGCACCCAGCATCTTAACGGCCAGCGACCCCGCGATCGCCTCGCCGGCCAGCCGCACGCGCTCGTCGGTGAAGCGCGCCGTATTGGCGCGGATGCGGCCGATGAAGCTCACCAGCGCGCCCTGCCCGCGCGGCGGCCGCATGGTAAATTGTTTTATGCATCCGCTTTACGAATGGCTTCCGCTGGTCAGGGATGCCGCGGGATATGCAGGAAGCTAACATGCGTCTTTATAGCCTGCCTGCAATAGGGACATGGGCACGTAGGCGATATATCTTGCCAAAGAGAACTACAGGAGCCAGAAGCCAGCATTTTGATTAACGGCGCCAGACAAAAGAGCCACACGGATCCTGATGCCCCACCTGCACAGGCATGGCACGCGGCAGCGAGGCTGGCGGTGCCAGCCAGACACTGTCAGCCCGCCTGCCTCACCCCTGCGCCCCTACCTGCACGGGCATGAGCAGCAGCAGCGTGGCGACGCCGGACAGTGCGGCTGCGGGGCCCAGCAGCTGGATCAGCAGCGCCATAACGATGACCAGCTCGAGCGGCCCCGCCCACAGGAAGGCCCAGAGGAAACCCGACTCGTCGAAGCGGCGCACGTCGTTGGACACCAGGTTGACCACCTGCGCGCGCGCTAGGCAGGCCGTTCTGCTGAACAAAGTTACTTAGTAGTCTGGATGTTCCTGGATTTGTGGATGTCCCTGTGGTGTTAACACGTCATTGTGCACGGGGTTGACCACCCGCACGGGTGTTATACAAGCCCTATCCATGGATTGTTAGGCCGCCTTCTGGGTGTTCCTGTGATGTTCACGCGGCGATGGACACCAGGTGGCCCATATGCGCGCGCGCGAGGCAGGCCCCTGTGTATGAAGCCGGTGGGGGATTGCGTCTCCTGAGAGAGGGATGCCAGAGAGTGCAACATTGCCTGCAAGCATGCCCGCCCTCACCGTTCAGAGCGGACATTCAGTGAGAACTGCTTGCTCGTAGAGGCGCCCTCAGCAGCCGACCGGCACGGTGTTCCACAGAATGCCATCGCGTGCATGCTACGTTAGCATGTGGGGCGCCCAAGGGCGCGCCTTGCCCGCGCTGACGTCGCCGATGGAGGCGCTGTTGAGGCGCAGCACCTTGGCATACACCGCCGCGATGGCCTGCTGCCGCATCATGTAGCCGGTGCGCATGCCCACCCTGCGCGGCGGGCCAGACGCGATTGAAAAGGGTACGGCAGGATAGGGGACAGGGCCTATGGGGTATGGTTCTTGCTGAGAGTTGCTCAGGATGGCGCAAAGCACACGGTCGCCCGGCACGCCGATGATGCGTTGATCGCATCTCAGGGGTGCGCACGTGTGACATGCAAGGTGCCGGCCATAGACAGCGCCGGCAGTGCCGGGGGCCACAGACGGGCACCAGCGCAAAGCGCAGGGCTCCATGCAAGGGCTATGCAGAGCGAGCAACGCGCACCAAAATAGCTGGTGGTGGACGAGGCACTGCACGTAGCCGGTGCAGCCCAGGCCGGCCGCCAGCGCCCAGCCCAGGTACAGCGGGAAGTCGCCGCCCAGCCCGTGCAGGTTCACGCCCACCAGCCACCCGATGAAGTGCCGCAGCAGCACCGCCGACGCCAGCCTGCAAAACACACCCCGGTCAGACCAAGCGCAGCTGACCCTCCTCAATACACCATCCTGCAGTCACCTCCCCGAGGAGCCACCCGCGGACCTCCACGCGGAGCTCTGCTTGCACGCCGCGCTTCATGCGGCCCAGGGGCGCAACCAGCCCACAGCCTGCAAGCGGGCAAGAGCGGCCCGAGGGCGGCACCCCACTGCCTCCATGTAACATGCTGCTCAGGTCACGCGCTGCAGCCTCGCCAGCTTGGCGGAACATTGAATTTACCTGACGCGAAGTCAGTCAATGCAGCTTGTGTATCACCACTGTGATGAGCATGCCTGGGAGCGCGGAAAGGCACAGCCGGGGCGGCATGGAGCGGCAGGGGCAGGGCGCACCGCATGCCCACCTCGCCCAGAGTCCAGAAGCTCTGCAGGGACAGCCGCGGCCAGTACAGGTGCAGCATCGCCCGCAGGAGCAGGTTGGAGACGTTGCCAGGGTCCCCGTCCTGCAGCGGTGTCGGGCACGTCGGATGCCAAACATTTGCAGTGCGTAGACTCCGGCACCACTCCATACACCTACCTGCCATCCTGAGAAGGCTGCTCACAGGTGCGCCATACAGCGTCATGCATGCATGCGCTCGCCATACAGCGTCATGCATGCATGCGCCCAACAAAAGGGGTATGCACAAGGGACATGACGCCATTTCCGGGCACCACGCTTCGGCGGGAAGCGGGGGCGTGACAATCGCTGCGCGCACCCGCAGCCGGTCAAACACAGCGTCAAGCTCGGCCGCAAGGCGCGGAGCGCGCGTGTCCTCCCGCACAAACGCGGACGCCGTGTCCTCCGCGATGCTGCCCTGCTTGCCGCGCTGCAGCAGCGGCCAGACCCAGCTGAACGTGACCTGGGAGAGGAACCCCGTGCTATCCGAGCCCACCGGCCGGTCGAAGCCCCGCGCAGCAAACCACTCGCGCGAGCGCCTGCGCGCGCCGGAGGCCCGTCACGTTACCCGTGACCTGGGGCCTGGCTAAATGCCAGGCCCATACTAAGATTAAGGTCAGATCACAGCCCCAAGCTGAAATACTTGTGCGTGCGCTGGCGCGCACCAGAACCCCGCCATGTGATCTGAGAACTATACGCAATGGCCCCATCAGGTTCAGAGTACGGTTTCAGCACATTCTGGTTGCGCCCCTTTGTGCTCTGCCAGAACAGCTGAAGCAGGCGTCCGGCCCGGAGCTGCTCAACCATGCACGCCTGGCGCGCCTTGTGCAGCCAACGGTGATTGAGGCACGCAGCGCTGAGCAAGTGGCAGCCTGCTTCACGCGCGTCAACGTGCACGCTGCGCAACTGCGCTCGCAGGCCGCGTCTGCGGTTTCAACACCCCAAAACCTAAACCTTAGCATTTCAAAATGTACAGCTCGTAGCAGCCTTCCTGTTGGTGCAGCCCGCTGCGTGCCTGGAACCTAAGGCGGCGAGGGTGAGGGTGAGGGTGGCAGGCGCGCAAGATGTGACAGAAAAGTAGCGAAAATAGCTGAGGACTGCAAAGCAGGGAGTGTTGCACATATAACCAGGCCACACCATGAATCTCAACAAGGATCCCGCAGTCAAGCCAGTGGCTCACAGCAGATGCGCATGCATGCATACTGGACACAGTTGTGCAGTGCCTAGTGCAGCGATGCATTGGTAGGTGAGACAAACAGACATATGTTCAAGCACAGCCGGTGCGTGTTGCAAGTGCCCAGCTGCCTCACCACTCTGGTGCAGGGGTGCTGCCATCAGCTTCGCCTGCGCCAGCAGACTCCAGCTTGGAAGCAGCGCCAGGACTGTACGGCGCTGTGCCGTGCCTCATGGCGCGCAATTTGCACGGGAAGCTCTTCCTCGCATTACTCTATGAGAGCGGACCTATTACACGTGAACCCAAAACTCCTGCAACTCCTGCACAAGCACCCTACCCTGTATATAGAACAATATAAATAGATAGGGGCTACACAAGCTTTGTTTGTTGTGCTTCACGGGCCATCTCGAGATTGAGCAAGCCTTGTTACATGTGCTGACTACTAAGGACGAGGTGGTGCTGAGACTGGGCAGAGCGGCGGTGTTATAAGCGCAAGCAATGTAGTTGAAGAGATCAGCAGACCAGGAGGCACATGAGCGCTTGCAGGTTAGCAACCACTTTCTGTTTGCTTCTTGACACACAATGTCCTGCTGCTGCAGAGTAACTATGAGCACAGAGTCGCACACGTACCTCCTTGCTTTCGCGTCAATACACCAACACCGTGCGTGTTGCCTCAGGCGCCCTGCGGCATAGCTGCCATGCACGCTCGACGCTCTGCACATCGGGCTCTGCAGCGGCTCGTTCATGCAAACAGCCAGTGCCAGAGCGCCGCGCCGCGGCCGAGTGCTGCGTCGCTCTGGCTATGCGGAGGCACCAGCGCCGCAGCCTGCAGCGGAGGCCTCGCGCCGGCCCGACAAGCGGGCCACCACCACCTGGCGTGGGGCGCCGCGCGGGGCCTGGCCACTTCAGCAGCCCCCGCACCCATCAAGGCCGCCGAAGGCTACTGGCGCGCGCTGTCCCTGCTTGGTGCGCAGGGCTCGTACCTCACCCCTGCGGCGCACGCCGCTGCGCTGTGCTTCCGCCAGGCAGGCAGCACAGGAGAGCGGGGTGCCGGGGTGAGCGCTCGGCTGATAGCTGCGCTCGCCGCTCTGCTGTGCCTCGCTGCCGCCTCCGGCGACCGGCCGCCGCTGCCAGCGCGTCCGGCTGCTTGCCCGTGCAGGCGGCGTCCACGGACGCTGCGTGCGCCGCGCCCGGCCAGGCGCGCGCGCCTGACCTTGGCAGGGCCCCCGCCGCAGGCGCGGTGGGCCTGGGCGCGTCGGCCGCCATCCTGCTGCAGCGTGGGCGCGCGCCCGTGGCGCCCGCGGCCGGCGAGGAGGATGCCGACGGCGACGACCAGCTGCTCGTCAACTGGTCCGGCACGCACGAGTGCCGGCCGTGCGCGCTCGCTCAGCCGGAGAGCCTTGAGGAGCTAGAGGCGGTGGTCGCGCATGCGCACGAGCAAGGCGCGCCGTCGCCGTGGACAAGCTCCTGTGTGCGCGCGCTGGCGCCCGGCTGTGGTGGATTATGCAGCTGCTCTGCTACCGTGAACAAGCTGCTGCGTGTGCACGCGTTGGCGCTGGGGCCGTGGGGGCTTATGCAGCCGCTCGATGGCGCGCTGTCGTGCAGTAGGCTAGGACGCGGCGGGCCGGTCGGCGAGGCGGGCCTGCGGGCCGCATGCGGCCCGCGCCGCGCAGGCCGGGAGCCGCGCCGCATGGCGTCGCGCCCGCCGCCCAAACGCCAGGCCCCCAAATTGAGGCCCGGCCGTCGAGCGCCGCGCCCCCGCGCAGGCCGGAAGCTGCGCTGCGTAGGGCAGAGCGGCGCGCGTCCGCACAGGCCAGACGCTGCACTGCGTGGGTAGGGTAGGGTACCCTACCCTACCCTAAACACATCCTGGGGCCGAGCGCCGCGCGCCCGCGCAGGCCGGAAGCTGCGCTGCGTGGGCTCCTATCTGTCGCCCAACGGCCTGGCGTTCTGCGAGGGCGGCCAGGTGAGCCTTGCGCTGATGGACCGCGTGCTGGCTGTGGACGCCGGGCGCCGGCAGGTCACCGTGCAGGCCGGCGCGCGCGTGCAGGAGGTGCGCGCCACCGCCCGCGCTGCAATAGGGTACGTTAGGGCGTGAACGGCGGGCCTGCCGTGCTGCTACTGGGTGCGCAGGGGCGCGACGCGGTGGCGCGCATGACGGCTGGGAGCGTGTTTGCCTTGACACCCAAGAGCGGGGTGCAGCGGCCCGTTTAACAGGTCTTCACGCTCAGCGTGCGAGTGCAGGCAACACAATTGTTACCTCGAGCTTCCTAATCCTAGCTGCTTCTCACTACATGACGTCAATGAGGTAGAAAGTGTTGGGTGCTGGTGTGCTGTGATATGTCCAGCTGCTCCTGCCCTCAGCTGCTATAGTAGGACACCGACATGCCGTCAGCACCAGCTGCTGTGAGCCCTGACGAGGCTGCGTCGAGGCGGCACTGGGCGCGCAGGTGGTGGAGCTGTTTGAGGATTTTTTGCCTGTTCCAAGCCCTGTCCTTCTGGGCCCGCGCAGGTCGTGGAGCAGCTGCGGCCGCACGGGCTGACGCTGCAGAACTATGCGTCCATCCGCGAGCAGTCCA
>JAABUR0100003285.1_pt1 | contig 22854 bp, 20 predicted proteins | sample 5560091 | NCBI WGS metagenome assembly JAABUR01 (sample SAMN10711879, study PRJNA513375) | rock metagenome | isolation source: Antarctica rocks | place: Antarctica: Victoria Land, University Valley sud
AGGAAGGCGCCCCCTTCCCCGCTCGCTCGTGTCCTCTTTCGCGTCGACTCGGCGCTCACGCGGAGGCCTCATGAACGGACCTCCACGCCTCCCCAGAACGCGACGTGGTTGCGGATCTTGCGGATCCTGTTCCAATGTTCCTCACGGGCCTGGACCCGCGCTGGCGCCAGGCGCGCGCGTTTGACGCTCCGACGGACCCCGACATGCGAACATGTGTTTGTGTCGATCAAGGGGCGGCCCTACACTTGGTTTCGCGAGGGCTTGCGGGCCAGGAGCCTTCCCCAGGTGCGGGCGGCTGCGGCTGAGCTTGATTCGATCACCCTCGCTGACGCGCTCCTGATTCTCGAGCTGATCTCCGAGCGGGAGCCCGACATCTACGACCGGGCGGCGGCTAGGTGGCTTGGTCGCTATCTGCTCGAGCACCAGGAGGCCGGTCTCAAGCAGGCGGAGATCGCGGTCGCGGCACTCGAGCAGCTGCCCGAGCAGTCGGCCACCGTCGAGGTGCTCGACCGCCTTACCCGCTGAGCTTGCGGCGCGCGCAGATCGGCGCTCTTCCCCGGCCCCGCCGAGTCGTTTCGCCCGTGTCAACGGAGACTGGCCTCTGCGCGCTCGTGGGATGCCAGCTGGCTGGTTGAGGGGTCGAACACGGCTGGCGTCGGCGCGCTGTGTGAGGTGCCTTCGACGTGCCCGATCGCGTGTACCGGCGCCCCGGTGAGCAGTAGCTTGTCGCGGAGCTGGGTGCGTAGCTGTTCGGGCGTGGTCCCGATGCCGTGCTCGAGCAGATGGTCGACGAGTATGCGCAGGTGCCCGGTGAGATCCCCGCCAGGGAGCGTCGGTGCGACAGCTTGACCAGGTGGCGCCGGGTGTGGGTCGGCCCAGAGTTCGTGGGCGAGCTGGGCCACGGTGGCCTCGAGCAGCTTGGCGTTTGGCCGCTTGGCGGCCCGAAAGAAGCCGGTTGAGGATCGGCGCTGTGGCGCGTTGAGGCGCCGGTAGGCGCGTTTGCGGGCATTTGGGAGCCGCTCGGTTTCGGTGGTGTGGCGGGCGGTGCGGCGCATCCGCTTGGACAGGAGGTCGAGTTGGGCGATCGCCCACGGCAGGCGGGCGCGGACCGCGTCGGGCGCGTGCTCGACAAGTGCCAGCAGGGCGCCGGCCGGCGTGGGAGGTGCTTGCTGCGGGCGGTGGGTGGCGTAGTGGGCGTAGCGTCGTTCGGCGCGGCGGAGGCGATCGAGCTGGCTGGGCTGTAGCCATGGCCGGCGGCCCGTGATCGCTTTGCATGCCTCGCCTAACAAGCCCATCGGCACAGGAGCGCTACCAGGCCAGCAGAGTGCCCGGGCGACAGATTCCTCCAAGCGCCACCTCCGGGGCTCTGAGAGATTCTTGAGGTGGGCTTCACGCTCTGCCACGCGCTGCAGCAGCGCCTCCATGTCGATTGGAGGTGGTTGATCCTGCCCTCCGTCGCTGCTTTGGCTCTCTGCGGGAGGGGCGATTTCGGTTGGTGGGGTTGTAGCGTCGTGTATTCCTCTAGTTGCGTGTGCGCCCCTCGGGCAAGCAACGGATTGTTCCTGAGTATTGGTTCGGTTCTGTTGCTGTTGTCGTTGCTGTTCTAAGGGAGCGGCACAGTTCTGTGAAGACGAGCCGCCTGGGGCGTGCTTGGCGGCGCGCTCCATGTGCCGCGTCAGCTCGTGGAAGGCCGCCAGCGCCCGTACAAGGGCGCTGGGGCCGCGCAGGACCTGCAGCTGGGCGAGCAAGACGGCCATCGGTTCGGCGGCGACCCCCCGCGGCCGGTGCTCGACATTCCGGTTAAAGCGGCGTAGCGAGGCGCGGAGGCGGTCGGCTTCTGCGGGCGCGAGCATCCGCGAGGCGCCGGCCGCGGCAGCGGCGTCCTGGAGCGCACGAAAGTCGACCGTCCCGGTGGCCGGGCACTGGCTGTTGCCGTTGTGGGCCTCTCCCCCACCTTGGCTGGCGGGCAGGTGGGCGGTGCGCACCCACGGCTCGAGCATCGGCTGGGGCTCGTCGGGGTCCAGCAGCCGGATGCGCAGTCGCCACCAGAGGCCGTTGTTGTCGCGCTCGCCCCCCCACACCAGGAGGCCGCAGCCGGCGAGCTCGTCCAGCAGCTTGGCCATCGCGCGGCCGCGGTGGTGTACCAGCAGCTCCCGCCGCGCGCTGCCCGCCAGCTTTTGGCCCAGCGTCGGGTCCCAGGCCTTGGCCGAGCGGCGTGAGAGCTCGAAGGTGAGGCCCTCGATCGTCTGCTCGGCCGTGGCGGCGTAGTCTGAGGAGTCCTCGCGGGCGGCCCGGATGTGCAGGTAGCGATAGCCGGTGGCCAGCGTCTCGATCGCGTCGCGGCGGCGTCTCACGCCGTGCTTGGGCCCTCCCTCGCCGTAGGCGCGGTCGGCCAGCTCGTCGTGGGTGGCCATCCGGACCGCCGGCCGCGGCGGGGGCCGGTACCACAGCCGGCCCCGCTTGGGGTCGCGATGCAGGCGGCTAGCCACGCGAGGCGGCGCTGGTGTGTGGGTGTGGGGTGTCGGGCGACACCGCCAACGCCGTCGGTGCGGCGCTCGCGGTGCGCCCGCGCGGGAGGCCTCGAAGTGCGCGGTGCCCGGCCGGTCAGGGCGTGCGCTGTCATGTGGGCAGCAGGCATCCGCTCTTCTGTCCGAGCTGATCGGCTACCCTGCGAGGCAGATTGCTTTTTGGGCGCCCCGGTGGGGCTATGTCCGAAGGAGACTTGGAGGCCGGGTGTCAGCCCGGTCTCTGTCGTTCAGGGGCAGCCTCATGCCCCGGGCGGGCCTACATCGGGGGCTCCCCCGGTCGGCCCCGGCGCCGGTCTGGGATCTCGCTTAGAGGGTCGCGCCCAGCGATCTTCTCGGGCGGGCTCTGCTGAGTCTTATGCGCGGGCGGGGACATCGTGTCGGTCACGATCAGCGCGCCGGCGGACGGGAGCGTCTCTGAGGGGGTGTACCGAGGCGCGCGTTGGCGGTGTCGGTAGACGCGCGGGGGTGTACCGAGGCGCGCGCCGGGGGTGTCGGTAGACGCGCGGGGTGTACCGAGGCGCGCACGCTGCTAGGCGACAGGCCGCGACGGTGGCCGCGGCTGGTGCCCGTTTTGGCTTTCTAGAGCCGCTGCGCCAGCGACGCGTGTTGGTTGGTTGCCCCGCCCCGGGGTGTCGGTAGCCGCGCACCTCCGGGCACCCGAAAGGAGCTGGGAGGTGCCTGGCGGCGACGTTTGCGAGCTGGTTGGCGCTCTCGAGACCCGTTCGGGCTGTTAGGGGGTGTACCGAGGCGCGCGGGCTTTGCGTTGGCGGGGATCCTGACGCGCTGTGGCGGGGGTGTACCTGCGCGCGCGCCGTTGGGTGTACCTTCGTGCGCGGCCCTGCGGGATTGCGCTCGGAGCGCGGAATTTGGCTCCAGGCAGGGGTTTTGCCGGAGGGTGTACCTTCGTGCGCGCCCGTCCGTCCGCGCCGGCGCTTACGGTGCGCCCATGGTCGAGCCGGAGTCTGTCGCTGACGAGGTGGAGCTCCTCGATCCCGATGATCCGAACGCGGTCGGGTATCTGGAGCGTTCGCTTGCCGGGTCGCCGCTGTGGCAGATGGGCCCGCGTGCTTCGGAGGACGCGATCCAGAGGCGCGATCCCCGCTTGTTGGACTTTCTGGCGAGTGCCCGCGACGCGCCGCTCGGGGAGATGGAGTTTGACGTGCTGGCGTGGATGATCACCCGCTGGTTTCGGGTCGGGCGGCCAGCGGACGGGCGCATCGCAGCCTCGTTTGGGGACCTTGGGCGCAGCATGTTCGGACTCAAGGGAGGCGGGCGCCAGTACGCCCTGATCCGGCGGGCGCTGGACAACCTGTACTCGGTGAGCATCGATCTGGTGGTGATTGAGGGCGTCGACGAGGAGCAGGTGTTCAGGCGCAAGACGCGCCGGCGGATCATTCACAGCCTCGACATTCGCGAGGGTCTGGGTGACGGCGAGGGCGACTCTGGTGTGGGGAGCATCTGCGTTTCGCTGGCTCCGTGGCTTGTCGATCAGCTCGATACGCGGACGGTGACCGCGTTGTCGTGGGGTGTGATGCGCAAGCTGACGGGTCTGTCGAAGCGGTTGGCGGTGTATCTGGCTGCCCACACCGACGACTTCTCCCCCATCACTCGCCATACCGAGCGTTTCACTGTCGAGCTGGACGACCGCCTGTACGAGGAGCTCGGCGTCACCGCGTCGCGTGCGAGGCAGCGTCGGGCGTCGGTTACCAGGGCTCTTGATCGAATTCTCATCCACGACGCGCGCTACTCGGTGCTCTGCGTCGAGCCGGCTGACGCCAGCCACGTGCTGCGCGCCGAGCGGCGCCAGGGCGCCGACGTGCTCGCCCTCCCCACCGTGGGCTAACCCAAGGATCCCTCGAAGCGATAGGCAACCGCTAGCTAATAGCTAGCTGATATATTGGCTAGCGCTTCGTTAGCGTCGGCGCTAGGCTTGCGCGATACGCGCGGCAGCGTTGCGCTGGCCCTCGGGAAGGGTTTTGGTGGCCCAGCGCGAAGCTGGCGGTTACGTAGCGCAAGGCGATCGAGAGGTAGGCGATGGGCGAAGTGGTCGCGGTGGCCAATCAGAAGGGCGGGGTCGGCAAGACGACGACCACGGAGAACTTGGCTGTGGTGCTGGGCCAGGCCGGCCGGCGGATCCTTGTGGTGGACGTCGATCCGCAGTTTGCGTTGACGCGTCACTTGGCTCGGGGCCAGTACGCGTCGCTGGAGGCGACGATGGTTGATGTTTTGGCGCCGGTGGGGGAGGGGCGCGTCGAGGTCAAGGACGTGATCCTCAAAGACGTCCAGCCGGGGGTCGATCTGCTGCCGACCACTCGTGAGCTTCGTCGGCGCGAGATCGGGCTGGCCGGTGAGCTGCGCCGTGAGGCGATCCTGGCTGGGGCGTTGGCGTCGGTCAGAGACGACTACGACTTCATCCTGATCGACTGCCCACCCAACCTCGGGCTTCTGACGGTGAACGCGCTCTACGCGGCCGACCGCGTGCTCGCACCCGTGAGCGCTGAGGACGAGGGCGCGGCACAGGGCGTCGCTGAGCTGCGCGCCACCCTGCACGCTCTCGCGGCCGGCGACGCGGAGCCCGAGCTGGTCGCGCTGATGACCCGCTGGGACGGCCGCCGGCTTGCCGCTCGGGGGCTGATGGACGCGCTGGAGGCAATAGGTGTGCGTATCGCTTCTGAGGCGGTCCCCTCCAGCGCCAAGGTGCACCAGGCGCCGATACTCGGCCAGCCGGTCGCCGTGGCCTTTCCCGATGGCACGGTGGCGAGCTCCTATCGCCGTGTCGGCGACGAGCTGTTCGCGAAGGTCGCCTGATGGCCGACAGCAAGTTCAGCTTCGTCATCGACGACCCCCTCGCGGTGGCGCCGCCGCAGAGCGAGCCGGGCACCAACGGCTCTGGTGGCCAGGAGTCCCCTCCGAAGAAGAGCGGCCCCAGGCGAACCCAAACGAGCCGTCGCGCCAAGCCGGCGTCCGGTGCCCCGGCTCCGACGCCCGCAGAGGGCGAAGCCGCCGATCCCGCACCCTCCGAGGGCCGGCGGGCTGATGCCAGCCCCTCTGAAGTAGGCGCCGCGGCGACCGACGCGATTCCCGACTTGGCGAACCCGATGCTGAAGTCCCAGGGTTGGCGTTTGTATTCGCACCTCGCATACCGGGTGCGTGAGCTCGCTGATCAGACCGGCGACTCTGCGCAGCAGGTAGTCAACGCGCTCTTGGACAAGGCGCTGAGAGAGACAGAGGGAGATATCAAGGAGCTGATGTCCAACTGGCGGGCCGAGCGGCCGCGCGACAAGCGGCGGCTGTGAGCACGAAGGCGTGCGAACGTTCTACGTCAGCTTTTCGTCGGCGGCCGAGCTGGGGGACCTGAACGCTGGGGGACCGGCCCCTGTTTAGGAGTTGGCGCTTGAGGGGGACGCGGTCTTGCTAGATGGGCGGCGGACCTGAGCGCGAATTCGGTGGGAGGCCTGCCGGCTGGCGGGGGAGCATGTCGACGAGGCGATGCAGCCCCGAGATTGCGGGCAAGCGCACGAGGAGTCGAGGAAGGGCGCTAGGTGTGGGCGTGGGGTGTGTCTGCGCTGTGGCCGGTGACGTGGCCGTGGGACTTCAGATACTCGTTGCCGTAGAAGCTGAGTGGTCCGCCGAGCACGATTAGGGCAACGATCGCGCTGACGCCGGCGCCACCGAATGCGGCGACGAGCGCGAGGAGGCTTATTACGGCGGCGATGCCGGTGATGCATAGATAGTCGGCGGTGTGTGGGCGGCGGCGACGATGCATGGTCACGTTCCGATGAGGTAGATGAGCGTAGAGGGCGTAGGTGGTGTCGTCGCGGATGCTGTCCAGCTTCTTGTGCTGGGCCAGCCCGACGAAGCCAACCAGTGCCGGGACGATCGTCAGGACGGCCGCGAAGACACCCACTACGGCGAGTAGTGCCTCAAGGGCAGGTGGCAGCGCCGCGAAGACGGTGGCGAGCATCAACGCAAGTGTGAGGTGGCGCCCAGCGATCAGAACCAGCAGCGCTTCATCGGGACGTCCTCGACGCGTTGGGCGGTGGCCTCATAGTCGGCCACCAGGGCCTTGAGCTCGCTCATCAGATCGAGGTTGGGCTCGATCAGGTAGCTGCGTCCCTGGCCGCTGGCGGGTTCGTCGCGCAGCTGGACGCTGCCGTCGACGCGCTGGGCGACGATGATTCTGTTGGCGTAGCTGCCGACGCTTCTGGGCTGTCCGGTGGTGGTGTCGTTCTCGGTGGCGGCCATGGGGGCTCCTTGGGTCGCGGTTGGTGCGGTGCGCCCCGAAGACGGCTGCGCGCGCAGGCGCAGGCAAGCGGCCGTAGGGCGCGGCCCCGTGAGGGGTTGCCGGCGCCGAGCACGTGGCGATCGTGGGCGAATCACCGCACCGGCCGCGCTCCCAAGAGGCATGCCCCGCTCGGTCACCTCGGTCACCCCGGAGACGCCGTCTAGCGCATCAGCAGTTGAACGAGTCGGCGTGTCTCGCCGTGCTGAAGGGGCCTCATTCCGCGGGTAGTGAAGTCGGTTGCTGCGAGGCGGTCGATGCGATCGCCGGCCTCGAGGGCGCAGCCGATCAACTCGGCGAGCTCGGCCAGATTCAGCGCCTGCAGCGGACGATCCGGGCTGGCCGGCGTGTGAAGGAAGTAGATGGTCACCCCTACTACAGCCGCGAAGGAGGCCGCATTCGCCCCCCGGAGGCTTACTCATCTCGGGTGGCGAGCTGTTGCAGCTTGGCCGTACCCTCGGTGAGGTGCCGGTTGACCCAGGTGTAGGTTCTCCCGGTGGCTGCGGAGATCTCTTTGTAGGAGTAGCCGGCGGCGCGCAGGGAGACCGTCATGCGCTGGGGCGCGGACAGGTGCCGCATCAGTGCGAGCTGGTCGCGGTGGGTGAGCGCCTCGAAGGGGTCGGGGGCGCGAGGGGCGCTTTCGCCGCCGACCGGAACGCCGCCGCCGTGTTCGCGGGCGCGTTCTCGGAGAATGCGGTAGGCCTCGTGCTTGGCGGTTACATAAAGCCAGCCACCGAGCGTGTCGCTGCGTTGGGGCTGGAGGCGCAGCAGCTGGACCCAGGCCAGCGTGCAGGCCTCCTCCGCGACGTCGTGCTCGCCGCCGAGGAGGGAGACAAGCTGGCGGACCAGCCGGGCGTGGTGGGCTGCGAATAGGTCGGCTTCGTCGCCATGGGTGGCCATCACCGATCGCCCTGGGTCCAGGTGGCGGTTGAGCCGTAGCCGGTGATCTCGTCGTCGCGGACGTCGACGCCGGCGCTCGCGCCGTCGCGCGATGCGACGCTGCCGCGGTCGCCGTCGCGCTCGTGGCGGCTGGAGACCGGCCGCTGCTGCATCTCCTTGATCGCTTTGGATGCCTCGTAGGAGCTTTGGGGCGGCGTGAAGGTCGTGCCGGTCTGGTTTGCCAGGGCGCGCAGGTAGCGCAGCTGCTTGGCGGTTGGCGGCTTGGGCATCGTGGGCTCCGTTTCGTGGGGTGCGGTGCGCCGCGAAAAAGCGCTGCGCGCGCAGGAGCCGTCAAAGCGCCCGTAGGGCGCGGCCCGCAGGGGTTGACGGCGCCGAGCACGTAGCGATCGTGGGCGCACTAACCGCACCCCTCGAAACCGGGGCCGCCGAATGCCCAGTCGCCCCCGGCTGGCTGCGTTGTAGGTCGCCGTCTTGGGATGACCGACAGGTCGAGGCCCCGCCTCCCAGACCGTTAGGAGCGCCCTTACGACCCTGTGTCTGCTGGCCGGCGTCCAGAAGACCTTGCGGGGCCTCTGAGGCCCCTAGATCGGCCGGCGGGCTACTGGCCGCCGGGCGTATAGCGGCCGCTCACGCGGCTTGTAGAGCGGTTCCCGGTGCCTCTGGCGCCTGGCGGTCGGTCGCTTGCTCGTCGTCTTGATCGACCTGCTCGACCACGGTCTGCAGCCGACTGGCGAGCACGTCGATTTCGCTGACCGCGGCGCGTACGTTTGCCATCGCGTCTTTGCCGCCCCAGTCGCTGATGTAGCTCACCGACGAGGGGCTGCTGTCAAGCCCGGCGGCCTGGGTGACGATGAACGCGGTGGACTCGACGATCACCTCGTTGCGGGCATACTCGGCCCGCGGGCGTGGGCCCTGCAGCGCGTGGGCGAGCTCGTGGATCAACGCGGCCACCTGGTGGTTGGCGGGAAACGCATCGACGAGGCGGATGGCCTTCTCGCCGTGGTGGCAGTGCGCCTCGGGGCCACCGAGGTCCTGCACTCGTTGTACGGGGTAGCCGATCTCGGCCGCGAAGGCCTCCAGCGGCGCGAGCAGGTGCGCGTGGCTGTCGCCCTCGACGGGTTGGCGCGGCGCCTCCAGGGGCGCCGGCTTCACGTCAGGCAACGGCTCGGTCTGGGACACCTCGAACACGCTGGAGAGCCGAAAGCGCATCCGGGGCCGCTCTTCCTCGCGCGAGTGGTTGCCCGTGGGCTCGGCCTTGGCTTCTTTCTCCTTGCGTTTGGGGATGGGCATCGGCGCGAAGACCTTTAACCCGCGCTCGCCTTTGCGTACGCACCGGCCGAGGCGAAGCCACGCCCGGAAGCCGGCGACGTGGGTGAGCGGCATGTCGCGCTCCTGGGTCTGGGCCCAGAGCAGCAGCGTGTTGTTGGCCGAGTAGCCGTGCAGGACCGAGCGGGTGCGAAGCCACGCGCGCCAGCCGTCGGTGCTCAAAAGCGCCTCGGTGGCCCGCTCGAGCGTGGCGAGCGCCTCGTTGCGCTGGTCCTGGCGTTGCTGATCGGTGAGTCCCCTACGGGCCATGGGTGGCCTCCCTTTCGGGTTGGGGCCCCGCTCTGGCGCGGGGCCGTCGCCCTCCCCCCGCACGCGCAGCGTGCGAACCTAGGGAGGCGCGGCCCGGCGTCTAGGAGCGGCTGGCGTGCAGGCGGCGGTCAGCAACCTGATACACGGTCAGCTGCCACGCATGGTTGGGGTGGCGCGCCCCGAAAGCGAGGTGGTAGAGCACCGGCTCGCCCTCGAGGGGTCTGAGGCCAAGCACGAGGCCCCACGGGCCGATCGGAGCTGGCACATAGACCTTCACGCACCCGCTCAGGCGGGTGCCGTCAGGGCCCTCGGACAGACAGGGCTTGGTGTCGTCCGCGAGCAGCCCCGACGATTCGAGCGCCGCGCGCGCGGCAATGGCAGCGCTCGCGCCGGCGGCGCTGGCGTGGTGGAGGTCCTCAGCCCACGCGATGTCGTCGAAGAGGACGCGAAAGCGGCGGCTGTCGCGCCATGGCTAGCCCTCGTCGTCGGCAGCTAGGTGCCCGAAATGGCGCTCGAAGTCCTGTGGCTGCGGGGCGCCGAGGCCCAGTCTTGCGGCGATCGCTTCGTCTGAGGTGTCGCGCACCAGCCGCACGCTGCCGTCAGGGGCGCGCTCGGCGACGATGTAGTCACCGGCGAGCTCTGGTTCGGTCAGGGTCACCTTCATCGGTCGCTCCTTCATCTGGTGGATGGTAGGCGTCCTGGGGGCGGGCGCGAGCCGGCCGCCCCCTCGGAGTGCAGCGGTCATGCCGCGTCGGCCTGTGCCTCTTCTTCGACGGGCTCGTCGGTCTGCTCTGCGTCTTCGGTGCCCTCGGCGAGGGCCTCGATGCGCCGGCGCAGCTCGAACGTCTGGGGCGAGTAGGGCCCAAGCACCGAGGACGCCTCGGCAAGCAGCTCGTCGCGCTGCTCGGCGGTCAGCTCTTCGAGGCGCCCGGTGCGCTCCTCGATCGCCTGCTTGTGCTCGCGACGCTCGGTGTCCTTGGCCCGCTGGGCCGCACGCTGCTCGCGAACGTCGGCGGTGAGGTGATCAGCCAGCCGCTCGGCGGCCAGCTCGTCGACTAGGTCGAGGACCTCTTCGCTCCACGGCAGCGACCGGCCGACGCTCAACGGGGAGAAGGAGCGGTTGGACTGCGCGACGGCCTCCTCCTTGGCGTAGCGGGCCATCACGATCAGCGCCAGCAGCCGGCCGGCGTGATCGGCCGCCGTCTTGGCCACGGCCAGGTACTCGCGCGCCCGGGCGCCCGCCGGGCCGCGGTCGAGATAGTCGACCTTAGGCTTGCCGCCCTTCACTGGCGGGATGCTGTTAAACCCGTATGCGGAATGAGCGCGTCGGCGCGGCGTTCAGGCTGCGGAGCGACGCCCGTAGGGCGGCACGTAGCAGCCTGAAACGAGCACGACTCGGCGGCCTCGAGGCCACGCGAACTCTCGGTTGCGATCACAAGACACCTCTGATGCGTCCGAACCGATAACGACTCGCCTTGCGCCGGCGCTTCTGTTTGGCGCCGGAAGCGATTGTCCGTGCGCACGGCCTGGTGGCTACTGCCTTCCACGGGAGGAGCAGGGCGACGCTCCCCGTCACCCACTTCCCACCCACGCGAAGGCGGGATCTCGGTCCGGCCCAGAGCAGTCGCTTCGAGGAGTTCAGCTCGACCGGCACAACCGCGACCCCGGAAACCGCTCCAGCAAGACCCATGCGACCGTCCGGGGTGGGCGGAACTCTAGGCTGGCTGCCCGAGTTCGGCTGCGCGGCGACGGGCGACCAGCCGGAAGTAGACGTCCTCGTCCTCCTGCGCGATGCGCGCGAGGAGCGCTGGCCCGCGCTCGGGGTCCTTCGACGCCGCGACCAGCACACGCCAGCGGATCCCCTCGTCGGGGTCGCGCAGGAGCGCCTCGAGGTGGCGGTCGTCGGGAAGCGCGCCCTCGCGGAGCAGCCAGGCCACGAGCGCCGCGTCCCTGGCTTGGCGGTCAGGGCTGAGCAGGGCGTGCTCCAGGGGAACGGGCGAGCACATGGCTGGTAGCTGCGCGAGCGCACCGAGCGCTGCGGCGACGACAATCTCCGGCCCGTCGCGCAAACCGGCGGCGACCGCGGCCACGACATCGCCGCGGTCGAGCTTGGGGTGCGCGGCCGCGAGTTCGGCCAGCGCGCCGATCGCCGCGGCGCGCAGCAACTGCGGGGTGTGCAGCCTGATCTGGGTCGGACTGAGGGGGTCGTCGAGGTTCTCGTCGACGATCGACGCGGGGTAGTTTCCGAGCGAGAGCGGCCCGAGCCCCTCAGCCGCCTCGCGCGCCTGCGCGAGTGTGAGCGCCGGGGCGAGATTGTCGACCGCTGCTACGGCGACCGCGCGATTCTCCTCGCTGTCGCGCGGGTCGCGGGCCATCTCAAGCATGCGCCCGAGCAGCGCCGCCCGTGCCGGCGGCTCCGCGCAGCGCCCGGTGATCCCGCTCAGGTGGAACGACCCGCCCATGCCGATGCTGATCTCGCCGTCGCCCTCGCGCACCGTCTGGATCTCTGCCGTTTGCTGGGCGTCCTTCGTGCAGGCGGCCTCAACCTCGGCATGGCCCTCGGCGAGCCCCGCCTCGACGAGGAGGGCGAGCAGCGGCTCAGAGCCTTCGAGCGCGCCCGAGCGGACGATGTCGGCGAGCTCGGGCCGCGCCTCGAGCCGCTCCCTGAGCCAGCCCCGCTGCACGCCGCGCATGTTCAAGGGGTCGGCCGCGAAGGCGCGCAGGAGGTCTTCGGTCGCGTCCGTGATGCCGGCGTTCGTGGCGAGGACGAGCGCTTGCGCCGCGGCCTTGCGCTGATCGAGCGGCGGACCTTGCAGCTCGAGCCGCAGCTGGTCGAGCACCTCCTCGCGCATATCGCTTTCGGCAAAGGGCGCGAGCGCCGCGAGGGCGCGCCGCGCCGGCAGCGCAGGCGGCCCGAAGCCGATGTTCGACTCGCGCGAGGCGGCGAGCACGATCGGAACCAAGTCGCGCGCCGCCGCCGCCGGCAAGCGGCGACCGGTCACCGCAACCGCGTGCCAGGTGGCACCCCGCTCCCAGCGTGCCCCGTGCGGGCGCAGCGCCGCCGCGACCTCCTCGCCTGGCAGCGCCTGGGCGAGCTCAGCGGCACGCTTGCCGCCGCCTGCGGCGATCGAGAGCGAGAGGGCGATCCCCCCGCGGCCCGTCTCGGCGAAGAGCTCGGCCAGCGTCTCCGCGATCTCGATGCGCGAGACGAGGCTGCCGCTCCGGCGGGCAATGGCATAGGCATGCCAATAGTTGCGAAGCGCCTGGGGAAGCTTGCCGCGGATCCGGGCGCGCATGCCCCACTGGGTCAGCATCTCCGCCCGCGCCGCCTCGCTCTCGCCCGGGCCGCGCAGCTCCGCCGCCAGAACGCGGTCCTCTGGGTCGCCCGGAAAGCCGCCGTTCAGCGCCATCGCCGCCTGCAGCGAGTAGAGCGCGTCGGCGACCTGCTCGCCGCCGGCGCTCGACTGCGCCCACTGCGCCATCGCCTTGCGAAAGGCGGTCTCGGCCGCGGGCGTGTCGCCGCGGCGCGCCAGGCACACGCCGCGGCGCTGCCAAGCGAGGCCGCGCTCGGCGGCTCCCGCGCGCGTGTCGACCCAGTCGAGGACGTCGGTCCAGCGAGTCTCGGCCGCCTCGGCGCCCTCGACCACCTCGACTGCGTCGAGGAGGTCGAGCTCGAGCTCGAGCTGCGCTCCGGGCGCGAGCGGCGCATCGAGGTCACCGGTCGCGGCGAGGACGGCGTCGGCCGGCTCGAAGATCGACATCAGCCCGACGAGGTCGGCGAGCCAGCGGATCCGCTCCTCGCCCGAGCTCGCGTCGGCCGCCGCGCGCAACGCCGCAATGGCTCCGCCGGAATCGAGCGGCCAGTCGTGCAGCGCCTCGACGCCGTCGACGACCGCGGCTACCGCGCCGGGCGCTTTGCGCAGAGACCGAGCGGTCGAGCCGGCGAGGTCCGAGCCGCGTCGTGCGCGCGCCCGGCCGACCTCGACCAGGAGCGGTGCAGCGCGCTCCGAGTCGCCCGCGTCGTAGAGGAGCATCGCGGCGCGCTCGCGGTATGCCTCGGCGGCTACGGTCAGCTGGTGGTCGTCGAGCGCAGCGGCGACCTGCAAATAGAGGTCGGCGGTCTCGCCCGGCTCGCCCGCTTCGGCGAGCCGCTCGGCCTCGGCTGCGGTCTGCGCCTGACCGGTGATCTCGAGCGGGCCCTGCACGAGCGCGCGTGTCAGAGCGCCGTCGCGGTCCCGGGCGCTCATCGCCGCAAGCAGACCCTCGCCGATTCGCTCGGTCCGCGCGGCGGCCGCGCCCGTCGCCTCAGCGAGCGTCTGGACGACGTAGGGCGCCGCGCGCGCGGCGCTGCGCGCGATCGACTCGGCAAGCGCGCGACGCTCGCCGACTGGCGTGCGCACCAGGTACGGCTCGATGAGCGGCGCGAGGATCCGCGGCGCCGCTGCGGCAGCCGTCTGTCCGTCGATCAGCCGCGCGAGTTCGGTCCGGAGCGCCGTGTCGCGCTCCCAGGCCGCGAACGCGTCCTTCGGCAGGTCGGCCTCATCGCCGTGCTGCTCGTAAAGAAGCCACAGCAGGCGCTCGGTCGCGGAGCTGGCGAAGAAGCGGCTCGCCGCCGCCTTGCCGCCACGGAGGACCGCGTCGAGCGCCTTGCCAAGCAGGAGGCTCTCGATCGGATCCACGCCCTGAGCCTAGCCACGCGCGGGCAGCGAACCGGAGCGTTCCGTGGGCAAGATTGGCGCGCTGGCTGCAGTGGTATTCGTGCATTACCCTGGTCTTGGATTGAGATGGTCTATAGCCGCGGCCCTCGCGAGGCTCGGGCTCGCCGCAGGGCTCGCCCACAACCAAGACATCGGCAACCCAGGCCGCCACTTCGCCGCACTGGGCTACTAATTCGGAATCAACCATCTAGGGATTAGAAGTCCCTCGCTCTATCCAGCTGAGCTACGGGGGCCCGGCGTCAATGATCGCGGTTGAGCGGCTGCACTGTCCAGCCTGGGACCGCGCGCCCGTGCGATCCTCAGCGGCGTGAACCGCCTGCACCACTGGTACTGCAACCGCGAGGCGTGGAAGCAGCATGTGCGCGAGGAGCTCGTGCCCCCCGCGATCGACGGCATCGATCTGGGCGACCACGTGCTGGAGGTGGGCCCCGGGTTCGGCCCCGCCACCGAGGTGCTGTCCGAGCGGGCCCCACGGCTGACCGCCCTCGAGATCGACCCCCTCCTCGCCGGCCCGCTGCGCGCTCGCCTCGGAGACCGCGCGGAGATCGTTGAGGGGGACGGGACAGACATGCCCTTCGAGGACTCCACCTTCAGCGCCGCCGCCTGCTTCACGATGCTCCATCACGTGCCGTCACCCAAGGCTCAGGACCAGCTGTTCGTCGAGGTCGGCCGGGTGCTGCAACCGGGCGGTAGCTTCACCGGCACCGATAGCACGGGACGCGGCCCCGGCTTCGCGCTGCTGCACGTGGGCGACACCAAGGTGGTGCTCGACCCCGGCGAGCTCCCGGATCGGCTGTCGACCGCGGGGTTCGGGTCAGTCGCCGTGAGCTCGGACCGCGACACAGTGTGGTTCCGGGCCACCGCCTGAGGCCGGCAGACGGCCCGCTCCCGAGCCTCGTTCAGGCTTTGTTGTCGATCACGACCTCACGGTTGCAACCGGGTCGCCCGGGCCCCGCGTTCGGCACCCCGGCGGCGACTGCGCATGGATTCCCGTGGAAACAGGCGGCTTCTAGCTTCTCGCGCGCGATCGTCAGCGCCCGCGGCCAGCCGCACTCGGGCTGCGGGACGCAAGCGGCGACTAACGCTAACTGTTGGATTCCGCAGACTTGTGGTCGGAACCCCGACGACGCAGACCTCCTCGTGGAAGCTGACCTCGCGGCCTCAGTCCCTCGCGGTCGGGCCGGAGGAAGCCGCCGCCCGGAGCTTGAGGGTGTCGGCCAAGCCCTCGCGAGACGCGCCGCCTTGCTCGCCGGCGAGCTCGTCTGCCCGCGCTCAGGCAGGGCGCCGGACTTCGGCCGCCGCCTGCGCGCGGATCCTCGCGGCGCAGGCACCACGCGGCGTCGAGCGCGCAGCTGCGTCGTGCCCGCCGGCTTGTGGCGGCGAGATGTCGGTCAGGAGGCCGGCAGTGGCCCGCCGAAGAAGCGGGTTGAGCCACCGGTGCGCGCATTCGTCGGGAGTCCCCGGCGGGCGGGTTCGGTCTATGCTCAGGCGCACTCTATGGTCGGTCTTCTCGAGCGCGTACGCAAGGAGCTGGGTGCCCGTATCAGCGAGCTGCGACCGCTGGTCCGCGAGCTCGATCGCTTGGAGCGGGTGGCCGCGGCGCTCGCGCGCGCCGGCGTACGAGCGGTGCCGGGAGTCGGCCCCCGCGAGACCGCGGATGCCGAAACTCAGGCCAAGACCGCCAAGGCGCCACGGAAGCGTGCGCCCGCGCGCAGCGCGAAGCCCTCAGCGCGAAAGCCCTCGTCTCGGTCTCGGGGCAGGGCTTCCCGCCGCAAGCCGGCGCCGCGCGGCCAGACGCAGGCGAAGGTCCTCGCGGCGCTCAGCGCCGCGCCGGGCAGCACGGCGACGGCCGCCGCCAGGGACAGCGGGATGTCCACCAACGTCGTGGGGGCGACGATCTCCCGACTGGTGAAGCAGGGTCGCGTACGCCGCCTCGACCAGGGCGGCTACGCCGTGGTCGAAGCCTCGGCCGAGCAGACCGCGATGTCCGCCGCCTCGCCCGAGCAGCCCACCGCGGAGACCAGCGCCGCGTCTGGAGAGGCCCAGCCCCCGGAGACCCCTCCAGCCCAGTAGTCGCGGCGCGACGCAGCTCCCCACCCCCGGCCGCGCGTCCTACTACTTCGCCTTGCGGTGGCGCGCCACTGCACCAGCCGCCCCTGACGCCGCGGGAGTCGGGCCGACCTCAGCGTTTGCGCCCAGGGAGAGGAACTCGACTGCGCGCCGCGGAAGGCTGTGCGGATTAAGCCAGCTACACGCGGGGCTGGCTTCGTCAACTCGAAGATCGACGACACGGCCACCCTGCGAGCACACGGAGCAAACCCCGGCCTGCTCGTGGCGGTCAACGCCGTCGGAAACAAGCCCCGGGAGCATTGTGTGGTCAAGTCGAAGTCGTTGTCGCTGCGCGGAGCAGAAACGAGGCGCAGCCCAGGCGCTCGCGATCCCTTGCGCCGGGAGCGATCGTCCGCGCGGGTGGTGCCGTCACTTCTGCTTCTCGTCCCGAGCGAGCGGATGCGGCTCGATGGCAGACACGCTCGCATCCACGCAAAAGAGAAAACGCCATGGTGACCGCGGGTTCAAGCCCTGCTCGGGTGCCTATCAGCGTTCGGCCTCGACTACGGCCTCGGCGAAGCCGTATGCGCCATGGACAAGCAGCACGTCGACAATGTCGAGCACTTCCGCGAGCTGGGCCGGATCGGTGGTCTCGCGCTCGGCCCGCAGGACGAGCTCGCCGACCTGCTTCGCATCCGCAGCCGCGTGTGTGGCGATATCGCCGACAACGGCACCGTGCAGCACCACCAGCCTCCGGGCAACGACCAGGACAAGGTCGCCCGCACCCCCGCGCGCAGTTTCGAGCGTAATCACGAGTTGCGGCAGCGCAGACTCGAACGCGCCTGACGCGATCAGTGCTTCGAGGAGCTCGCGCCAAGGGCCCAGATTCTCGCCGCGGAGCCGCGTCACGAAGCCGGCAGCCTCTTCGCGCACAGCCTCAGAATCATCGATGAGCAGGTTGCGGAGGGCCGCGATCACGGCCTCGCGATTCGCCGCTCCTTTGATCTGCGCAGTGAGAACCTCCGCCGCGCCCTTGCGCACGGCCTCATCGGCGTGGCCGCATGCCGCCGCAGCCAGATCATCGTCGCTCGCGGCGAGTGCCGCCCAAACCTTTAGCCGGCCGCCGGCCTGGCGGAGGTGCGCGTGCTCGCTTGCGAGCATCCGCTCGATCACGTCACGCACATGGTCGAGCTGGTTGATAGCCAGCCCGGCGAGCAGGTTCTCGACCAGGCGGGTCGCGAGGATGAGCTCGTCCGTTTCGAGCAGCGTCGGCAGCAAGTCGAGGACCAACTCGGAACGCGTCGGCAGGAAGGCGTGAAGGATGTGGGCAACGCAAACTCGCACGCCGGGACTCGGATCGCGAACCAGCGACGGAGTGGCCTGTGCGATCAGCTCAGACCGCTCGCCGCCCTGGTCGCTGATCACGAGGTCACCGAGCATCTCGGCAATCGAACCGCGGGCACTATTGATCCCGAGCATGTCGAGATCCCGTTCCTCGGTAAGTGCGCGCTGATTGCGCTCATGGTCAGGATCCGCGGCGTTCTGGGTGCGCTCGATCAGGAGCTCGACGATGTCGAGCGGGATCGCTGCGACGAGCAGCCGGCGGAGCGGCCACGTCAGCCAGCGTTCATGGTCGGGATGGCCGAGGGCACGTGCGTGGCGGATCAACTCGAACGCCGGCTCCGCCTCGTCGACGTGCTCCGCCTGGCCGACGCCACGCAGAATCGCGCTGAGGTAGTTGGGATTGTGGTCGCCCGTAAGGCGGAGCCCAAAGCGGGCGAAGCGGAGCGGGTCTTCCTTCGTCAGCTCCCCGAGGTGCTGGCTGAGTTGGTAGGCGCCGCCGATGAAGTCGAGACGCCGCTCGCCTCCCTCGTCCTCGTCGTGGCGCTCGATCGCGGCGATCCACTGGTCGTCGCTCATCAGGCGGCACGCGTTGATGTCAATCGGTGAGTGGATCGCGCCAACGAGCATGCCGAGCGGCTCGGGGACCTGTTCGCCGAGCTTGCGCTGGAGTTCGCCGAGAGCCCGCACGCCGCGCTCGGAGAGCCGCTCTCGGGGCAGCGCGTCGAGTAGAGTCAGCCGCGCCTGTCCCCGCCATTGCCGCACCCGGACGTCGCGCTCGCTCTCAGGCTCGAAGGCGAGGATGGCTTCCTCGACAGCGGCGAACCGTTCATCGCTCATCCCGGGTGCCGTCGCTTCGATCAGCTCGCGGGCGATCCAGTAACGATCACTGCTATTGCCACTTCGGAAGCGATGCTCACCCTCAAGCAAGAGTTCTCCCGCCCACCCCGCGTATTCAGGGCCGGCGGCTGCGAGTCCCTTGTAGAGGAGGTACTGCGCGCCGTCATGCTCATCGGCGGCAAGGGGTTCAAGCTGCCCTTGCAAGGAGTCGTCAGTGTTGGCGCCGAGCGCTTCGAGCGCCTGGCTTGCACCCGCTAGGAGAGCGTCGTCGAGGCCGTGGATGTGGGTCCCCTTCATCCGGTGGCTGAAGTGGTTGTCGCTGTGCGGCACCTCGTCGTCCTTGCGCGCGGTCATCGCCATCGCGCGCAGCATCCAGGGCAGCAGCGTCTCGCAGAACGCTGCCGGCGCGCCGCGGGCAGCGTCGGTGATGAAGGCGGTCAGACTGTGATCCGAGTCCTCCAGGTCAACGAGCCGACCCAGTGAGTCAATCCGCTCCGCCGCCGGGCGCTCAGCAAGCCAGCAATGGACCAGCTCCACCGCCCATTCCGGTCGCTCGTCCGCGAGCCCGTGGCCGAAGATCCAGAGTCCGAGGCTCTGCCCGTCCCAGATCCCAGCACGGACGGAATGGAGCAACAGCTCAAAGAGGCTGCGCTCATCCTCGAACGGGGCCCAGCGGGCGATCCACCTGAACCAGGCGGGGAAGTCGGGATGCTCGGCCCGAGCGGCAAGGATCTCGGCGATCCGGCCCGGCCGCTCCCTTACTGCGCCGACCATCAGTTCGACCGCCCGTGGTGCATGGGCTGCGTCGTCGAGCCACCTCTCGATCAGACCTTCGCCATCTAGAACGTCAAACCAGGCCGGAGTCCGAAGCACGAGCCAGACTTGGCCCGCCCATTCCGGCTCCTGGTCGAGGATCCCCTCAAGTACACGCCATTCCTGTGCGATTGGGTCGTTGAGCGCCCGCAAGACCGCGAGAACCGCATGCTTGATGTGGAAACGAATCCGCTCGTCGCCTAGCAATCCGCGCAGCTCGCGCACGAAGCGGGGTGGCTCGACCTGCCGCAAGTAAAGGAGCACCTGACGAACCTGCGCACGCCGGAAGAGCTCCTGCTCTCCCTCAACGAGGAACTCGACAAGTGACTGCTCGCGCGCCGTCCAGACGCGGGCGAACGCGTAGTCGAAGAAGCTTTCGTGGAAGAAGGCAACTCGGTTCCCGTCGACAACGAGCACGTGCTCTGACGCCAGTACCTCGGCGTCGGCGACAAGACCGTGCTCATCAAGCGCGGCGAGCGGGGCGTCAAGGCGGCGTGCGGCGCTCATCAGCCCGACGAGATGACTGACGATCTCCTCGAACCGGACGCCGGCGCGACGCTCCAGGCAGTCGCGCCGCTTGCGCTGCCAGTAAGCGTCGAGCAGGTCGACGGTCGAGGTGAAGGTGAACCCGTCGTGCTCGTCGCCGACAGCCCGCAAGAGAACGAGATTTAAGGGCGAGCGGAGCAACGCGAGCTGCTCACCACTGAGTCGCCCTGGCTCGATACTCATCTCGGCGAGTGCGTCTTCGACGTCGGCGTCGGAAAGGGGGCGGACGTCGACGCGCTTGACGTCGTCGCGGGCAGCGAGCTGTCGCAAGCGTTGGTCCATTTGCAGGTCGAAGTCGCGGCAGGCAAGAACGACGCGCAGGTCGGGAAACTGCTTGGCCTGTTCGACGATCTCCTCGACGACGTCGTACAGGTCTGCAAGGCGGCCCGAGGCGAGGCTGACGGCGTCGAGCTGATCGATGACGAGCAGCGCGTCGCGTCCCTGCGCGATCTGCGCGAGGGTCAGCGCCGGCGAGGCCGGCAGGTCGAGCTGCTCGCCGATCTGCCGCGCCGTTGTCGCCATCTGCAGCCGGTCGAGGCGGAAGCCGAGAACTGACCACCCGCTTGCGGCAAGCTCTGTGATCGCCTGCTCGGCAACCCCGCTCTTACCGCTACCAGCGCCGCCGCTGAGGAGAACGATGCGGTCCGACCCGCGAAGCGTTTCGACAAGCGCCGCTGTTTCGGCGCGGACGATCGCCGGTCGAAGCTGCTCGCGGGTGACCGATGTCCTCCAGCGCTCAGTCGCCTCGGCTGCGCGGACAGCGGCTGTGTTCAAGTCCTGGAGCGGAACGGGGCCGAGGCCGCGCTTCTTCAGCTGGGCCCAGATCACATCCGCGGTCAGGGTCAGTCCGAGGTTGTCATCGGCGGTCTCTGCGAGCGTTGCGGCGGTTGCTGCGCCAGGCCCAGTGACAAGAACCTCTGCGAGCGCCGTGTTTGATCGCTCGAGTTGCTCCTCGCTGGGTTTCTCGACCGAGATCAGGCGCAGAACCTCAAAGACCTCCTGCGGCGACTTCGCCCACAGCTCGGCGAGCCGGTCGCGGAGGGCGCGGACGGTCTGCGCGACCGGGCGCAGCATCGCCGCAAACGCCTGCGCGTCGTCCGAGCGCCGCGCAAGGTCAGTCAGCTGTTCGAGTTGGAGCGCAGGGATCGTTGAGACGAAGCAGAACTCGCGGCCGGCGCTGACGTTCTTCTCAGCGGCGTCGAGGATCCCGTGGTCTTCGAGGCGCTTCGGGGTCCAGTTCGCGGCCTGTTCAAGCTGGCGCTTGACCTGGTGGCCCTCGACGCGCCGGCCGGTGCGGACCTCGAACTCGACCGTGTCCTGCAATGGCTCGTTCGTCTCGACGATGATCGCGTCGGCTCTGCCGCGGAGGACTTCAAGCATCCAAGTGACGGTCCAGCGGCCTTCGAAGCGGTCGCCGAACTTGGCTGCCTCACCCCCTGGCCGTGGACTCATCGCCCGCGGCCGTCGCTGTTAGTCACGTTCCCCCTGGCGACAAGGACAGACGAATCGATTGTCTGGCTCCAGAGGGTCACGCCCGCGCCGACCTCGCTGCCAAAGCACGCAAGCTGACTTCGAAATGGACTCAAGTCCATCAGAACCTCCCGCGTTCCCTGCGCGACCGGGTCGACACTTAGCCCTGGCTGCCCGACACAACCCGGCGCATGGCCGCAACCGCATCGAGGCTCCCTGTCGCCGCCGCGGCTCCTACAGCCTCACCGGACAGCCGCGCCATCTCCAGGAGTTCGGAGCTGGTCGGCCGTACCTCATTGACCACGGGAGGCGATTGTCCAGGCGCCCGGATGGCACCAAGACGGCCGCCCGGAAGCGGCCCGAGACGGTCGGTCGCCAGCTCGAGTGCCGTGACCGCGGCCTTCTTGACCGGCGAGCCTTCCTTTCTCACCGGGACTCCGTGTGCTGGCTGGAGCTCCGCGAAGGCCGAGTCCCCGTCAACGATCGGTCGCGGCTCGCGATCGTTGCCCACTGTCCGCCGCAGCGCCAGTGCTGCCATCGTCACGCACCGACCCACGAGCTCCGCCTCGGATAGGCCGCCTCTGAAACGGGCCCGGACCTCCCTCAAGGCAACGCCGTTCGGCGTGCCGGCGTCGACCACGCCCTCAAGGAACATGTCGAGTACCTCAGAGCCCACCAGCGGCTGAGACCCGGGTGGGATTACGTTGGTGACCACCGGCTCGGAGAAATCCAAGCCGATCTGCTTGAGCACGTCACCCCACACGTTGCGAGTGACGGCAAGCGCCCGACGGATCGTCGGCGCGTTAACCTGGAAGGCGAGTTCGGGACCCTCCATTACCGAGGGTGCGGTGGACTGGGGCATCACAACGTGCTCGTGCTTCGCCAGCACCGCGCTCGCTGCGCGCGCGAAGGCCTGCTGGTGATCGTCAGGCACCCGCAAATACACCGAGATGGCGTCAGGCCGCCGCAAGTAGAGGTCATCGAAGTGCTCGCGTAGCGCCAGGTAACTGCCAGCCGTTGGCGCCGCTTCCAGGCTCGCGTAGCGGTCGCGGCGTACCGTGCACAACCCGTCCGCATCGAGATCGGTAAGCACACCGGTCACGAACGGCACGCTCAAGCCCGCGCGACGCGCGAGCAGCGCCGGGGACGCATAGTCTCCCTCTGCGGCAAGGAGCATCAGAACCTCGATGCTCGCCTGCGAACGACCAGGATGCCGCTCCGCCTCGCCCTCGGGCGGCAGTTGGCGATACAGCGTCTGCCGAGCAAGACCTGTCACCCGCTGCATCTCCGACATCGACAAGCCGACCGCTCGCCCCATCTGAACGCAGTCCGACAACGGAGCCACGGGGTGGTCCGTCAGCCGACTCGTCAACCGCTGGCGCGCCACTGCAGAAGCGAGCTCTTCGTCTGAAATCGCTCGCGCGACACCCGTCAGATGGGTCTCCATCCGTCTAAACTAGCAACTCCCCTGTCTTATTAGAAGACAAGGCCATCTCACATCGAGATGCGGCTCGTGAACGTGGTGAGGGTGTGACTGAGGGGGACGGTCCTGATTGCCTAGGCGACCAGGCGGCAGCGTTGAGCGCCGGCACGCGCTCAAGGGTGCATGGCGGCGTCATGGACCTCCCCCGGTTTGGTGGACAGGGGTTGATTGGGTTGATCAGACGGTGCTGGGGTCGTTGTTGTAGCAGCAGTGGTGCTGTGTGTAACCCGAAGGGTTATGCACAGTTTCCGGATTTTCCGCGGGCGCGCGCGAGGCGGCCGGTATCCGCGGAAAGGCTGCTTCGAACTG
>JAABUR0100003288.1_pt1 | contig 22846 bp, 27 predicted proteins | sample 5560091 | NCBI WGS metagenome assembly JAABUR01 (sample SAMN10711879, study PRJNA513375) | rock metagenome | isolation source: Antarctica rocks | place: Antarctica: Victoria Land, University Valley sud
TGAAGCGGTGGTTCTCCGACCAGGAGCCTCCTGCAGCGACAGGACGGGAGCGAGCTAGTGTGTGGACGCGTAGGACAGGGCCGCGCCAGCCCTGCACAGCTGCCGCCAGACTTGCGCAGTGAGCAGAGCAGGCACGGCATGGGTGTACGGTCCACAACGAGGGCCACGATGCGCAGGCGGCGCGCTGCTGGAGGCCTGCCAGGTGAGCCGCAACGGCGCCGGCGGCGTGCTGTGCCGCGGAGGCGCGGCGCCGCGCGTGCTGGGCTGCAGCATGCGCGGCAACGCCGGGTGGGGCCTGACCGTGAAGGACGGGGGCGGCGAGTATGCTGGCAACAGCATCGCAGGTGCCCCTCACCAACCCTAACGCAGTCTCGCACATGCGCGCATGCTCACTTGCCATGTGCGCTTGGCAGCTTGTCTGGACTTGGGGCAGCACCATGCAGAGCAGCACATGCACACACCGCTGAGCGGCTTCACCGGGCAGAAAGCGCGGTCGTCAGGACACGCATGGCAACAGCTCGCGAGTGGTTTCGACCTGCTTACAGCGCGCAGGCAACGCGCGAGGGAGCGTCCTGCTCGGCGCGTATGCAGACCTGGACGCCGGGGACGTTGCGCGCTCCAATAGCCTTGACCGCCCGGTCAAGCTGGAGTGAGGGCCAAGCAAGCAACGGCTCACCCAGTAACAGGCCCAGGCGCACGTCCACAGCACACGCTGACGAGCAACATAGCTAGATCGCGCTCGCGCGGCCAACCACTCATCACCCCGCCCGCAGTCCAGACAGCCCCTGTACCAAGCCCTTCCAAGCGCGCCTCCGCGACCCAGCCGAAGAAAAGAAGAGCCCAAAGGCGGCCACACAGATGTAGGCCGCAGCACCTGGGCAAAAGGAGGGATCCGGCCTTCCTCGAGCAGTCCCGCCCCTGGTGATACAGCATGCCTGCGCGCTCCCGCGAGCTGACCCACCCATGCCGCGCCAGATGTGGGTGGAGAGACAGCGGCTCAACCCACCCCCGTGCCAGGCACATGCTAGAACAGATGCCTTGCGCGGCGTGGGCATGTAAACAGCTCCCTCTAGCGCGCCTGGCCTCCAGCTCAGTGCAGCGCCTGGTGACAGCAGAAGCAGACGCTATATGCAGGACAGAATGAGACCCGGATCGAAAACATGCAGCTCAGTAGGGTCGACAGGCGCAGCGCAGGCGCACGAAGCAGCACAGTGTGCTTGGCAAGGCTGACTGCTCTTTCAACGCGCCTCTCTGCCCGCCCTGCTCCCACGTGCAGAGAATCCCGACGTGCGTCTCATGCGCTGCCGCTGGCGTGGCAGACTTTCTGACGCAATCGCCTGTAGCGGGACCCTGCCCATGGCGGAGCACGGCCGCACACCGGCGGCCTCCTTGCGCGCTCAAAACTTTTTTCCCCAACAAACGAATGGGCGCGGTGCGTGGGCTGCCAGATGGTTCAACAATGCAGGGCATCCCAGCGGCAGACATGCAGGAAGCAGCTGCGACCGCAGTGTGGCAAGCGTGGGCCAGCAGCGCCCAGGACCGACATTTGAGCAGCTCTCCAGCGCAAGCTGTGGACTCAGCTGCGTGTGCTGCTGGCGTCGCGGCAGGGCCGCGCGGGACGTGCGCCCACGCGCGCTCAGCAGCAGGCACGCCCGTATTTTGTAAGATCTCTCCACATGCTGGCACAGCGCGCTGCAGCGCGGGCTGCGGCGCGCCGGCCGCATGTGCCGCGGGCCTCGCGAGGCCCGCTCTGTCGCCGAATGCCGCGTGCGTGGCGCGGCGCGGCGCGCGCGCGCTGCGGCGCGCGTGCCGCGCGGGCTTCGCCAGCAGGCGGCGCCATGCTGCACTGAAGCTTGACCCCTGCGGCACAGCTGCAGCGCGGCGCAGCGCGCGCGCGTCAGAGGTCCGGGACGCCGTTCTGCAGGCAGAGCTCGTGCAGGCGCATGGCGACCTCCTTGGCGGTCGGCCGCTGCGCCGGCTCCAGCTCCATGCAGTGGTAGATGAGCGCCGACGACCTGGCGCAGCACTCGTCCGGCACGCTGCGCCGCGCGCCCGCGCGGCTCAGCGCCATGCGCAGGCTGTGCGCATGACAGCATGTGGTAGGGTAAGGTGAGTCTACCCTAAACCAACCTCCAGCATCTGCGGGCCGCAGGGTGCAGCGCAGAGCGCCAGCAACCAGACAGGGAGGTGCCAAGCTTTGCAAGTGCATGCGAACCGCCAGCCAGGGAACACGCCGCAGGGCGCTGGCCTGACTGCTGTCCCATCAACCGCAGCGCGTGCGATTGGCGCCGCTCGGCAGCAGGCACGCCGTGATGTGCAAAAGGCTGTGCAGTCGCCATGACTCAGGCAGCACATGAGCAGAGCTTGCACGGCAACGGTGCACAGCGCGCGCGGGCCGCCCGGGCGCACATGAGGTCGCGCATCTTGCCGCGGCGCGGCTGCTCCCCCGTCGCGATCTCCCACAGCAGCACCCCAAACGACCTGCCGCGCCGCGCAAGCTCAAGTCAGGCCAGGGCCCGACGACGCGTCGCATACGTACGCGCCCCACCCGCTTGCGTAAGTCCGCCGCAGGTGGCGCGCGCCAGCGGCAACTTGGTACAGGCGAATGGGTAACCTAGTTCATGCTGGGGTGCTGTGTCAGCAGTGCTCAGGAGGCCTGTGCGCAAGCACGCCAGCGAGGAGCATGCGGGCCAGGTAGGCTGCTGGCAGGCAGCCGTCTCTGCCCAAGTGCTGCGTCGGGCCCTGGCATGCGGCGGGCAGGGGAGGCGCGCGCACCACACGTCCGCGATCTCCGTGCACCGGATGCCGGACAGCACCTCCGGCGAGGCGTACGCGAACGTGCCTGCGCGTGCAGCCGCGGTCGGCGCGCCGTGAGGCTAGGTTCCTCGCCTGATCAGCCTACCACAGCCTCCGCAGGGTACATGGTTGCGTATCAACACAGCTCGCATGCATTAATACAATCACATCATAGCACCCTTGTGCGGCGGCGCCCAGCTCAAGAGATGCGCTGACTGCTGCTGAGATGTGTTTCTAGGGCGTGGGCGGACCGACGCCCCCGGCGCTGATCTGCGTGTTCTGCATCATCTTGGCCAGGCCCACATCCGACAGCTTCGCGCGCCCGTCCCTGCGCGACATGGGACCTCCTCAAGCAGTCGCATCAACAGCTTCGCTTCGCCCTGCCGGCCACACCCACAGCCCAGCTGCCGCAGCCGAGCAACACTGGCACATGCAGTGTTGCTGGGCGTAGAGCAGACACGTCCGGGCCAAGCAAGCCAACCTACGCTCACAGCAGCACTGCAACAATGCTCTTCCTAGCGAACGCGCTGCAGAGTGCCAGGAGCCGCACGCCTCACGCCTCCCGGCGCACGCCTCAGGCGCGCACCGCGTGAGCAGCACGTTGGCGGGCTTGATGTCGAGGTGGATGATGCGCCGGTTGTGCAGGTAGGCCAGGCCGCGCGCGGAGTCCAGCGCCACCCGCAGGCCCCTGCGCCGCGCGCTCGCCGGGCTCACGCGCGGCGACCATGCCGGAGCAGGCCCGCTGCCGCTGGCTCCACCCAGGCATTGTCGCCGCGCGCGCTTGCGCGCAGAGTGCTCGCTGACCGCTGGCACCCCCTCTGCAAAGTCTCAACACATGCAAGCCAGAAAGCGACCGGGGACCGCCTGCGCGAGGTCGAGTGCCACTTCCAGAAAACGTTGCGTGAGGCGGTCAGGGCCAACCAGTCGTGCGGCGCCGCGGCGGACGCAGGGCAGCCACGCCGCTGCGTCCGGGGCGGCATCCCGGCCGCGCGCAGGGCAGGGCGAGGGGCGCGGGGCGCGCGCCCGCGCATCCAGGTGATGGCGCCCGAGCGCAGCCGCGAGTGCAGGCTGCCGCCCTCCATGACCTCCGTCACCAGCATCGTCATGCCCGGCGTGATGCACGCGCCCAGGAACTGCGCGCGGGCGCCGCCCGACTGAGCCCACCCCGCCGCCCGCACTCCAAGGCCGGGCTGAGCTCATGCAGGCGCCCTGGGCTGTGTCCCGTTGTCAGAGAGACTCCCAGCGCCGCCAAGCCCTCTCCAGCTCTGCCGGAAGCTTTGCTGGCTGATGCGCATCTGTGCAAGGGCACCCCCGCGACCACCAGGCATGCCGCAACCCCGACCAGGGCAGGCAGGTGACCGCAGAGCCCACCTGCACGATGTTTGGGTTGCGGCACTCCTTCAGGACGGAGATCTCCGTCAGGAAGTCAGCGTCGACCTTCTCGCTGGAGCGGTTTACCTGCGGGGCGCGGCCGCGGTGGGGACCGAAGCGCACGCGGTGCGGCGCGCCGCGAGGCGGCGCAGAGGTGCGGGGGGCGTCAGGGCTGGCAGGCGCCGGCAAAAACCACCCGACAGGGCCAGTGGCAGTGACGCGGCGCTGCGCGAGGCCATTCTGAAAGCGCGCCGAGCGCACAGGGCGCAGTGCAAGCCCGCTCATCTCCCAGAGAGACGGGGCAAGCGCGCGTGCGCGCGCCTGCTTCACGGCCACGGCCTGCATGCACCAGATGCCGCGGAACACGCGGCCGTAGGCGCCCGCGCCCAGCTCCCACTCGGAGCCGTCCGGGTGGTGGCAGATGGTAATCTCCTCCGGCGCGATCGCCCACGTCTCGGTGGCGACCACGCGCGGCAGCGCGCCGCTGCCGCGGCTGCTCAGCCGGCTGCTGCGCCCGCTCGCGCGCGTGCCCGCCGTGCCGGTCGGCAGCTCTGAGCCGCTCGTCCCGGCCTCGCCCGGCCGCCAGCCCTGCGCGCACGGCCGCGGCTCTGAGGCAGGCGGAAAAACTACAACGCGCTTCTTTACCATCATTAGCACACTGTGGAAATTGACTCGTGGTGCAACCGTTTGGCGCAGACTCCGCACGCGCGCCCAGGGACTGCTGGACAGGCCGCAGGATGCGGGGCGCACGTGCTGCGCGCTGCTGCCGCCAGTGGGCGACGGCACGGGCGTCGGCCCGTCCGCGGAGCGCAGCGCCGACCCCCGGCTGCGCGAGCGGCCGCTGCGCCCCCTGCGCCGCCCGCTGCTGCTCGAGCCCGACGTGCCCAGCTCGCCCACATCGTCCGAGGACTCGTCGGACCGTGAGCCCGCGGCGCCGCCAGAACCCGGGTCCCCGCCCCCGGCGGCGGCCCCCGCCGCGGCGGCGGCCCCCGCCGCGGCAGCGACGCCCCTGCCGGGCGCGCCGCGCGCGCCGCGCTGGCCCACCACGCCGGAAGAGTCCATCGAGCGCCCGCCGGCCGACGAATGGCCGAAGCCGCCCATGGACGACCCGGCGATTGAGCCAGGTATGGGGCCCGAGTCGGCGCCCGAGTCGGGCGGCCCGCCCTCCCAGCTGCCGCCGCCGACGCTGCTGCCGCGCGCGATGCTGGGCGCCCGCGAGCCGCGCCCCTCACCGCGCGGCTGCCCGCCGGGCGCGCCCATGTTCTCGCTGGACGTGCCCTCGGACGACGTGCGTCGCGCCATCTGCGCGCGGCCCGCCTCGCAAGTCGCGGCCGCGCGTGCACGTGCTCACCGCGCCTTCGTGCTCACCGCGCGCCGCCCCATGTCACCCCATTTCAACCTCATTTGCCATGAAGCCAGCCCCCCCGTCATGTAAATCACATCTGCATGCTGCCGCCCACCGTCGCCGGTGGACAGCCCAGCGCACAGGCGTGGCCAATGTCTCCCCTTGAGGGCGGCCTCACCAGCGATGCATGCAGCTGCTCGTAGAACCAGAGCCCACGGTGGCCGGGCCCCGGCGGCGCGAGCGGGCCGCTCTCCGGGCCGTAGCTGTCGGCGTGCGAAAAGCCGTCCACCATGGCCACGCCCTGCGACTCCTGCCGCACCTTGGCCGCCAGCGCGGCCGCCGCGCGCCGCCGGTGCATTAGCACCGCGCACAGCACCGCCGCAGTCACCGCCACAACCACTGCGGCGCCCACCGCGATCCCTGCGCAGCGCCTGCCTGGCGTCAAGGGCGCCAGCAGCTGCGTGCGCTGTCGTGGGCCTGAGCCCTAGTGACAAGGCCTGCCTCCTCAAGCAGGGTGCAGCTGTGAGTCGACCCGCGCCTGACGTCTGCTGATGTGCACAGCGGCGAGCGCAGGTACTGGTGCCACATGATATGCCACGTGAGCGGCCATGACGCCGAACAGCACCTGCACGGCATGAGCATGACAGAAGGCAGCTGTGGGCCAGGGAGCGCGCCAGCTATGGCGCCCGTGCCCAACCCCGCCGAGCTCCCAGCCCCTGCCACCTGCGTGTCCTGGTACAGGTCCGCAGGCAGCAGCGCTCCCAGCGCGCCTGCGAGCATGCACCAGCGCCCTGACCCCTGCACCCTGGTCCTGGTGGCACTACCAGGCAGCACTCCCGGGGCCTGCCAGGCTCACCCTGGTCCCGACAGGCGCTGCGCCGCCTCCCAAGCGGGCATCAGCACGTCGCCCCACTCGCCACACGGCACATCCACACACGCTGAACCGCGGGACCCCACAGCCGCAACAGTGTCGGCCTGCCTTCCCTGCGCGCTGCGCCCCGGCGCGGTGCCTGCCTGAGGCGCGGCGGGCCGCGCGCGCGCGCGCCTGTGTTCAGGCACACGTCCCAGAACTGGCCGCCCCCGTTCGGCGCGACCGGCGTGACGCAGGTGCCGACGATGACCTGGCAGCGCGCGAGCGCCGCGCTCGAGTTGCGCACGCAGCCGCCGTCGGCCACGTTGTACGTCTTGCCGGCCGCGCCGGTCACGCTGTACCGCGGCTCGCAGCTGCAGAAGTTGACGGTTTTGGCTGCGCGCGCGTGCGCGGCGCGCCGTCAGCGCAGGGCCAGCGCACACACTCTACAGATCGCATGCCTCCAGCAGACGTAGCTCTCGTCGAGATGCGCTGCGACGAGCGCACCCGTGTCATACGTGGTGGTGTCCTTCGTGGCGGCGCACACGTCGTATGTGCCGCCGGTCGAGTCCACGTAGGGCTGGTTGCGGCAGTTGACGGGGTCCACGTAGCACCAGGGCCCCATCGGCAGGCCGCCTGCGCGCGGGCGCCCCGCTTGCACTCCCATGCCTAACCTGCCAGGAACCTGCCAGGTCACTCACACGCCCTGGCAGAGTTGTCCAGGGGTGGGCGGGACGAGCGCGGGGCGCATGGCGGCCAGCACAGGGCCTGCACCGGGTTGCGTGCAAGGCCGGCACGTGAGGGCGGCGAGGGGGCGCACTGGGGTTGTCGCAGGTGCCGTTGAAGACCTTGGTCTCATTCGTGCCGGCCACGGTGTACTTCCAGCTGCAGGCCCCAGCGCACTCTGCCTCATCCACCAACGGTATGAGCTGCACTTGCCGCTGCAACGCTCTCCCGCGGGGCACCCGTGCAAAGGTGCACAGCAGGCCACTTTGCCTCCCCTCGGCGACTGAGCATTCACAGAAAGCACGGCTGGGCCACCCAAGGGTCAGAACAGGGCCTGCAGGCGTGCCACTTGAGCACGCGCTGCACGCCGCAAGCATGTCACCTGAGGACCAGCCGGGCGCCCGGCTTACCTGTCCAGACAGCGGCACCCTGCGCAAACAGAAGCGAGAGTCAAGAGGGTCACATTTCGCGGCAACAGCTGCCATCACGACGCACTTCCATGACACGCTACAAAGTGCTTGCATGCCTCCAGCTCGGACAGCGTGTTCAGAGAGCGGCCAGGCCGGTGCGCGCGCAAAGCAGCGCGCCCTGGCACGCAGCGCATGGCTTGCATGCAGCAGTGCCAGCAGCGCCTGCAGTGGCGGGCCATGCTCACACGCTCACAGCCACCAGGCGGCGGTGGCGCACCTGAGGAGCTCAGCGGGCGCGGCTGATTGGCGGCCGCCTGGCTCCGCGTGCCGTTCGGGTACGCATCGTACGTGGACCCTGGCCCCACGCCAGGCAGGCACATCTTCAGGCGCGCGCGCCAGCGCAGCGCGCCACACGGCAGCGCCCTTTGCGAGCGCTCGACGCCTGTGCAGATGCTGCGCGCCCCGCACTCACGCGCGATCCGAAGCACGGCCCGCTTGCCAGTGCGCCGCGCCGGGAGGGAGCGCGCCTCGGCACACGTCCCAGGCTTGCCCGTTGCGCCGCGGCGGCCGGTACGAGCAGGTCGCCTCCACCACGGGGCACCAGGGCGCCACATCAGGTGAATCCTGCACGCAGCCGCCGGCCGACGACAGCTCCTGCCCGCCGGGTGCGGTGACCGTGTAGTTGGCCTCGCAGTTGCAGTAGTTCAGCGTCTTCTCTGCGCGCCGGCGCGCGGCGGCGCCGTCAGTTCCGCATAATACCTCATGAGGCTGTGCACACAGCAGGGCACCCCACACAGGGATTCTGCACGCGCGCAGGCCCCTAGGGTGCTGTGCTGTGAAGGCCCAAGGAAGCAACCCCTGAGGCCGCGTCAAATACATCGCTCCATGCTGATAAGTGGAGTGACAATGTGCAGACAGATAGGGAACAGCATAGGGTAGGGCATGCACAAAGCACTCGCTGACCAGCCCTACACCTGCAAGTACTGCCTGTCAGGTAATGCGCCAGCCAAGCGAAGTCTGTGCCTCAGCCCGCAGACGGGCTCAGCGCGACGCCGGCCGCGCACCCGAGTCGATGGTGCGCGTGAGGTTCTGCGCCAGACACGAGTCCCACGCCGCCGACCGCACGCCGCCGTTAAACGTGAACGGCGCATGCTGGCAGGTGCTCTGCGGCCGGCACACGCGCTCGGGTCAGGGCTGCAGAGCGGTGTGCAAGGCGCTGCCAGCCTGCCTCGCCCTGAGCCCAGCGTATCGCGCTCGTGGAACGCAGACAGCCGCCATCAGTGGGGAAGAGGAGCTGTCTAATACAAGGCTTCTAAGGCGAAGTCCAACAAGGATGGGCCGCAAGTGACCAGGTCCAAGTTGCGAACTCAGTTAGAACAGAGCGCAGAGGTAGCACGGCCGCAACGACTCACCGGGTCGACGTAGCACCAGAACGTGTTCCACTCGCCGCCAGGGTTCTGGCAGGTGCCGTTGGTGATGGTGTAGGTGACGCCCTTGCTGCTCTGGTATGACCAGGTTGGCAGGCACTGGCAGCCTGGGCGCACAGCAAGACTGCGCTGTAAGGCTCAGAAGACGTTTTCATCGCACACCCATCACGCGCCCGAGAGCACTCCCTGTCGCAGGCCGCGGCGGCGTGGTACCCCGTAGAGACAACCTAGATGCAAAGTCGCTGCCTTGCGCATTGCGCTGCACGTGCGCCACCCCCCTCACAGCGCCGCCAAGCCGCAGAAACAGCCTGGTCCTGGTAGGCGCACACTCCCTGCACACACTGCGTTTGACGTAGGCCTTTGACGCGACAATGGACAGCAAGATGACCCCAACGCGACCTCATCTGACCACATTCAGCACCTCGACGGCCTTGCCCTGCTGCAACAACTCCACTACAACGGCCAGGACTCAGCAGCCACATCCTGCAACAAGCGGCCGCAGAAGTAATGTGATTGCGCAAGCATAAGCGCGCACTGGGTTACAACCTGCCCAGCTCTTTGACGCCCTGGACCGCAGCTGCAAGCTCCTGTGGGCCCGGCAGAGGCGCACAATTACCCGCTCCGCACCTGAAATGCCTGTCGGGAGTCGTTGTGCAACGATTGCGCTGCGCACAGGTACTAGGAGGGTCAGGCACCTGCGCACGCAGCACAGTCAGGCCGCCGGTGCCCAAACATCCTCCCTGCGAGCCGCTTGCCGTGCGACGAGGCTGACCCAAGAGCGGCCAAGCACGGCGCCCATCGTCACGCGCGCACCAGCACGCAGTCCTGAGGCAGCACACGCGCGTCGCAGCGTCCCGTCTAGCAGCCTGTGCTGCGGTGCGCCTCCATATCATATCCAAGTTGGGAGCCAGGCGCTGCTATGCGTGCAAGAACAAGGCGCATGCAACATTTGCTCCGCTGCGGGCGAGCAGGCTGCGGGCTGAAGCCAGCACCTAGGCCAGCCAGTGCCAGCCGGTGCTAGCCAGTGCTCCACGTCGTGGATGATTCCTGATGTGTCATGCACGAAGCCGTCGAATCGGGCCAAGGAGAGAGGGGCCCGTAAGCCAAAGTTGGCTGACAGACGGGCTGCAAATCATGCATTCGTGAGACCAGGCATTCGTGCAGGCGCATTGCTTCGTCAGGCGCATCGCCGGCAAGTGTGCCAGGATCTGCACTTGTTGTCCTTGCGCATTCCAACGCTGGACAAATCTTTACGTGGGTCCTTTGCGTCACAGCTCACAGCAAGCTTTGCTCGGTAGGGGCGAGCCTTGCTGCTCGCAGATATGACGGTGCATGTGCGGTGTCAAGCAGGCTGGTAAATGTCTGGAGGCTTCTGTGGCCGCCTTGCTGCAGCACTCCGCCATGACTTACTCAAGACACCTCTGCATCCACATATGTGCTTCTTCTGCCGACCAAAGAGCAACTCCAAATGAGTTGCTCTTGCCTCTTAACATACTGGAGGGTCCTAATGATCATTATGCTTGCCTGAGCATTGCCTGTCGTCATTGGGGCCGCGCGGCTCTTAGATACTTGTGCCTTCTGGCTTTGTGCGTCTTGTCACGCGAGGGGTGGAGCAATGAGTAGCTACCAGCCAGCAGGGCACATGCACACCCAAAGGAGACCGCGCAGGGACTCAGCGTTTTGCCGTATGGACGCAGACGAATGCATGGACAAGCAAGGACCGTCAGAATGTCCAAGAAGGCTCGAGGCATGCTGGCCATGCACTAGCAGGATGCATGCAGGCCATGCACTGCAGGATGCATGCAGGCCATGCACTGCAGGATGCATGCATACCTGCTGCTCCTGACGTCTTTGCAGAAGCACGAAATGCGCGCGCACACTGTCCTATCCTGTGCAGCTTTTCAGCCTCAGAGCTGCCTGGTGCGCAAAAGCGTTGCTGGATGCCCACAATGGGCGCATGTGTCGCACGCAGACGTGACATATGCAGGGCACCAACCGGCATCATGGTACCCGCTCGGCCAGGTGCCCCATGCTCCATAACATGCCTTCCATTGCATTGTGTGACAGCGGAGTGGAGCTGACTGGCACCCTTTCAGGTTTATAAACAAGACTCACGGCCTTGTTCACGGCCTTGTTACACCCGAAGAGTAGCCATGCTCTTGATCGAAAAACTACAGCATGAACACACCACCAAACGTTGACCACCAGAAGTCCATCGTGCACGAAAAGGCCGCCGTGTTGCCGTATAGCCGGATGGTCACACACACCAACACACACCAACACATACCAACACGCTGCCAGCGCCCACCGCCAGGCTGTCAGGCCTGCAAGTCCGCCCCTGCAACGGCAGCAGGCAAACATGCGGGCAGACACAGAAAGAATGAGCTGCGTACTTCGTCCTATGCGTCTACCTGCGCTCCCGAACCTGCGGACAGGGACTGGCGGGGGAGGGATGCTGCTTGGCGCCCTCTGGCGCAGACTGCCAAGTGGGGCACACGGGGTACTGCATGAGGACACCCCGGGCCACAGTGGCACCAAAAAAGAATTGCTGGAAGAGTACATGAGCGTGTCTGTGCTTGTCAAGGACCATAAGCGCCCACCAGCCTTCCAATGCGTACTCAACACCAGACCGCACTCTCATTAACTGTATTAGACAACATTATTTAGACAACACCCGTGCAGGCACAGGAGTCATGTCGTCTGGCCGTGCAGGGTGCTGCGCCAGGCGCAATCCCCGCGCGCAGTATGAAAAGCGCGCGCCTCATTCCTGGACTGAACCTGCTCCCTCGCAGCATTGGCCTAGCAGCACCAAGCAACGCGTGGGCAAAAATTGCGCCGACATGGCAATGAATAAATGCACACACGGTAAAGAAGACGCACTGGAGACGGGACAGATGCTCGGGGGGTAAGAGCCGCGCATGCAGACGCCACATGACCGGACGCCTCCAGATTGCTTATCAGAGACCCTCGTCGGCACATACGGGTCACGGTCTGCAGGCAGAGGTTTGGAGGGGTTGACATTGCCAGCCCTCCGACATGTACCCCCACCCCAGGAGACATCTCGGCGCCAGCGCCCCAGGCGCTTTGTGTCAGCTGGCAACCGCGAAAAGCGCGTCGGCGGCGCGCAGCACGGCAGCAGCGTACTTGGGCTCTGGCGCCCTTCCCAGCACGACAATCAGCAGGGGCGACGCAAGCACTCCCCAAAACTCCCCTCCCCGCAAGCTGCGACTGACCTAGACTTGGGTGGACCCGCCCCAGGGGGCCCCTGCCCTCTGGGACCACGCGCCCACATCGCTCGCGGTTCCGGGCTGGCCCCTCTGCCGCCTGCAGCAGTCCTTCCGGCACCTCGCCGCTGCGGGCGGAAGAGGGGGTCAGTTCTTGCACAGAGGTTGTCATCACGCTGCGGGGCGCCCCTTCTTGGACGGCACCGCGGCGCCCTGCAGCGCCTCGGCAAGCGGCGCCAGCTGGGCAGCCAGCATCGTCGCGCTCGGCCGGTTGGCGGCGTGCAGCTGCATGCACGCCTCGATCATCGGCGGCAGCTCCTTGGGGCACTCCTCCGGCACCCTGCGCGGCAGAATGCGCGCAGGCTGACGGATGGGCCATTGGGAAGCAGGCTGCACAGCAGCAGCTCACTGCGCAGGGCTCCCTGTCTGTCAAGCGCGCTGGCAGAGCGCCATGGATGGCTCTGCTGAGCGCTCGCATGCATGCTCCCGTGCTGGCAGTGGCGACACGCACGGCCCTGCTCGGGCGGTCGGGCCGCAGAGCGCACCGCAGCTCGCGGAGCGTGCCGCGGCGCGGCACCTCGCCCGACGCCAGCTCCCACAGCAGCACGCCGAACGACCTGCGCGCCCAGCAGAGAGGTGGGCGCGCTGCTGGCTGCTGTCACGCGCGCAGGCTGCTCTTCCAGCGGCGGTCCCCGCTGTTGCAACAGAGCGCTGCCAATTCAAAGCGCGCGCCCGCAGCTTGCTGCTGCAGGTTATGTGACAGCAGCTTACCTAGGCCTCTCTCCGAGATATGTCGGACAGGGGAGACAGTATGCACACAGCCCAGGCCAGAGGGGGCACGACGCTGCGCCCGAGGCAGAGCATGCGCAGGGCGGCGCGCGTGCAGCATGCGCACCAGATGTCGGCCTTCTCGTTACACTTGAAGCCGGTGAGCAGCTCCGGCGCAGCGTAGGCGAACGTGCCTGCAGGGGCGCCGCACCGCTCGGAGCCAGCGTGTCTGATGACACGGCGGGCATAAGGAGCAGTGGGAGGGCCCATGCGTGCGGGTCGACCCCAGGCATGGCCCCCGTGCACAGGGCATCAGGCGCGCTGACGGATGGCCCCGCGCCAGAACAGGCGGGAGCTTGACGCAGCAAGCGCGTTTCCACCGGCTACGCAACGGCGGCACCTTTGCACAGCGTAACACGATGGGTACACGATGAGGAGCACAGAGCTTTGGGAGTCATTGGACGGCCATACGGGCGCCTGCGACGGGTGCGCACCGACAGCCTCCAGGTCCTTGATGCGCGTGGTCTCGACGGTGTGCGCGAGGCCCACATCCGCGATCTTGGCCTTGCCCGACCTGCGCGCGCGCGCGCGCCCGCGTCAGACATCCAGACTCGCATTTGCTCCAGCGCATTGTGAGTCACGCCTGGCGATGCGCTCAGCAGGGTCACAGGCACCGCAGAGAACATGCTGCAATGAGCGTTTCGCTGTGTGGACGTCAGGGGCTTACAGCCTACCACACAAACTAGAGGTAGTAAGTTGAGGAGTCTGAGAGGCCGCGCTGGCTTGCTGAGGCTGCTAGGACCTCCTGCACTTGTGCCACGGGCGCAGGCCGCGTCAGGCGCGCGGCCAGGCGCGGGCGCGCACTCGGTGAGCAGCACGTTGCCGGACTTGATGTCCAGGTGCGCGATCTTGTTCTTGTGCAGGTACGCCAGGCCCCAGGCGACGTCCAGCGCCACGCTCGCGCCCCTGCCGCCCGGCACCGGCCCCGTACCTCACGGGCGGGCCGGGAGAATGCGACGCAGCACCACAGCACCCTGGGTCTGCCGCTGCTGTGTTGCATGTATAGTCAGCACGCACATGCTACCACTGCAACATAGTCGTTCAAGTGTGCCGGCAGGCAGCCCATAAGGCCGCGGGGAGCAAGCGGCGGGAAAGCCTGCGCCAGAGACAGAGGCGGGCGTGCAGCATGCCGCGAAGCACTCCGAGCACACCGCGGCGGCCGGGGCCGGCGCACCCCTTGTACCAGGTGAAGCGGCCGACGCGCAGCATGTCGTGCAGCGAGCCGCCGGCGAGCAGCTCGGTGACGAGCATGGTGCAGCCGGGCGTGAGGCAGGCGCCCAGGAACTGCACCACCTGCGTGCTGTGGCACTCCTTGAGGATGGCGATCTCGCGCAGGAACTTGACGTCCAGCGCGCCGCCGTCGGAGCGCAGCAGCTTCTTGACCGCCACCGGCTGTGTGCCGTCCAGCACCGCCTTGTACACCTGCGCGCGGTGCCGCATGGTAAAATAAAAGAAAGACTTAGGAAAAAAAGAAAAAGAGAGACAAATTTTAGAAAAGCTTGGCCGCGTCGGCCGCCAACGTGCGCTCGCCCAGGCAGGCCAGAGCATGCAGACAGGCCAATACCAGCAATTAGGTAGACTGGGGGGGCTAATGCTAGTGACGGCAACCTGTCAGCAGTTGTTTGATGACATAGAGTAAACCCACCTCTCCAACCCCCACCTCCAACAGCGCTCACACAGAAGGGTGCCAGACTGCGCATCCCACATGCGCGGCCAGCGCCCCAGCAGAGCAGTGCGGAGGGGGGCGCGCCTTGCCAAAGCCGCCGCTGCCCAACTGCCAGTCGCCGCTGCCGTCGGGGCGCTGGCAGATCTCGATGTCCTCGGGCTTGATCTGCCAACAGGAGTCCGGGATCGTCTGCGCGCGGGGTCGGGACAGCGTCAGAGGCCTGTCAGGGCCTTACCCTAGCACCGTCTGCGCACAGGCGACTCGCATCAACGCTGTCATGGCATGCGCACGCGTAGCGTGCGTAGGTGTGGCCGCCTCGCACGTGATGCTGCAAACCACAAGCTTCTGGCCGCAAAATTGAGTACGTTGCTTGCGGGCATGGACGGTGCGGGACGGTGTCAAAGCATGCACTGTCACAGGGGAGCCATGTATCAGCCCGCATGAGTGGGCGCAGACAAACCACCGTCAGATAGGCTGGGGCCGGCAACAGGGGCACGCCATGGGCAGGCTGCCGGTGCTGTCGGTGGTGCCGCCGCTCTTGCCGGACAGCGCGCTGCTGGCGGCCGACTTGCCGGTGCCGGCGCTCATGGTTGACGAGTCAGCGCTGGAGTAGCCGCCCTTGTTGGCGTAGCCCGCCGGCCAGGCCTTGGGCTTGACCACGCCGCTGTCCGCGCTGTCGGTGCCAGTGGAGGCGCCCTTGCTGGCCGCCGCCGCGGCGCCCGCCGCGCCCAGGCCCGCCGCGCCCATGGGCACGCCTGCGAGCAGGGGCGGGCTCAGCCGAGGCAGCGGAGGTCGGCCCAGAGGCGCAGCCATGGTACCGGCCATCTGGTGAGGGCCAGACACAGCCCGGGAATGCCTTTTCTCTCATTCCCTGCTGCAAGTTTGACAACACTGCACCAGGCATCCCCCTTGGAGAGGCCAGACTTGACAGAGGCGCCTAAGTATGCAATGGTAAGCCCGCATTCGCTGCAACCAGTCCAGCCCCGGCGGCCTGCAGCTGCGTTCGTCCGGGCGCTGCCCAGCGGGGCGCACCCCACGTGGCGCCGCGGCGGCCGCCCTTCGCCAGGCTGGACGTGTCCGAGTCGGACGTCCAGTGCTGCTCCTTGCCGAACGGGTTGGCCTGCCCCGCGGCCGGCTTGCCCGCGTCCGACGGCTCCGGCGGCGCAAAGCCGCCCGTCGCGGGGCCCTTCTTGGCCGCGGCGCCCCGGCGCGCGCGCATCGCGAGGCACGCCAGCAGCCCCGCCAGCAGTGCGGCAGCCACGAGGGCAGCAATCACAATGCCTGCGCAGGCGGCGCCGCGCTCAGCGCTCAGCACGGCACATGGGGCTGAGCGAGGGCTGCGCCTGACAATGCGTGAGCGTGATGCAGTGTCATCAGCGCTGACGGCATGCGCAGCGCGGTGGCCATGCATGCCAGCATGCCCTGCGCATGCGCGGCGCCCGCGGCGTGGCAACGCTCAAAGCAGGGGCGGGAGGCCGAGCCACGCGCCCGCGATGGCGCCGCCGCTCAGGCCGTGGCCGCCGCCGCTCGCGCTGGCAGGGTCCGCAGCCGCGTTGAGCGGCGCAGACGGGAGCAGCTGGCCCAGGTCACCTGCCGGCGCACTCGCGCACTTAGGCACCACGCGCTGTGCTCCATCGGCTATGGGCCCACCTCCCCCAGCTCGGACATCCCGAGTGAATGCCATCGCCGTCACAGTTTTGGGCACCATGCATACATGAGCTTCTGCCTCAAGGCCCAGCTTGATGCGTTCTGAACGTCAAATGCTGGCGCCAACTGCCACCCCTGCCCAAATTTGTGCCTGTCAAGCTTGTCCAGATAGCGAAGTGCATGAGGTAAAACACCGCCGCGGCAGGGCGCAGCTGACCCACAGCATGCGCCCGCGGCGCCGGCAGGCAGTGCGGGGGCTGGGCGGCGCGGCGCACCCAGGTTGAGGCAGGTGTCGAAGGCGAGGCCGTTGCGGCGCGTGACGGGCGTGATGCAGCTGCTCTCCACCACGTGGCACCAGGGCAGCTCGCCGGGCGAGGTGCGCACGCAGGAGCCGTTGGTGACGGGCGTAACCGCGCCGTTCGCGCCGGTCGCATTGTAGCTCGGCAGGCACGCGCAGTAGTTGACCGTCTTGGCTGCGCAGCGGGCGGGGGCGCGGGGTCAGCCATAGGGTTTTCCCCTCTTGTTCAAGTCCCCGTGATGCGCTCAAACTTATCGCAGCGGAGCGCCTGGGATGGAGGCCTGTATGGAGGCGACAGGCACTGCAACCACAGAGCCCTTTGCGTGGCAGCGCCGGGCGCGCGCCTGTGTCGTACGTGGTGGTCGACTGGTTGTTCTGGCACCAGCCGTAGCTCTGGCCGGTCGTGTCGTTGAGCGACGGGTACGTGCACGTCTTTGCGTCCACGTAGCACCAGGAGCCCATCGGCTGGCCGCCTGCGGGGACGGCAGCGCGCAGTCAGCGCCGGCCCGCCCACCGAGCGGTGCACGCCCCAGCCGGGCAGGGGTGCCGGGCGGGGGCCCTACCAGGGTTGGCGCAGGTGCCGTTGAATGTTGTGACCGCCTTTGTCTTTGCGTCGGTGTAGTTCCACCTGCGGCGCAGCAGATGAGTAGACACAGGGCTGGGCGCTCGTCATCCAGGGCCGCCCACGGCCTGTATATGCCTCTACAAAACATCGCCAAACAGCAGCAGCGGCAGCACAGAGCCTAATCGATTGGGGGGCGCGGCGCGCACTTGGCGAGGCACGTACAGGCTGCGCAGCAGCCGCGCCACACACACCCGGTCAGCACTCCTTCGTATCGGTGTCAGATGCGTGGTTGCCATTACGAGAACACAGCTTAAGGCACTGGCACGTGCGCAGCGCAGGCGCGAGGCTGTCGCACCGGAGGCGCTGGAGGGCCGCGGGGGCGTGACCGGCGCTGCAACCTCCGACGTGCTGGCGTTGGCCGTATACTGCGCGCCTGCCGGCCCCGGACACACCCGGGTCTGCAGGCATGGCGCGCAAGCTCGGGGGGCAGCGCCAGTCATGCGCATGCCCCCCATGCGGCCGAGCATGCGCACTCGGCGTCAAGCAAGCACACTATGTGTGCATGTGAAGCCTTTTGCGCGCATGGGCACCACATTGCCATACCCTGTGGGCGCCCTAACCCATTGCCATATACCCTGCGGGCGCGCACCGCGGCAGTAGTCCCAGGCGGAGCCGTTGCGCGTGGGCGGCGCCACGGCGCAGGACTCCTTGACGACGTAGCACCAGGGCGGGCGGCTGGCGTCGTCCTGGATGCAGTTGCCGTCGGTGCCCAGGATCGTGCCGCCGGGCGTGTTGACCTCGTAGCTGTCCTGGCAGTTGCAGAAGTTGAGCGTCTTCTCTGCACGCGCGGCCGCGCGCGCCCGGCGTCATGGCGCGGCGCGCGGACGGGGGGCGCACGTCCCGCCCTGCTGAGACCCTGTGACAGGGCCTGGCTGGCTGCGGTGCGTGAGCCTGGCCCGTCGGCCGGCTTGCTGACCGGGTCGTACAGGGCGGTCGCGGCGTGTGGGGCGCCGGGGGGTGCCCCGCGTCATGTGCACACACTGACGGCCCAAGTGATGCTGCGCACTGCATGCCAGGTGTGCTCGTGCGGGCCGGTGCTTGTGCCCGCGCGGGCCTCTGTGGCCGCGGCTGCGCGCGGCACAAGGGGCTGAGCGGGGTGCGGCCGCGGGACGTGTGCTCCCGCGGGAGCACAGGCGGGGGCGGGCGGGCTCCGCGGGGGGCGCAGCGTGCGCGGCGCGGGTGGGGCCGGGCGCCGCACCCGAGTCGATGGACTTGTTCATGTTGGCAGCCATGCACGTGTCCCAGGCCTGCGTGACGACCGCGCCGTTCGCCAGGAACGGCCGGTGCGCGCAGCTGAGCGGGTTGACGTAGCACCAGGGCGCCGTCTGGTCGCCGCCCGGGTTCTGGCAGGTGCCATTGGTGATGTTGTAGGCCGTGCCCGCGCTGGACGTGTACGTCCACGTGGGCAGGCAGTCGCAGCCTGCTCGCGCTGGCCCCCATCAGCGCCCGCTCGCCGGCCGCGCGCCGGCGCTGTGGCCCGCGCCCGGGCCCGGGCTGGGCCCCGCCTGGCGGGGTGCGCGCGCAGCTGGGGCAGGCGGGTGGGTGCGGCAGGGCGCTCATGAGCAGGTCACCCCGCCCGCCAGGCCGCCTTTACTGACTCCTCAACCGAGCCGGCCAGCGGCCTGCCGTGGGGCTGGGCGGCTTGCTGCAGATATTGCATTGGTAAAGGGGACAGCCGGCAACAGGGCTGCGGCTGCAGTGGGGGGGAGCCGTGGCTCATGCGGCCCTCTGCCGCGCATGCGCCGCCCATCATGGCTACTGCAACTCCGCCGCACCTTTGTTCTTGGCGGGCGTCCAGCGCTGGTATGCCGCGTCATGCGCTTGCTGCAGTTGCCTGCGGCCCCAAGCGCCCATGCTTTACACGGCTGTGATGTGCCTGGAAAAGCCGCACTGCGCGCCGCCCTGCCCTGGGTTCATAGCTGTATTGCAGCTGCATTGGGCCTTGCCGGCAAGGGCAGCTGCCCGTGAAGGGCATACGGAGGCGGGCCAGTGGGACGATCACCGAGCACTGGCGAGGCACTGAGTGGAGAGGACCAGGAGCATGGCTGCAGCACACAGCCGGGCGGCCATGCCGGCCTCCGTACACCCCGTCATCTCGCCTAGCACCCGTACAGCGGGCACCGCTGCGGTGTCAGGGCGCCAAACAGCGCGGTAAAAGCTGAGACCGGCACGGCTGCGAGCTGTCACAGCAACGGCGCCGAACCCCTCCGACGTACGGAGCACGATAGATTGGATAGAGATGGCCGAGACGTAGGAGACGGGCCACGAGGTGCAATGACTGTTGTCGTCCTCGAGGGCGCCCTACACTTGCCCTAGGTAGGGGTTACGCAATCGATCGCAACGGGCGCAAAAAAAGTGTTCCCTGTGCGTCACAGGCTGTAACGCGTTTGCGCGGCTGCGAGACGGGTCGATGGCGCCGTGCAGGCGCCTGCGGGGCGCCCTGACCGCGCTGTGCGCCCTGCTGCGCTGCGTGGCGCCCAACACGGTCATCTCCAACAGCCAGCTCCAGGCATGCGTGCAAGACGGCACGGTGCGGAGCACTCGGGGGAGGGCAGCTGCGCTGTGCGGCCCGCGCGCTGTGCACCGGCACGGCAGGCCGCCTGCCCCTAGGCGCGCTCACGGGGCGGGCCCGCGCAGCTGCCGGCCGCGGCGCTCGTCTGCAAGCAGAAGCTCGTGGCGACCGTGGCCGTGGCCAGCGGCGCGGCGGTCGCCACGCAGACGCTGCGCTTCACCGTGCCCTGCCTCAACAGGTGGGCGGGCACCCGGAGCCCGCCCCCGCCGACGCCTCCGCTCGGCCTGCCGCCCCCGCTGACCGCAGGCTGCCCCGTGCTCCAAACGCACTGCGGCCGTGAACCCAAGCGCACCAGGCAGTGCAGCGCCCCAGCAGGTGCACAGGACAGTGCAGGGTCCACCCTGGAGCACGCGCACACGCTCAGTAGTTCTGGCTCCCAGCGCTCCTAGGAGAAAATGCAAATCATATGCCATGGCAACATGGTATGTTGGCTCTGAACTAGACTGAACATGAAGCTTCCGTGCTCGGCGCCCCTGTCACTAGTCATCCATGCAGGGCTCCTGCCCTCACATCGGGAGCGCCTGCCGCTCTGCCACAGCAGCGCGGGCGTGTCGCCATGCTCGTGCATGGATGGTGCAGGCTCTGCAGCTCTGCAGAGGCAATAGTAGCCGCCGCCGCATTGGCCGCAAGCTCCCCGCTGTCGAGCGCGTCGCCGCAGCAGCTTGCGCGCGAGCTCTCGCATGCGCATGCATGATGCAGACCCGAGGAGCAACGCTCATGCGACCGGCTACACCCCTGAGCTTAGACGCCGCTAGGGGCGCGCATACGGGCTGACGGTCGCTGCTCCGCGCGGCAGCGGCGCCGGCGGGTGCCCGTGCACATGCGTGTATGGCACGGACCCCGGGTGCCAGTGCCGCAGCCTGCCCGCCCCGCTCAACATCACGCTGACAAAGACGCCGACAGTGGCCGTCTACCCGCTGACCTACCTGCAGTCCTTTGACGAGCAGCCGTTTGAGGCGCGCCCCTGGCGCGCACCTGCGAGGCGCCTGACAAGGTCTGCGCCTTGCTAAGCAAAAGGCAGCAACAGCCTGTGGGGCAACTGAGACCAGCTGGAGAACTGCCCGCAGCCCCCTAGCCGAGACCGGCGCGGCACGCGTTTCGCATTGAGGGCAGCTAGGGCATACGCATGACGAGCGCTACCAAGCCACCTCATGGGCAGGCAGGCGCGCACAGTATGCGCGCAATGCCGTCCATCACAGGCGGGAGCAGGGCGCCCGCCGGCGGGAGCAAGTCGCCCGCCGGCGGGAGCAGGGAGAGCTCTTGGCAAGCGGGCCCACTTGCTGGAGCGCATTGCCCTGGAGCATGCCGATGGCCACAGGGTGGCGCGGCAGCCGATCCGGGCAGCATGCAAGCACGGCAGCCGGCCAGCTTGGCGTGCGTCCGTGCCTGAGCCCGGCGCCGAGCGCCGCGCAGGAGCTCGTGCGCATGGGCGGCAGCACGCTGACGGCCTGCGACGATGGGCCCGCGTCGGCTAGCCCGACCTGCGGGTTCGTGCTCGACGCCGCCGGCGCGCGCGTGCCGGCGAGCCAGGGCTTCTGCTGCTCGTGCTCCGCCGCGCAGCTGCTGCGCGCGACCACCGGCATACGCGCTGCCACTGGTGCGGCGCATACTTCCTCTTGAGAAGTTGCTGCCAGCACGCGCTGGCGCCTCCTGTCTGCCCTGCCACTCCGAGGGAGGAAAACGCGTCCGCACGGCGGGGCCGCACTGGCTCTGCGCGCCTGCAGTGCGTGCGGGCACAGGCAGGCATGCGCAAGATGTGGCGTGCTCTCAAGCACGCCGCTGGGCCTGCCCGCGGGCTCCCTGCCCCCATGCGCCCGCACAGCTGCCGCGCTTGCGCCTGAGCCCTGCACATGCAAACGCATGCCAGTGTGGGCGCCATCACTTTGGCACGAGCGCACGCAATTACGCGCCAACCTGTGCGCACGCATGCCAACCCGCTTGCGAGCGCCTCACCAAACCTGTAGCCGCCGCCCTGTTGAAGTGCCGCGGCTGCATCTTGGGACCGGGTCCCACTGTGGGCCGCAGAGACGCGCGGCGGCCTCGACTGCGACCTGCTGCGCAACTGGCTGGTGCCGCCAGGCTCCGCGTCATGCATGCGCCCGTCCGGCCGCATCTCCCAGGCCCGCGCCCTGGCCGCGGGTCATAGGGTCATAGGGTCTGCAGCCGGCTGAAGCCTACGAAGTTAGCGTCAAGCAACCTGGCGCGTGTCAACGGAGCATGCGACGTGCTGCTGCCTCCAGTGCAACCCGGCGGCCGTGCGCCGCCGGCCGAGCCCTCCGGAGTAGGGGCGCGGCGCAGGGGTACACGCTGGGCGCGGCGCAGCTGGGCTTCGCGGTCACGGCGCAGCTCGGCGGCGGCCAGGCGCTGGCGCTGAGCCCGGCGGCGCCGTTCGCCGCCAGCGCCGACGGGACGGTCGCCGCGCAGCTGCTGGGCGACCTGGCGGGCTACGCGGCCATGCCTGACTTTGGCGCCTTCCTGCTCATGGTGCCCCAGGAAGGTAACCAGCTCGCGGGCATGCGCCCTGGCTGGGAGCCTGCGCGCCGGCCTAGTGCACTGACCCGAGGACGGCTCAGCCTGCTCGCATGCGGCGCAGGCGCGGCGGCGGCGGCGGCGGCCGCGGCGCCCGCGGGCGCGCCGCTGGCGCTCACCGCAAACATGAGCGACTGGCTGCTGGTCGGCCAGTCGCTGGTCTCGCTGGACGGCAGCGCATGCAACGCGATTGGCGTCGGCTTCGCGGCCTTCCGCAGCCAGCCGGCGCGCGGTTCCGCGGCCCTGCCCGCGGACGAGCACGCTCGGATGCGCAGGGCCCCAGGCCTGCCTGACAGCCGCTTGTTCGGCAACCGTGGCGCGGCGCCGCTCGGCTGGACGGCCAGCTGCAGGCGCCCAGAGGCGATTTAAGCTCGCGCTCTGTTCCCTGCGGCCGCCCTATGCGACGTGGTGGCGCGCAGCGCCCTCCTGCCCGGCCGTTGCCGGCCGTCCGGCGGGCGCCTGGGCCGGCCGAGCGCTCCGAGCGCCGGCGGCGCAGAGCGGGCCGGTGCCTGGCAGCGCATGGGGCGCTCGC
>JAABUR0100003289.1_pt1 | contig 22844 bp, 15 predicted proteins | sample 5560091 | NCBI WGS metagenome assembly JAABUR01 (sample SAMN10711879, study PRJNA513375) | rock metagenome | isolation source: Antarctica rocks | place: Antarctica: Victoria Land, University Valley sud
GCGCGAGGACCATCGCGGTGGCGACCAGCCAGAGCGTGACCTGGAGACGGTCGGCGATCTGCGGGGCGATCTCGGCCCGGGAGATGTAGGACTGGCCGAGGTCGAAGCGGGTCATCCCGCCGAGCCATCCGAGATACTGCGCGAGCAGCGGTCGGTCGAGCCCGAACTGCCGTCTCAGGTCCGCGACGGCGTCCTCGGAGGCGTTGACTCCCAAGGCCACCCGCGCCGGGTCGCCGGGCAGGACGGCCATGAAGGCGAAGACGATGGCCGAGCTGACCAGCAGGCTGGCGAGCAGGACGGCGACGCGCTGGAGCAGGCGGAGGGTCATCGCACTGGGTCAGCTGCCCCGGCTCAGGACTTCGACAGGCCGCTGAGGTCGAACGACTCGGAGATGGCGTTCTTCGGCAGCCCGGTGATCCCCTTGTCGGCGACGATGAGGTTGGGCAGCAGGAACAGCCAGTCCGCCGCAGCGTCCTGGGAGAGCTCGCGGGCGGCCTTCTTCATCAGCTCGGTCTGCTGCGCCTCGCTGCCGACGTCCGCAGCTGCGAGGTCGGCCTGCAGCTGCTTGTTGTCGTAGCGGGTGTAGTACGCCGGGTTGCCGAACACGGCCGCGAGGTCGCGCGGCTCGACGTGGGCAATGATCGACATGTCGTAGTCGGCGTTCTTCAGCACCGTGCCCAACCACGCGGCGGGGAACTCGAGCTGGTCGAGCTGGACGGTGAAGCCGGCCTGCTCGAGCTGGGACTTGACGACGGTCCCGCAGGACACGGCATACGGGAGGGTGGGGATGCGAAGGCGCAGCGGCATGCCTGCCTTGCCCGACTCCTGCAGCAGGGACTTGGCCTTGGGCAGGTCGTAGGGGTAGAGGCCGGTGAGGTCCTCGTACCACGGGTCGGTCGGCGGGACCATGCTGCCGATGAGGGTCCCGCGACCGGCCCAGCAGGTGGCCATGAGGGCCTTGTGGTCGATGGCCGAGCGGATCGCCTGGCGCACCTTGAGGTCGGTGAACGGCGCCTTGGAGTTGTTGAACGACAGGGTGACCTCGCCGTTGGTCGTGCCCTGGATCACCTGGTACTTGGGGTTGCTCTCGAACTGCTGCAGCGACTCCGGAGCCTGGACCGTGCCGATGACGTTGATCGTCCCGGTCAGCAGCGCGTTGTTGAGGGCCGTCGGGTCCTTGAAGTACTTGAGCACGACGTTCTGGAAACGCGGCTTTGGGCCCCAGTAGCCGGTGTTGGGCTTGAACGCGATCGAGTCCCCGCGGTTCCACTTGTCGAGCTGGAAGGGGCCGGTCCCGACAGGGTCGGTGGCGAGCTTGTCGACGCCCGAAGGGCTCATCATCGCGCCGACGCGGCTGGCCATCTTGTAGAGCCAGCTGTTGCTCGGCTTGGAGAGGGTCACCTGCAGCTGGGTCGGCGAGACCGCCTTCGCCTCGCTGACGACGTCCATCGCGGACTTGAGCGAGATCGACCACTTCTGCTTGACCTGGTTGATGGAGAAGACGGCGTCCTCGGCGCTGAACTTCTTGCCGTTGGTGAAGGTTGCGTTGTCGACGAGGTCGAAGCTGTAGGTCTTGCGGTCGTCGGACACCTTCCACGCCTTGGCGAGTGCCGGGACGATCTTGCCGTCCTGGTCGAGCTTGACGAGCGTCTCGTAGACGTTGTAGAGCAGCGCCTGCGGGATCGCCGCACCGTCGGTCGTCGTGAAGTCGAGGCTCGCCGGCTCGGCGACGAGCCCGACGGTCAGCTTGTCCCCGGCCGCGCTGCCCTGGGCACCGGCGCCCCCGGTCTGGGTGCCGGTGGTGCCAGCGCCGGCCGAGCAGGCGGCGGCGAGCATGACGGCGACGACGGCGACGAGCGCCTTGCCGGTGGCGGTGGTGCGGGCTGGCTTCATGGTGTCTCCATCGGGTGCAGGGCGGTCAGGCGGTCTGCCACGGCGGCGGCCAGGTCGTGCGTGCCGGCTGAGCCACCGATGTCGGGGGTGTGGTGAGCGGGGTCCTCGAGTGCACTGGCTACAGCATGGCGTATGCCGTCCGCGGCGCCCTGGTGCCCGAGGTCCTCGAGCAGCATGGCGCCGGACAGCAGGCACGCGGTCGGGTTGGCGATGCCCCTGCCCGCGATGTCGGGAGCGGAGCCGTGGACCGGCTCGTAGACGCCCGGGACACCCCCGCCGGGCCGGATGTTGGCGCTGGGCGCCATCCCCATGCCGCCCGCGAGGACCGCGGCGAGGTCGGAGAGGATGTCGCCGAAGAGGTTGCCGGCGAGCAGGACGTCGAGCGAGCGCGGCGACTGGATCATCCGGGCCGCCATCGCGTCGACGAGGACCACCTCGAGCTCGACGCCCTCATGCTGCTCGTGCACCTCCCGGACGACCCGGTCCCACAAGGGGTAGCCGTGGCGCATCGCGTTCGACTTCGTGACGAGGGCCAGCCGACCGCCGCGGCGCTCGGCGACGCCGAAGGCGTGGTGCGCGATCCGCTCGATCACGCGCCGGGAGTGGATGGCCACCTCGATGCCGAGGTCCTCGCCGGTGCCGGCATGGGCGACGCCACCGGCCCCGACGTACTCCCCCTCCGTGTTCTCCCGGATGATGACGAGGTCGACGCCGTCGGTGCCCCTGACCCTGGTCGGCACGCCGGTGAAGGCGTGGACGGGGCGGACGTTGACGGCGAGGTCGAGCTGCTGGCGCAGCCCGATGATCAGTCCCCAGACCAGCTCGTGGTCGGGCACGTCGGGTCGCCCCACAGCACCGAAGAGGACCGCGTCGTGCTGCTTGACCGTCTCGGCGGCGTCGGGTGGCATGGCCGCGCCCTCGCGGAGGAACCGCTCCCCGCCCCAGTCGAGCACGGTCGTCTCGAGAAGCTCCCCGTGCCCCTCGAGGGTGGCACGCAGCACCGGCACCGTGGCCTCGATGACCTCCGGACCGACCCCGTCTCCCGGGATCACCGCCAACCGCACCGCCATGCGTGCACCTCCCGTCACTGCTGCTCGACCACTGCCCCGGAACGCGTCACCGTCGCGGGCCACTGGTCTGACCAGTGGACATTACGCCGATCAGCGTTACCCTGACGAGTCGAACCATGGTTGTCAAGAGCGGTGGAGAGGACGGGGTCGAAGTCCATGTCTGGGATGTCCGGGTCGGCGACCGAGCTGGCACGCCTGACGGCGACCGAGCTGCTCATCCGCTATGCGGACCGCAGCCTGTCCCCGGTGGAGGTCTTCGACGCCGTCGACGCGGTCGTCGAGGAACGTGAGTCGACCCTCAACGCGCTGTGGGTCCGGGACGGGGCGGTCGCCCGCGAGGCCGCGGTGAAGAGCGAGGCACGGTGGGTGTCCGGCTCCCCCCTGGGGCCCATCGACGGCGTCCCGGTGACGCTGAAGGAGAACGTCGCGCGGGCCGGCATACCGATGCCCGCTGGCAACGCCGGAACTGAGCCCCTTGTGCCACAACGAAACTCGCCCATCGCGGACCGGGTGCTCGAGTCCGGCGGGGTGGTGGTCGGGTCGACCGTCATGCCCGACTGGGGGATGCTCTCGTCAGGCGTGTCGAGCCGGCACGGCGTGACGCGCAGTCCGTGGAACCCGGCGTGGACGACTGGCGGGTCGAGCTCGGGAGCGGGCGCCGCGGCCGCCGCCGGGTACGCCCCGCTCAACGTCGGCACCGACATCGGCGGGTCGATCCGGCTGCCCGGGACATGGCTGGGCCTGACGACCCTCAAGCCGTCCGCCGGACGGGTGCCCCTCGACGCGCCGTACCTCGGGCGCTGCGCCGGACCGATGACGCGCTCGGCGCAGGACGGGGCCTTGCTGATGTCGGTGCTCAGCCGGCCGGACCCGCGCGACTGGACGTCGCTGCCGCCGGCCGACCTCGACCTCGAGGACCTCTCGCTCGCGGTGCGCGGACTGCGCGTCGGGCTGCACCTCGACGCCGGCTGCGGAACGGCGGTCGAGCCGGTGGTCCGGGACGCGGTGGAGGCGGCGGCCGGGGTGTTCGAGGCGGCCGGTGCGGTGGTCGAGCCGCTGGCGCCGTTCGTCACGCCGGAGATGCTGACGGACCTCGACCTGTTCTGGCGGGTGCGGTCCTGGAACGACTACGACGCGCTGCCCCCGGAGCGGCAGCAGCGGATCCTGCCGTTCATCGCCAGGTGGGTCCGCCGCGGGGCCGAGACGTCGGGCCCGCGGGTGCTGCAGTGCTACCACCAGATCGTGGCGATGCAGGCGGCCACCGTCGCGGCCACCGAGCCCTTCGACCTCGTCCTGTCCCCGGTGGCCCCCGGCGTGGCGTTCCCGGCAGACTGGCCCATGCCGTTCGGGGAGGAGGACCTCGGTATGGTCCACATCGGCTTCGCCGCGCCGTACAACATGTCGGGGCAGCCCGCGGCCTCGGTGAACTGCGGCTTCACCCCGGAGGGCAAGCCGATCGGGCTGCAGGTCTCCGGGCGGCGGTTCGACGACGTCGGGGTGCTGCGGGCGGTCTCCTGGTACGAGGAGGCGCGGCCGGCGCACGCGGTCCCCGACTGGCCCATCGGGCGGCCGTCCCCATGAGCGGGGTGTCATGAGTGAGGTGCCCGCGTTCCGGCCGGTGACCTCGGTGCGGCTCTCGCAGGGCATCGTCGAGCAGGTCGAGCAGGCGCTCGCGTCGGGTGAGCTGAGGCCGGGGCAACGGCTCCCCTCGGAGCGCGAGCTCGTCGTGCAGTTCGGGGCGAGCCGCTCGACGGTCCGCGAGGCGCTACGGGTGCTCGAGTCGACGGGCGTCGTCCGGTCCCGGCCCGGCGACCCGCACGGACCCGAGATCCTGCCCTACTCCCCCGGCGGCCTGGTCAAGCAGATGACGCTTCTCGCGCGGGCGTCGGAGATGTCACTCGCCGAGCTGATCGGCTCGCGGATGATCCTCGACAGCGCGGCCAACCGGCTGGCGGCCCGGCTGCGATCCGCCGAGGAGCTGGCCGGGATGGAGGCGGCGCTGGAGGTGATGCGCGCGGCCGTGGCCGAGGGGTATGCCGCGTTCTCCGAGGCCGATGTCGCCTTCCACGAGGCGGTGGCGGCGGCCAGCCGGAACACGCTCATCCAGGTGTGCAACGCGGTCGTGCGCGGTGTCGTGCTCTCGCTCATCTCCGACAAGCTCTCCCGGGCGCGCAACAGCCGGGCGCTGATGCGACGGTCCCTGCGCCACCACGAGGAGGTCCTGGCCGCGATCCGGGCGGGCAACGGGGTCCTGGCGGCTCGGGCCTCACGGCGCTCGCTGTACGACTACTACGCTGGGTACCTGGCCAAGGCGGACCGCGAGCCGCTGCTGGCCCTGCTGGACGACGACGTGCCGCGCTCCTAGCGGCCGCTCTGCCTGGCCCTAGCCGTCGTCCACGTCCCGGTCGCCGTCCAGGTCCACGTCGAGGTCGACGACGGCGAGGGTGATGTTGTCCGGCCCCCCGCCCTCGATGGCGGCCCGCCACAGCGCGAACGCGGCTGCAGTCCCGTCCCCGTGCTCGCCGAGCAGCCGTCCCATGGCGTCCTCGTCGACGACGTCGCTCAGCCCGTCGGAGCACACCAGCAGCCGTGAGAACGCTGCCGTCGGCTCGGCGCTGACGTGCACCTCCACCGCCCGGTATGCCGGGTGCCCACCGATCGTCTCGGTCACGATGTGTGTCGTGGTCTGTCCCGGCTCGAGGGGCGGGCTGTCGTCGGTGCTGAGGCGGCGCAGCGAGCCGCCGGTCACGGCATACACCCGGCTGTCCCCGACGTTGAACACCCGCGTGTTGCTCGGGTCGATGACGACGCCGGCGACCGTCGTTCCCATCATGAGGCGGTCGTCGTCGGCCTGCATCGACTCGTACACAAGTCGGTTCACGTGCTCGACGGCGGCTCGGACCGTGTCCTCGTCGTCGAGGTACGGGCCGAGGCGGGCCAGCTCCTGGACCACGAGGCTGCTCGCGACCTCGCCCGCCGGGTGGCCGCCGAGGCCGTCGGCGACAGCGACGACGACGGGGTGGTCGAGGCGCAGGAGGAACATCTGCGGGCTCCTCGTGACCGAGGCACACAGCGTCCATGGGCCGACGACGAGGCTGTCCTCGTTGTGGTCACGCACCAGGCCGTCATGGCTGAGCGCGGACACGACGATGTGCTTGCCCTGTTCTCGCATTGTCCGACAGTAGGGGGCTGCCGGCGAGCTCGCCGCCCGGCCCCGGGTCTAGGGCGCGGGGCACTCCCGGGTCCCCCGACTGCCGAGGTCCCACTGGGCCGGGGCCCTGTGGAGGGGGAGCCCTGTGGAGGGGGACTTGCCGGGAACCGCCGGGCTGGGATACTTCGTTGCGCGGGGCTTACGCAGGAGTGCACCGTCCGCACGTCTTGGCGGTGGTGCGAGCCTCCGGGGTCGCGGGGCCGGAGACGGAGGGGGCAGTCGTGCGGGGGACGACCGGAAGGGCGGCAGCGACTGCTGCGCTCGGCGTGGTCCTGCTGGCGGGCTGCACCAGGACTTCCCCGGCGCCGACCGCGTCCACGCCGGCGGGCACGTCGACGGGCGCTTCCGGGTCGCTCACGACCTCGAGTCCGGGTCCGTCGACATCTGCAGCCTCGACGTCCACTTCTGCCACAACGGCACCGTCCTCGACGACGTCGACGGTTGCGACCGCGGACCCGAACATCCCCGACGCAGCAAAAGCCAAGACAATCGCCGGATCCGAAGCGTTCACCCGGTATTTCATTAGCCAAGTGAACATAGCGTCGGTAAGGGCCGATCCTGAGCTATTGCCGCCGCTGTTTCTCCCCTCCTGCGCAGCATGCAAGGACTTGAATGGACGGATCGTCAGATTTCGAGACCAGAGCCGTCACATGACCGGAGACGTCTTTACGGTCAGAAGTGCAATCGCATCCACATTCAGTGGCCAGGAGACAGCCGTATTATCGATGGTCGATCAGAATCCTGTCGACATCGTCGATTCGGCAGGTGCCGTCATTGAGAAGGTTCCAGCGAAGAAGGCGACCCTCTCTCTCAAATTGTCCTATACCGACCAATGGCGCCTTTCCATGCTGCAGATTGCCCAATGACGATGAGACCTCTATTTCGACTTCTGATAGCGGCACTCGTCGCCTTTGGCTCGGTGATCCTCACTGGACCGCAGGCCAACGCAGATAGCGGCGAAGGTGACTACGTTTCTGGGATCGCCAGCGCCGGGGGGGTGGACACAAGGGCCTTCCTGACCGAGAAGCAGGTAATCGATCAGCCCAAGTTCCCTGGCGACGATAGAAGTTCCCTTGTCCAAGCCGCACTGGCTTCCGCCGCCCCGCGATACGAGTACTCCTCGACCTTCGCCTGCCAGGACACCGCGCCCGGTTCCAACCCAGACGCCCTGTGCACGAACGCCCTGATCGCCTGCACGAACCCTGCCGACGGCCCGGGCCCACTGACAAGACTCTGGCGGCGGACGCTGGTCCAGGCCCAACCACCGACCCCCTGGGAGCTCGTCGGGACGACCTGCTGGCCAAACGTGGCACCGGGAAGCCGCCCCACCCTCACCATGGCGATGATCCTCAACGCCTTCCACACCACGCCGTGGTCCAAGCCGACGATCACGACCCAGCCGGCCGGCAACATCACGCTGGTCACCCTCGACACCTTCTACCAGGTCAGCTGGTCCCCGGAAGGGTTCCAGCCGGGCGAGGTCGAGAGGATCGACCCGGCCGTCATGCTCGGCTTCGCCGTCGAGATCCGCCCAAGACTGGAGCGCTTCACCTACGTCTTCGGCGACGGCGAGAGCTTCGGCCCCACCACCTCCGAGGGCGGGGTCTACCCCACCGGAGCGATCACCCACAAGTTCCAGAAGGCCGGTGTCTACCCCAGCCGCGTCGACACGACCTTCGGGGGCGACTTCCGCGTCAACGGCGGCCCGTGGGCACCCATCCCCGACACTGTCACCGTCCCGGGGCCGGCCACCGACGTCACCGTCAAGACCGCCCGGGCCGTCCTCGTCAACAACTGACCCCTCGCGATCCTGAACCCTCGCGAGCCCGAGCCCGAGCCCGAGCCCGGCGCGGCGCGGCGCCTACTACCGTTGACCGGACGGAACAGCCCGGCGGCGGCGCAGCCAGAGCAGACCGAGCACCGGCAGGACGAGGGGGAAATAGCCGTACCCCGAGCCGAAGTGCGACCACACCGTCTTGTCCGGGAACGCAGCCGGGACGAGGTACGACGTCACCCCCACGACGAGCACACCGACCATCTCGATCGAGATCGCCGCCGTGGCCACGCGCACCGACGTACGCCCACCGCGGGCCAGGGCAACAGTGGCGACGATGTAGATGACCGCAGCCAGCGCCGACAGCAGGTACGCGACCGGGGCCCGGCTGAACCCCGCGATGATCTGGTACGTCGCGCGCCCGGTCGCCGCGAGCGCGAAGAGCCCGTACAGCGCGACGAGGACCCTTCCGAAGCCAGACCCGGTATGCCGTTCGCTCACCTCAGGCATGCGCGCTCCAGATCTGGTTGAGCCGGGCGACGAGGACGACCACGACCAGCGCCGAGCCCAGGAGGATGCCCATGGCCCACCGGGTCCTCTCCTTGAGCGCGAGCAGAGCAGCGAACGGCGGGACGAACGGGACCGTGACGAGGTAGGCGAAGAAGACCGCCTTCTCGTAGTCACGGCTCGTCGTCGCGCCCTGGACGACACCGACGACGAGCTGGACGAGCAGCCCGAGTTCGAGGACGGCTGCCACGAGGAGCAGCCAGTCGTCGAGCAGGCGGTTGCGCAGGAGATAGAACGCCGACACGAGAGCGAGCGCAACAGCGCACACGTAGATCACGGTCGACAGCCAGGACAGCACCTGAGAAGGGTAGTTGTCCGCCTCGCCCCCTGGCCCGGCAGGCCGCCGCCAGGACCGGTCGGTCAACCTCGGTGACGCGGCGTCGGGCGACGCGGGCATCTTGTCGCGCACGAGATGTTCACCGAGATCGTCGTGGACGGGACCGCGGTGGCGAGGGACCGACGGATCCAGGTGGTCGGTCACGGGCCGCCCGCCTCGACTCTCGGCGCCTCCCGCGCCGGGCGTCGCGCCGCAGGGAACGTCATCGCCGTCCTGCGTGAACGCCGGAGCGCCACCCGTCAGACGATGCCGAGCCGTCGCGCGACATCGTGGCCGCCCACGGCGAGGATCACCTCGGGGTCGCCGACGACGACGAGCTGGTCGGTCGCTCGCGACATGCCGACGTAGAGCTTCTCCCGCGCCCGGTCCGCGTCGGCGGCTGAGTTGACGCACAGGACGACCGCACGACGTTCAAGTCCTTTGCACCCGAGCACGTGCCCGTAGAAGATGTCGTCGTCATCCCAGAAGGACGCCCAGTAGCCCGGCTGGCCGAGGGCCTCCTGGCGCTCCGTCTGCACGGGGTGCCGCGACCCGGTGGTGAGCATCGCGACGTGCTCGGGCCGCCACCCCGCGCCGAGCAACAGGTCCACCTGCTCGTCGGCGGCATCGAGCTCCTCGTCCCTCGGCGCAGCGATGAACGTGACGTCGACGCCCTCACCGCCCCACGGACGCATCCGGCTGGGCGCCAACGAGGCGAACGACTCGGCGATCTGCTTCGTGTTGCGCAGGTTGTGGTCGAGGACCAGGGGCACCAGCGGCACCGGCGGTCGGCCGAACCGGGCGAAGACCCGCTGGTTCTCGTCCGAGTAGACGAAGACGCCACCCGACTCCTCGTCACGCAGGCAGAGCATGAGCGGCTGCCACCACTCGTCCGCGAAGTCCTGCCCCTCGTCGACGATGACGGTGTCGAAGCGGTCCTTGTCCGCGAGCCCGCGCGCCACCTCCGACATCTCCAGCGGCAGACGTCGTTCCCAGAAGTCGCTGTCACTGCGGTCGGGCGGCACCTCGAGCCCCCACCGCCGGGCCAGTTCCTCGAACGGCCCGACGAACGCCGGACGGTGCTTGCGGGGAGCCATGGCGATGGTTCGCTTGAAGTACTCCGCCAGGCCGAGGGAGTAGCACACCAGGGCGACGCGCTGCGGCCGTGTCCCATCCCGTCCCCGGGTCAGTTCCTTGGCCTGGGTCAGTGCCAGCACGGTCTTGCCACTGCCCGCTCCCCCGCGGATCTCCACCCGGTTGAGCAGGCGCGTCACCCGCAGCAGCTGCGCCTGCTCCAGCGTCAGCCGGTCGGCGCTCGCCTCCCGGTCGTCCGCGTCCGCGACGACGTCGAAGTGCGGCAGCAGCCGGCCGCGCAGGATCTCGACGACGAGGTCGACGTCCTCCTCCGTCGGGACTCGGCGACCGGTCTCCTGCCGCGTGGCGACGTCCCGGAGCCGGCTGCCCAGCTGTTCGAGGTCATGGCGGTCGTGGACCGTCCACCGCGGGCAGTCCGGAGTCGCGAACCCGGGGTCGAACCTTGCGTAGGGCACGACGACGGAGTGGGCCCACCGCACTCGCTGGCGTGACGAGTCCCGCCACCGCGGGTCCTGCTCGACGTACGTGCGCAGCGCGTACTTCGTGTCGCGGGCTTGCCGGACCGGATCGACGGTGACGACCTCCTGACCCCGGCGCTGCCGCCAGACCCCCGTCTGTTCGTCGACCCAGACACTGCCGCCCTTGACCTCCACAACGACGATGCCGGCGCCCGGCATGAGCACGACGAGGTCCGCCTCGTGGTCCTTCGCCTCGTCCGTCAGGCGCACGTTGGCCAGAACGACGTCCTCCGCACGCAGTTTCGCGACGAGCCGCTCCCACACCTCGCGCTCGGAGTCCGTCACGAACTCCGGCCTCTCCGGAACCGCGCGAGCGCTCACCCAATGCCTCCCTGACGGCCGCCCTCGTCGACCTCGTGCATCATGGCACTCCTCCAATGCCCCAAGGAGCTGGTATGCCGGTGACTCACCAGGACGCTCGCCCCGACACCGGGGCTGCTCCTTGACCGCGAGTGGAGAGGCGACGGGAACGACTGCATCCGGCGAGGCGCCTATGAGGCGTCGTAGCGCACGTCCAAGGAGCCGAGGTCAAAGGTGTCGACGGCTGCAAAGGCATTCCTACCCTGCCAGAGGGGTGTCCCGGCCGGTGAGGACAGGAAGAGACCCCGTGCAGCGAGGCAGGTCCGCTCACGCTGCACCGGCCATTCAATCTCTCGGCCCAACCTGTCGAGCACGGCCACCGGCCGTGCGAGCGCCAAGGTCACCAAGCCGACGGCCGGCAGGGAGCCTGACTTGGAAGCGTTGCAGCCACGGCAGGCAGTCACCAGGTTCGCCAACCCGTCAATCCCCACTCGCGACCAGGGAAGGAGGTGGTCGACCGGGTCCTGGGAGGACAACCCGCGGTTGCAGTAGAAGCAGCGCGCACCGAACTCCTCGAAGTACGCGGTGCGCACCCGTCCCAGTGGGACGCGACCACGACCGAACAGGTGAGCCGTAAGGTCGACGCTGTCCTCGCGGAGACTGGCATTCATGCGCATCACGTCCTGCACCCAGAGGATCTCCAGCGTTGGTTTGAGGAGACCGGCGAGACGCGCCAAGTCTGCGGCCACGAAAGGGAAGAGGGTGATCGTTGCCCCTTGTCTCGCCATCTCCGATGCGGACACGTGATCGTGCATCCAGGAATCGTCATAGAGGAAGGTACGGCGCGCCTGCTCGCCGGGTAGCCGCTGCAGGCGGTGAAGCGGCTGCTGGACCAGGGTGAGTGCGACAGCGCCCACGGCCCTTTCATAGGCGGCGGGTGCCCGTTCCCTGGCGAGCTCGAAGGAGACCGTCTGCTTCCGGGCGGCAGCCCGCAGGCTCAGCACTGCGGCAGGGATCCTCGCTTGCTGGTTGGAGGATTGACGGAGCTCGCCGAAGCCGTGCAGCGGCAAGACCTGGCGCCAGTAGAGGTCGATCACTCGGTCAGCCAGAGCCCGGATCGAGATGTCAAGGCGGTCTCTCGGATCTTTCGGCCGGTGCTCGACGCAGTGGTCGACGAGAGCCATCAGAGTGGCCAGCTTGTACGTGGCTGTGCGTCGCCCGGTCTCGAGGACAGCAACGATCCGCTGACCCAAGGCCAGGGCGTCGGAGGTCCGGTCAGTCAATGGTCACCTGGGCTCCTTTGACGACGGAGGACACAGGCACGAGTATGCCGGAGCACGCCGCCCGGGCCCTTCTCTGGCAAGCTGACACCCGTTGCCGGCGAAGGAGCGGGATGCTCGAGGGACTCTACGAGAACTTGATCACGAAGCGTCTGCAGGAGATGCTGCTGGACGTCACGGATCTCGACGTGTCCACCGACGAGATCGATGCGGCAGAGCAGCCTGACGTCCTTGCCCGGCATGTTCGGGACGCCGCCGTCCGGGCGTTCAAGTCTGACCGGGATCCTGAACGTCGCCGGCTCCTCGTGAACAGGCTCCTTGACCATCTGGACGCTTCGGAGGATTTCCTGTCGGCCGGGCCCAACCGGCTGCTGGCTCTGACACGGCGCGCGGTGCCAGGTGGTGGGCACCCCCGCCGGACCGGACTCCGTCCATCAACTCCGCTGTCCGATGCCGCCCTGCTGACAAACGCGCATGGCGAGCCGTCCCTCGGGTCCGAGCTGCGTGCCGAGCTGGACAGCGCAGACCAGGTTGACCTGCTGTGCGCGTTCGTCAAGTGGCACGGCATACGCGTGCTGGAGCCCGAGCTGAAACGCCTGCATGAGCGACGCGTCCCATTCCGCGTCATCACCACCACGTACATGGGCGCGACCGAACGTGTGGCGCTCGACCGCCTCGTCAGCGAGTTCGGCGCCGAGGTGAAGATCCAGTACGACGCGGTCCGCACCCGCCTGCATGCGAAGGCGTGGCTCTTCCAGCGCAACACCGGGTTCCACACGGCGTACGTCGGCTCGTCGAACCTCTCCCGCTCAGCCCTGCTGGAAGGCGTGGAGTGGAACGTGCGGCTCTCGGCCATAGCGACGCCACCGCTGATGCAGAAGTTCTCCGCAACGTTCGACACCTACTGGAACGACCCGACCTTCGAATCGTACGACGTCGGCCGTGACCGGGACCGTCTCGACGACGCCCTGGCCGAGGCATCTGGCCGGAGGGCCTCCGAGCGAGTCACCCTGTCCCTGTCCGGGCTCCAGGTGCGGCCATACCGCTACCAGGCTGAGATGCTCGAGGCTCTCGAGGTCGAGCGAACGGTCCACGACCGCCACCGCAACCTCGTCGTCGCCGCCACCGGAACCGGTAAGACGGTCGTCGCCGCGCTGGACTACCAGCGGCTCGCGGAGGGCGCTTCGCCGGAGCGACCCTCGCTTCTCTTCGTCGCGCACCGCAAGGAGATTCTCGAGCAGTCGGTGCGCACCTACAGGGAGGTCCTGGGCGACCCCGGCTTCGGCGAGCTGTACGTCGGTGGCGCGCGCCCTGAGCGTTGGAGCCACGTCTTCGCCTCGGTTCAGTCGCTGCACTCGTACGGGGTGGCGAACATTCCGCGGGACGCATTCGAGATCGTGGTGATCGACGAGTTCCACCACGCGGAGGCGAGCACCTACCGCCGGATACTCGAGCGCCTCGAGCCCGCCGAGCTGCTCGGCCTCACCGCCACACCCGAGCGCGCCGACGGGGTCGACGTCCGATCCTTCTTCGGTGGTCGCACGGCAGCCGAACTTCGCCTCTGGGACGCGCTCAACACCGACCTGCTCTGTCCCTTCCACTACTTCGGGGTCGCAGACGGCGTGGACCTTTCCCACCTGGACTGGAGACGCGGAGCCTACGACGTGCAAGGACTGTCGAGGCTGTACACCGGCAACGACTCGCGCGCTCGTGTCGTGCTGACGCAGCTGCGCGACAAGGTGGCCGACCTGTCTTCCATGAAGGCCCTCGGCTTCTGCGTGTCGATCGACCACGCCCAGTATATGGCCCGGGTCTTCCGCGACGCCGGCATACCAGCCGTCGCCGTGACGAGCGACCCCCACTCAGAGGACCGCGACCGGGCCCTCGTTGGTCTCAAGGAGGGTCGGATCAAGGTCATCTTCACGGTGGACATGTTCAACGAAGGTGTCGACGTCCCCGCAGTGGACACGGTGCTCTTCCTGCGTCCCACCGAGAGCGCAACCGTGTTCCTGCAGCAGCTGGGTCGCGGCCTGCGTCGAGAGCGCGGCAAGGCCGTGTGTACCGTGCTCGACTTCGTCGGCCACCAGCGCAGGGAGTTCCGGTTCGACGCACGGTACCGAGCCATCACCGGCTCCACGAGGACGGGCCTCAGACGCCAGGTGGAGCAAGGCTTTCCGTTCCTGCCGGCCGGATCCCAGATCGTGCTGGACAGGCAGACCCAGGAGAACGTGCTCGCCAACCTCCAGAGTCAGATCGGCAGCCGGTGGGCGGAGATCGTGTCCGAACTGAGGCGTCACCCCACCAACGACCTTGCCACCTTCACGAGAGACAGTGGCGTCGAGCTCGCCGACATCCTGCGTTCGGATCGGTCCTGGACCCGGCTTCGTCGGGAGGCAGGGCTACTCGGCCGATCCACCAGTCCGAACGAAGCGTCGCTGCTCAAGAGGGTCCGCGCCTTCGCCCACGTCGATGACCCGGAGCGAGCAGCCGCGTACCTCAGGTGGCTGTCCGACGATCCACTGCACTACGAGGTGGCCCCGCCGCGCCTGGCCGCCTACGGGCGGATGCTCTTCTTCTCCCTGTGGCCTGACGGTGGTGGCTTTCGATCGTATGCCGAGGGGCTGGGATCGCTTCGAGGCGAGGACTCACCTCGCGAGGAGCTCCGCCAGGTCGTCGCCATCGGCTTGGACGCCGCCCAGCACGTCACCACTGCGGTCCCCGGGGCACTGAGCCAACGGGCTTTGAGGACGCACGCCCGATACACGCGCGAGGAGGTGGTTGCTGCCATCGACTACGTCTCCATTGAGGGACGCAAGCCCAATAGCTTCCGTGAGGGCGTGCTGTTCTCTGAGCCAGCGCAGGCCGACGCCTTCTTCGTGACCCTCAAGAAGTCCGAGACGGACTACTCACCCACGACGATGTACCGCGACTACGCGATCAGCCCCACCCTCTTCCACTGGGAGTCGCAGTCGGTGACCACGTTGGCGTCCAAGACCGGGCAGCGGTATGTGCACCACCGCGAGCGCGGCACTCAGGTCCTTCTGTTCGCCCGGCCGCAGAATGTCACGGAGTTCGGCTCTGGAGCCCCGTACTTGTGCCTCGGTACTGCGCGATATCTGGAGCATCGCGGCGAGCGCCCCATGGCCATCACCTGGCAGCTGGACGTACCGATGCCGGTGGACGTGTTCACCGTGGCCAGCGTGGTGGCTTAGCGCTGAACTGGCACGTCCGGCAGGCCGTCCCGACTATCGTGCGCCCATGAACGAGGTCGACTTCACGGGCATCCATCACGTCCAACTCGCGATTCCGCCGGACAGCGAGGCCAAGGGGCGCCGCTTCTACGGTGAGCTGGTCGGCATGGCTGAGCTGGTGAAGCCGCCCGGGCTCGCGGCGCGCGGAGGATGCTGGTTCCGCTCCGAGGCTGGGAGGTCCACCTCGGTGTCGAGACGGGGTTCCAGCCAGCGCGAATGGCCCACCCTGGCGTCCTCGTGCAGGGGATCGACGAGCTGGCCACCAGGTAGACCAACGCCGGCGTCGAGGTGGACTGGGACGACGACTTCCCCGGACACCGTCGCTTCTACGCCCACGACCCGTATGGGAACAGGCTGGAGTTCCTGGAACCGCTGTAACCAGACAGGTAGTCCTCAGCTGCAGCCGCTGGTGCTGCCACAGCCCTCGCAGACGTAGCACGACCCGGCCGGTCGCATCTTGGTGCCGCACGTCATGCAGATCGGTGCGTCCGCCGACTTGCCCTGGAACTTCTCCAGCAGCTCCGCCGAGGAGTGGACGTCACCGGCGACCCGGCGGGCGGAGGCCGCCCCGGCTCCGGAGGTGATCTGCTGCGCCGCCGCCTTCTCGGCTGCCTTGACCTCCGCTGACTTCTTGTTCACCGGGGCCGACTGCGAGAAGTTCTCGAGCTCGTCCTCGATGTCCTCGCCGGACTCCTCGGACGTGGGCGCGGCGTACGAGCCGGTCTCGAGCTGGCGGGCGCGCTCGTCGGCGGTGTGGATGCCCATGAACGAGCGCGTGTCGAAGTCCATGTAGTCCAGCGCCAGGCGGCGGAAGACGTAGTCCATGATCGACTGCGCCATCCGCACGTCCGGGTCATCGGTCAGGCCGGCCGGCTCGAAGCGCAGGTTGGTGAACTTCTCGACGAACGTCTCCAGGGGCACGCCGTACTGCAGGCCGATGGACACGGCGATCGAGAACGCGTCCATGACGCCGGCCAGCGTCGAGCCCTGCTTGCCGAACTTGAGGAACAGCTCCCCCAGCCCGTCGTCCGGGTAGGACCCGGCCGTCAGGTAGCCCTCGGCCCCGCCGACGGAGAACGAGATGGTCTGGCTCGGACGCCGCTTCGGCAGCCGCTTGCGGACCGGGCGGTACTCGATGACCTTCTCGACCCTCACCGCGCCGGCGGCAGCGGCCTTGTCGGCCGCCGCGTCCTTCGCGGTCGAGCCGCCGTCGGACAGCGGCTGGCCCACCTTGCAGGAGTCACGGTAGACCGCCAGCGCCTTGAGGCCGAGCTTCCAGCCCTGCAGGTAGACGTCCTCGATCTCCTCGACGGTTGCCGTTTCGGGCAGGTTCACCGTCTTGCTGATGGCACCGGACAGGAAGGGCTGGACTGCGGCCATCATCCGCACGTGGCCCATCGCCGAGATCGCCCGCTCACCCATCGCGCAGTCGAAGACCTCGTAGTGCTCGGGCTTGAGGCCCGGGGCGTCGACGACGTGCCCCTTGTCCGCGATGTACTCGACGACCGCCTCGATCGTCTCCCCCGTGTAGCCCATCTTGCGCAGCGCGCGCGGGATGGTCAGGTTGACGATCTGCATCGACCCGCCACCGACGAGCTTCTTGAACTTCACCAGCGAGAAGTCCGGCTCGATGCCGGTCGTGTCCGTGTCCATCATGAAGGAGATGGTGCCGGTGGGCGCGAGAACCGACGCCTGAGCGTTGCGGTACCCGTTCCTCTCGCCGAGCTTGATGACGGCGTCCCATGCCTTCGTCGCGAGCGCGTGCACGTCCCGGTCCATGGTGTCGAGCGCGCGGATCTCGTCGTTGGCCGCCTGGTGCTTGCGCATCACCCGATTGTGGGCAGCGGCGTTGCGGGCGTACCCGGCATACGGGCCGACGACCTCTGCCAGCTCTGCCGAGCGCTTGTATGCCGCGCCCGTGAGCAGCGAGGTGATCGCCGCGGCGAGGCCGCGGCCGCCCTCGGAGTCGTAGCCGTGACCGGTGGCCATGAGCAGGGCGCCGAGGTTGGCGTAGCCGATGCCGAGCTGGCGGTAGTCGCGCGTCGTCTGCCCGATCGCCTCGGTCGGGAAGTCGGCGAAGCAGATGGAGATGTCCATCGCCGTGATGACGAGCTCGACGACCTTCTCGAAGGTCTCGGCGTCGAACGTGTCGTCGTCACGGAGGAACTTCAGCAGGTTCAGCGACGCGAGGTTGCAGGAGCTGTTGTCGAGCGACATGTACTCACTGCAGTTCGCCACCACGACACCGCTGACCACGTACGAGTGGTTGCGCGGCTCAGTGAGGTTGTAGGTGGTTTCGAATCCGGTAGCAACGCGGGAGACCAGTCGCACAGACTCCTTGACGCTGTACGCGCCGTGGTGGTCGACGAGCCGGGTCAGCTTCTCGGTCTTGGTCGGCAGAGTGAAGCCAACGGAGGCCGCGAACTCCCGCAACGAGCGCCCGGTGATCCGCAGGTCGAACGAGGGACCGTCCGAGCCGTACACGGCGTCGCTGCCATCCTTGCGCGTGTAGCGGAATGACTCCGACTTCGTGCCGGTGTTGTAGATCCGACTGGCTATTCCGAGTGCGGCAAGCAGCTCCTGGACCCCCAGCAGCAGTTCCTCTGAGCGGCTGCCCAGGCCGACGTAGTGGGTGCCCTTGACGTCGTCGCTGACGACGCAGCCGTCGGCGTCGAACAGCCCACTGAGATAGGCCACCAGGGCGTCCTCGGGGGCTTCGAAGATCGCATGGGGGACGACCTTCCTGGCCGACCGCTCGAGGCTGGTCCCCAGCGCCCCCAGGAACTCGCGGAACTCTCCGTTCCCATTGCGCAGCTGCATGGTGCCGTTGCGCTGCACACTTGGCTTGGCGGAAAACCCGGTCCAGTCGGCCAGCGCCGTCCGGTGGCGGGGCAACACGGTGCTGATCTCCTCGGCGCTGCCGTAGACGGTCGTCGCAACAGCATCCGTCAGACAGCCGTCACCGGTGAGCCAGCCGAGATAGTGCGCGAGCGCGTCGTCCCACTTCCCAGGCAGGTTGAGCGCCTTCCCTGCCGCCAGCGCCACAGACCTGGCGTGCAGGGGCAGCTGTTGTTCTGCCATCGTCCGCGGAGCGTAGTGGAAGGAACGCGTTACCCGGTCGTCGACCGAGAGGTCCTCGGCCCGCACCCAGCCACGGTTGTCCGTCCAGACTCGGTGGTTCGGCGTGCACCGAAGCCGTGACCCGTCGCTGAACCGGAGCTGGAGGATCTCGTTGGTGCCAGTGACCATGTAGCGCACGGGGGTCGTGGCCACAACCTGGGCCGTCGGGCTGTCCTTGCTCGTCACGTCGTTCGTGTAGACGTCGAAGACCTCGCCACCGGCCGCACGGGCGACAAGGTCGCCGATCTGAATCAGGCCCTTGTCCGTCACCACGCGCTGGTCCGCGGGAAAGCATGGGTTGGAGGCGGTGATCCGCCCGGTCTCCGGGTTGGTGTGCCAGTCGTTGATGGTGTCGTCGTACTGGATGCCCGGGTCGGCGCACTCCCACGCGGCCTTGGCGATCTTCGCGAACAGCTCGCCCGCGTCGACGGTCTCGATGACCTCTCCGGTCTGGCGGGCGCGCAGCCCGAACTCCCGCCGCTCCTCGACGGCCTTCATGAACTCGTCGTTGACGCGCACCGAGTTGTTGGCGTTCTGGTACTGCACGGACACGATGTCGCGGCCGCCGAGGTCCATGTCGAACCCGGCGTCGCGCAGGGCACGGATCTTGTGCTCCTCGCGGGCCTTGGTCTCGACGAACTCCTCGATGTCGGGGTGGTCCACGTCGAGGACGACCATCTTGGCCGCCCGACGGGTGGCGCCGCCCGACTTGATCGTCCCGGCGGACGCGTCGGCGCCCCGCATGAACGACACCGGACCGCTCGCCGTCCCGCCCGAGGACAGCAGCTCCTTGGACGAGCGGATCCGGCTGAGGTTCAGCCCGGCACCGGAACCGCCCTTGAAGATGAACCCCTCCTCCTTGTACCAGTTGAGGATCGAGTCCATCGAGTCCTCGACGGAGAGGATGAAGCAGTTGTGCACCCGCAGGCCCTGGGAGAGGTACTCGCCGGACTCGGTCTGGATGTCGTAGACCTCCATCGCGCCCCGGTGCTCGATCCGGGCGATCTGCAGTCGCTTCACGTCGCCGGCCGCGAGCCCGGGCACCTCGAAGCTCGCAGCAAGCTCGGCGCGCTTGCGCTGGTCGACGAATCCGATCTCCTCCGCGAAGAGCCGGCGGTCGCCGAGGTTCTGGATCTGAACGCTCCAGATCCCCCCCTGTCGTCCCGGCCGGGCGTCCTTCCTGAAGGTGACCCCGGAGAAGATGCCGAAGCGGGTCAGCAGCGCCTGGATGCCGCTGATCAGGGGCTCGGAGAGCATGTCCAGCCCCACCAGCACCGAGCGCTCCCGGGCGGAGACGTAACCCTGCGCCTGGTAGATGCTGCTCAGGTATGCGGACACCACCTCGAGCGGGGCGGTGAGGAGGTGAGCGGGGACGACCATGTCGCGGTCGCGCGTGAGCAGTCCCCACCGCTCGACGAAGGGCCGCAGCGCCTCGCCGCAGAGGCGGGTGCGCCGAAAGTCGAGGGTCAGGTCCTTCGTCGGCTGCACGCGGACCCTCCGGTGCACCCCGGGCAGCACGTGGTCGAGCAGGCTGCTGACGTGATCGCGCTCGTCGTCGTTGACCGTGATGGCCTCGATGGTCAGCGACCGGTTGGTGCCCTCGGTGTACTGGCCCACGAAGCCGCCGGACTGCAGCCAGCCGGCGAGGCCCGCCTCGAACACGTCGTCGAGGTCGAACTCGTCCTCGCCGGAGGCCCTGCGCCGGTGCCAGTCGAGGGTGTCGCCCAACTGCAGTGCCCCCGCCTCGACGAAGCCCCCGGTGCCCGTCCCCGTGCTGCGCCACACCAAGTGGTCGGCGGTGACGTCCAGCGCCTGACCGGACCTCAGGTGGAGCCGGAGCACGTCCTTGACACCATTGGCCTTGGTGGCGACGACCTGCGTCAGCCCCCGCGCGTCGTACAGCTTCGTGCCGACCGCGCCGTCCTCGACGAGCCTGCCGATCGGCACCAGCCCGGCGGGGGTGCTGACCAGCGCGTCATACGGCTGGCAGGCTGACACCTGCTGCGGGGAGGCGGTGCCGACGTTGAACCAGACCGGCGAGTTGAACGAGAAGACCTGGTGCAGCAGGGCGTAGGTCAGCTCGTGCTCGAAGAGCGTCGCGTCGGCCTCGGAGCCGAAGTAGCCGTGCTCACGCCCGGCCTTGACGTAGGTGAGGACGACCCGGTCGATGAGCTGCCGGAGGGAGTGCTCCCGCTGCTCGCTGCCGAGGGCGCCGCGGAAGTACTTCGTCGTGACGATGGTCGAGGCGTTGAGCGACCAGAACTCTGGGAACTCCACCCCGCGCTGCTCGAAGATCGTCTCGCCGGTCTTCCAGTTCTGCTGGACGACGTCGCGCTGCTCCCACGTCACCTCGTCGTAGGGGTGCACCCCGGCCGTGGTGAAGACCCGCTGGATCGGCACGCCCTGGGACCTGCCCCTGCCGTCAGCAGCGCTGCCCTTGCCGTTGCCGCGCCCGCGGTCGTCCGACCGGTTCGTCGTCTCCGTCATGTCTGTGGCCTCCCTGACCATTCGTGCTGCGTGTCGCCCTGATGTCTGAAAACCTGCGTACTGCCCCGCACCCGATCCTCCCGCCACCACCGACACCCATACCGGTGCCGGTGGGGCGGTGCGCCGCGTCAGCCGGCGCCCGGCATACCCGCTCGTCCAGCCTGCCGCGGCTCCTCGCCGGTCGCGTCCTGCTCGGCCCGCAGCAGGGTGATCGCCGCCTCGAAGTCCTCCAGGCTCTCGAACGCCTGGTAGACGCTCGCGAACCGGAGGAAGGCCACCTCGTCGAGCTGGCGCAGCGGCTCGAGGACCGCCAGGCCCACCTCGTGCGCCTCGACCTCCGCGCTGCCCTGGGCCCGGACGGTCTCCTCGACGCGCTGGGCGAGCAGGGCCAGGTCGTCCTCGGTGACCGGACGCCCCTGGCAGGCCTTGCGCACCCCGAGCAGGACCTTGTGGCGGCTGAACGGCTCCGAGGCACCCGAGCGCTTGACCACGCTGAGGCTGGCGCTCTCGACGGTGGTGAAGCGCCGGCCGCACTCCGGGCACTGGCGCCGGCGGCGGATCGCGGCGCCGTCGTCCGCGGTCCGGGAGTCGACGACCCGGGAGTCGGTATGCCGGCAGAACGGGCAGTGCATCTCGGCTCACCTTCTCTCGGCGTGGGTTCCACTTCTCTGCTCTGCCGGGGTCCACCCGACGCCCTGGACGCGCCCAGTGGCGTCGCGGGGGACACCATGTCAACAACCTGCGGGTAAGGTGTCATCCCGTTGGGACTACATGTGCGCATCTTACACCCGTGTAACTACTACATCTAGGGGTCACTGTAGGCACACCGGGACCCGGACCGCAAGGCCCGCGAGTCCCTCGCGCGTGTCGCCGGGGCCGCTCGGGGCCCACCGGACGTTTACGCAGGTCAGTGCCCGGGCTGCTGCCCCGGTCGCGGTGCATCTGGTCGCGGTGCATCCGGTCGCGGTGCATCCGGTCGCGGTGCAGCCGGTCGCGGTGCATCCGGTCGCGACCGGCAGGCCCCCGGCTCGGGAGCGAAGCCGCTGGGCACGGCACACCTGGGCTCCACGACGCGCAGCCCGGCCGTGCCGGCGGCCACCGCGGCGAGGTTCCACGCGCTGGTCGTGCCGAGGTCGAGGTACTGACTGTGACCGTGGGACGCCGCCCCCGCGGTCCCGTCCGGAAGTGGGCGCTGGCCCGCGGACAGCACGTCCGCCCCCCTCATCAGGTCGGGGTCCGCCCCGAACCTCGCGACGTCGGCGGCCACGTCGTCCGACGCCTCGAGGACGTGGAAGCCCCCGGCCGGCAGGTGCAGCTGTGGCACCGAGTCGACGCCCACGCCGGGCGAGCCGAACGCCGCGAAGTCGTCCACACCCGTGTTGTGGTCGCGCAGTGCCACCCCGGCCGTCGTCGACCCGTAGGAGTGGCCCCAGAGGGTCAGGTGCGCCGGCTCGGAGCGCGCGGCGTCGAGGCCGTTGGCGAAGTCGGCCAGGGCGGCGCCCCCGACCCGGGCCGGCTCCCACGAGGCGACCGAGGTCCGCGATTCGAGCAGGTCCTCGATCTGCGGTGCCTCGTAGCCCATCCAGACCACCGCCGCCACCTCCCGTCGGTCGCCGTGCTCCTGGGACTGTGCCGTAGCGAGGTCGCTCAGACGTCCCAGGACCTGGTCGTAGCGCGCCAGGTCGCGGTCGACCGCAGTGGTGAAGCCCCCGGCGAAGACGGCGACGTGCCCCGCCGAGTCGATGTCGCCGACCGTGACGACCGACCTGGCAAGACGACCAGAGACGTCGACGGACAGCAGCTGCCGGGTGCGCCCGTCCTGTTGCGCGAGAACCGTGCGCACCGTCTGCACCGACGCGAGCTTCGCCGCCACGTCCCGGTGCGCCTGCGCCCGGCGCACCTCCGGGTCGTCGAAGCGCCACCGGAGGTAGCGGGTGGCCCCGGCGCCTGCGCCCATCCCGA
>JAABUR0100003290.1_pt1 | contig 22840 bp, 25 predicted proteins | sample 5560091 | NCBI WGS metagenome assembly JAABUR01 (sample SAMN10711879, study PRJNA513375) | rock metagenome | isolation source: Antarctica rocks | place: Antarctica: Victoria Land, University Valley sud
CAGGTACGAGGTACTAGCACTAGCTACGAGACGCACACAGTCATCCAGCAGCGGCACAGGCGGTGCCTGCAGGTCCTCCGCGCGCCGGACGGCGTTGTGACCCAGGTCCAGGATGCGCAGGCGCTGCGCCGCCGCCAGCCCCAGCGGCAGCGCCCGCAGCTCGCAGTGGTTGAGGCGCAGCTCGTTCAGCGTGGGCAGGCCGTCCAGGCAGCCTGCGCGGCGCAGCCGTTTCGAGACAGCCGGACAACTACAGCTGCACCATACAGCAAAGCGTGACACACTTATAGCATGCTTGGCTAAAGGTATATCTTGGGGACACTTGAAGAATAGCAAGAGCAGCATGCATTAGCACTGTGGGGACGGCATCGTCGCGCTTATACATGAGCGCCACCACCGCGTGGACGGTGTCAAAGGTACTCAAACTCTAAAAACTTTCTGCATCAGGAACGCTATGAAAGCCATGCTGAAAATCGGTGAGGTGCCCTGCTCGGCTGACCCCGCCTGCCCAAGAGCGGTGCCTCAACAGCAGGTGCGCGAGCCCCAGATCGGCAAATGCATTGCAGCCTCCATCATACAGCTCAGCTACATTTGCCCACCATACTGCCCATCATGCAACCCCCAGCAGCGGGCCCGCACCCCCCAGGTCGGCGAGCGCGTTGTGCGACAGCGACAGCTTTGCCAGCGCGGTGCACCCCGCCAGCAGGTTTGCCTTTGGTGCGGCGAGCCGGTTGTGCGTCAGCACCACCGTGTTCAGCTGCGGCAGGCGGCCCAGGCCTGCAGCCAGCCACCGCCGCCACGGTCTGGATACAGCGCCCGCGCTTCGGGCATGCCGTACAACAGGCAGTGAGGAGAGTGCACGACTTGTCTGCCTATTAGCCTCTGCTCAGCCCTAGCCAAGCCGAGGAAGTCAGAGCAGGCAGTGAAAGCGTCCTCCTGCTGCTGCAGGGACACGGAGGCAGCAAGTTCGACCTCAGAGGCCTGCAGTGCGGCGCCGAAGCAGGCACGAACCGGTCACGGACTCGAGCTCATTGTTGTTCAGGATGAGCGCCCGCAGCGACACCAGGCCAGCCACGCTGAGGCTGCCTCCCAGCGAGCAGGAGCTCAAGTTGAGCACCTGCACGACAGTTTGACGTCGCTGCATTGCACCAGAGCGCCCAGCGTGGGAGGCATTATCGGCGCGAGCAGAGAGCAGCACAGTGTTTTTACATACACGCCGCAGGAGCGGTCCACACGGTGATGCTTGGCGTCCTGGGAGCAGTCACAGGCGCAGTGGGACACCCGTAGGTTGCTCAGGGCACGCAGAGCCGCTGTGTCGTGCAGCGCGTTGCCGGAGGCAGAGAGCCACTTCAGCTGCTGCAGCGCCTCCAAGCCCGCCAGGCTCGTCAGCTGGTTGCCGCTCAGGTCCAGGCGCACGAGCGCGGCACAGGCTCCGAGCTCGCCAATCTGCGGGAGGAGAGGCTTGCACACCACTGTATGGGCAGTTGAGCAGAGAGACGGTGCCCGAGCGTTGGACTTATCCAGGCCACAGTCACAGAGCGCAAGCCCAGCGCGCAGCGCACCTTGCTGACTCCCTGCTTGGACGCATCAACGCGTTCCACCTTGCTGGGGTCCTGGCCGGGGGCCAGCGTGCGGACAAGCTTTAACGTCAGCTTCATGGTCTGGTTGGCACTCAGTGCAACGAGTATGCGCAAGCAGGCTGCACCAGGTGCAGTGCACCTGCAGGCAACTGGCAGGCACCTGGGTGCCCAGGCCTGAGTGCAGGGTCGAGTAAACAGCAGGCCTAGCTCGTGCAAAATAACACAGAACGGTGATCCTGAGAGAGTGATCGGCGCCCTACGTCATGCTGTGCCACTCGGCAAGGCGCGCGGCGTCCGCTCGCGCGCTGCAGGCGGCGGCAGCAGCATGCGATGCGTCCTGGCCGCTGTCAGCCTGGCGCCCTGCGTGCGAGCAGTGTGCACTTCTGCAGCACGCAGCACCCGGAGTCGCAGGCGGTGCGGCAAGCAGCCGGGAGTCGCAGCGCGGGGGCACTCATTGGTGGACGCTGCGGCACTTCTCAGTGAGCGCATACCTCTCTTGTTTCGGGCTGTCTAGTGCTCGCTGGGAAAGCGCTGTGCTCTCCACAGCCCCTCTCAGGTCGTGCTCCTTTGCAGCGTGTAACAGAGGCGTGCATGCCAACTAACTTGTGCACCGCGTTCGTGCCGCACACGTGGCTAGAGCGTTGCTGCGCCTGCACTTGTGCAAGCATGCTCTTGTGTGTGTGCACATGTGTTCGTGGCCACTGGCTTATCGCTCAAAGTGCTTCAGTGTGTAAGCGGTGGCTTGTTCGCTGGGGCACAGGCAGGCACCAGCGACGAGGACGACAGGTCGCGCATGACTGGCGCGCCGGGGCGGCGAGGCGGCGGGGCCAGGGCCGCAGACGATGCAGACCTCCGAGGCGGGGACGCCCCGGAGGCTCCCGACAGCTGGGAGGGCCGCAGCGGTCTGGATGAGGACGTGTACGACGTGTCAGACGAAGACGCCGCCGGCGCACGCTGGGACGCCGGCGCGGGCGCGGCGAGCGACGCGGAGGAGCTGGGGACCAGCGAGGGCTTTGCCGCCGGGCGCCTGGACGCAGACATCGTTCCGGCGTCGGCGAGCGGCCTCGCCTCCCCGGCCGGCGCGCGTGGCGCCGGCGCCGCGGGCGGCGGCGAGGACGCTGACAACGACGACGATGATGCGGGGCTGGAAGATGACGAGCTTGCGGAGTCGGAGACCGCGACGGAGGTGACGGCGCGGCTGCGCGAGGAGTGGCTGGAGACATCCCGCGCGCGCTTCCCGCCGCGGCCGGAGGCCGGCACGCGCTGGGACATCGGGCTGCCGTGGCAGATGGTGCCGCCGGACGGCCGCGAGATGGAGGAGCTCGCCGAGACGCTGGCCAAGCCCCGGGCGCTCATCCGGTGCGCGGCCCTGGGACGCGGCGCGCCTGGCAGCGCGGGGCCTGTGCCGAGGCTTTTCCTGGGCAAGCAATGATGAGAAAGAGCTGTTGTTTATTCACGTTTCTGTCAAGAGGTGTGTGAGTCGTGTTGCGCTAGTAGTGCTCACCGTGCCACTTCCCAGCTGGTGCTGCTACCACCGCGGGTGCAAGTGCTCCGGGGATTGAAGGCCTCTCAGCATGCGCGCTTCTACCAAGCCTTGTGAGGTGTCAGAGCGAGGCTTGGCGCGAGGCAGCTGACTGACCAGGCAAACGCACTGCCCATGCGCGGCCATGTTCTGAGGCAGGCCTGCCGCCTGCAGCGGCCCGCCGCACGCCCCCGAGCGCGCGCCTGGGCAGCGCGGGCGCGGGGCTGACCGCGCGTCGCGCGGGCCGGCAGGAACGACATCCGGCGCGGCCTGAAGGGCCCGGCGCCCGGCCACCCGTCGCCGCGCGTGTTTGGGCCGCTGACGCAGCAGGAGAAGGACGAGGAGCGCGAGCACACAGAGTTCCTGGACCAGTTCCACATGCAGGTGCGCGCGCAGGCTGGCTTGGGTTAGGGTAGGGTAAGGATAGGGCTGCGCCCGCTGGCGCCATACTTTCTGTGAGTCTCAGTGCGCGCAGCAGCGTGGCGCAGCGCTGTGGTGGGGCGCTGAGCTCACGGGTAGCGGGTGGCCAGGCAGAGCGAGCGGTGAGACTGTGCCCAAATGGCGCCGATGTGCCAGGTATGAGACAGCCAGCAGGGACAGCGCCCTGGTGCGCGCCGGGCGGCAAGCGGGCGCCCGAGCCGCGCGCCGTGCTGCCCTGCAGGCCTCCAGCATGTGATTTGCACCTTGGTCCACACCGAGGCAGTGCTGCTCCCGTGGCGGCCGCTGCGCGCCTGGCGCCTTACGCAGCGCGCGGGCGGCGCCGCGCGCGGGCGCGGGCCCCGTCCCCGCCCTGCCCAGGGCGCCGGCGGCGGTCGCTCGCGGGGACCCGACCCTGGTCCGCACTGGCGCCGGCGCGCTGGTGCTCAACGTCACCTACTTAGACAAGGGCACGCGCCCCAACCCTAATGTATCCCGGCGCCGGCGCGCAGGTGGTCGACGTCAACTACTCCAACAAGGGCACGCGCACGGGCGGCGTCGGCACCTTCTCGTCCATGGTGGTCGTGGGCAACTACCGGGTGCGGCTAAGGGTAGGTAGGTCAGGGTCAGCATACCGTGAATGGCCGCGCCCCCCAGCGCAGGGAGCGTGCTGGGGGCGTGTGTATCAAAGCGGGTGGACATGCAAGTGAACATGCCAGTCACTCCAGCATGCCTCTCCAGTTGCTCCACAGGACTATGTGCACCGGCGAGCCGCCTGCCAGGGTGAGGTGCAAGCTTCTCTGACCCCCTCCCGCGGCAGCTGCGCTGTTTTGCCAACTGCGGGACAACTGGCACAGGATATGGGAGTGTGATCAAGCGAGTGAGATGGCTGTATTTGAGAGGCCAGAGCATCCTAGTGCGTCCCAGCGAAGGCAATGGGTTACAGAGATGGCGTGTATGCATGTAAGTAGCGGTGAAGCGCGGCTGTTTTACGGGTGCAGGGCATCCTGGGCGTGGGCGTCGGCAAGGGCTCCGAGGTGGGCGCCGCCCTGTCCAAGGCGCATGAGAAGGCGCGGCCTCCGCGCGCCCCTCTGGCTCCCCAGGGCCCCTACGGCTGGGCTGTTGTGGGGCCTGGCCATGGGTTGATGCTAAGGGGGGGATAACTGGGCTGCATACACCCGCCCTGTCGACGCTCGCTTTCGCCTGGATGTGCTAACGTGAGCGCCAGACAGGGGATGCAGCAGGGCCGCCAAGCGCAGCGCATGCGCCGCTGCAGGCTGTGGACGGCGCGGGCCGAGCCCTTCACCCCTAACCCTACCCTCGTAACCTGCCCGCAGGCCATGGACAACTTCTTCTACGTGCCGCGCTACCGCGGTGCGACGCTGGTGCAGCCCATCAAGTACAAGTACGGCGGCGTCCTGGTGCGGCCGCCTGTTCGCAGCAGGGAGGCGCCGCTCGCCCTTGTCAATATGCATCGGGTATCTTATAATGGTTCTGGTGCGGCCGCCGGTTGGCAGCAGGAAGGAGCCGCTCGCCGCTGCAAGGGTCTATTGTTGTGTTGACAACAGAGAGGCGCCGCCCGCCCTTTGCAACCGCGCACTGGGTATGTCCTGTGCGGGCTGTGTGATTTGTTGACTGTGATAAACCCTGAGAGCGCACGCGCGCGGTGCCAGGTGGAGGCGTACCCGCTGTCCAGCGGCGGCGGCGTGCGCGCCGGCCGCCTCATGAGCGTCATCTGCCGCCTGGCCGGGCTGACCGACGTGGGCGTGAAGGCGCGCGCGCCCTGGGGCCCCGCATATGTTCCCCTGGCCAGAGTCCTGCCGGTGGGCGTGCGGTATGCACAGGGTCGGGACATGCGGACAGCTCTCTCCCCTGAGGGCCGTGACAGTGCTGGCACCTCTGCATGCATGCAGGCGCAGCTTCAGGGCTGTCGCCACTGCACCAAGAGTGTTGTCGATGCGCTCGTGCGCGCGTCCTCGAGTCAGCATGATCGCCAGCCCGGCGCGCGCGCGCGCACATCCACGACTCGCGCTGCGTGCGCAACGCGGTCAAGGCGCTTGTGCATAGGGTCAGGTACCCCATATGCGCATCCTCATGCCCGCATGACCACTAGCCTGGCGCGCGCAGATCCACGGCTCGCGCTGCGTACGCAACGCGGTGAAGGCGCTCGTGCACGGCTTTGAGAGCCAGCGCACGCTGCGCGAGGTCGTCGGCGACCTGCAGCCGCGCGACGGCGACCCCGGCCGGCCCGCGCTGCGCGTGACCGAGCTGGCCGCGCGGCACTACCGCGGCGCCGGCCGCCGCATGCCCGGCATCGGCGGCGCCTGGTACAAGGCGCCCAAGCAGGCGCGGCCCCGAGGCCCGAGACCTGGATGCATGCGGCGCTGCGCCCGGAAGTATTATGGCGAGCGAGGGCTGCCCTTGGTTGTGCACCAAGCAGCTTTTGTGAAAAGTAGATGAGTGGGCTCCTTGACTTGACATGTGGTTTGGCCATGTGTTGAAGGGTGTCTCCGCAGTCTGCTCTTTCTACTCAAGGATAGTTCTGGCTGCGCCGCCCAGCAGCGGCAAGCGCGCGCCGCCGCAGCCGCGCGCGCAAGGCCGCGCGTGGTGACCATGACTGAGGAGGCGATGACCTTGCATACGATTCCGACTTGCAGTTACAGGAGCTCGTCGGGCAGTGCCCGCAAACTGATACCGATGACCGCGCCCAGGTGGGCAAGCGGCCGCGCGAGGTGCCGTCGCCGCCGCCGCGCGCGTGGCCGGACCCGGGCGGCGCGTGCGCGTCCGAGCGCATGGAGGAGGGCGCGCTGGACGACATGCTGGCCATGTACGATGACTTCCTGACCGCGGTGGAGGGCTTTGAGCGCATGCGACAGGGCAAGGAGCCGCATGCCGAGGAAGCGCCCGACGGTGACGACGCGGAGCAGCCCACCCAGGAGCAGCGGCTGTAGCGGCGCACGGTGCTGAGCTGCTGGCCAAAGGCAAGGGCGCTGGCAGTGTTGACGCTGTGCTGACGCCCTCCACGCGGCTACATCACCTGTACTGGAAACGCCGTGCTTGGCACACACATCGTGGATCAACCCGCCCTCTCCATTATACTCCTGCATTCCTCTACATTACATTTCTGGCAGCAAATCCTATCAGGAGTAGCATGCGGACAGCACAGGTTGTTCCATGGGTTCCAGCAGGGCACATGCAAGAACAAGACAGGTACAAGCAGGGACGCCGCCGCAGAGGGAGGCTGGAAGGGGACATGCAAAACCCCGGTGAGGTCGCAGCTCGCCAAGGCCGCCCGCATGCCCGCAAGCCTCCACAGCACACCGTTTGCCCAGTCGGCAAAGCGCCAAGAGTATTCCGCAGCAGAGCGTATGCCACGAAAGCAGACCCCAAAGCGGCCGCGGCACCGGCACCAAGCGCTGTTGGGCCCGTGCGCAGCCGCGCCCCCGAATCCCTGCAAACAAAGTTGGCTGCTCAGCGGCCCCGCACGCGCAGGCCTCTCCGTACTCGACCGCCCGGCTCGCGCAAAGGCCGCCAGGCCGCGGGGCGCCCCACAGCCCAACGCCCCCGCCACGGGGCATGCTCAGGCCAGGCGCGCTCGCTCACACCCTGGGCGCACGCGCTCACGCCCTGCGCGCGGGCGCGGCCGCATCCGCAGCCTCACCGGGCAGACCAGAGTGCTGCCTGTCCCCGCGCTCCCGGCCCGCGGCGCGCAGGCCGCCCTGGGCGCCCGCCTCTGCCTCTGCAGCGCCGGGCGCCGCGTCCGCGCCGCGCGCGTCGTCCAGCGCCGCATGCATCCCCGGCTCCGCGCCTGGGTCCGGCCCTGGCTGCGCGCCCGCCGCGCGGCCTGGCCGCGCCCCGGTCGCCCCCGCTCCCGCCCTGCGTCGCGCTGCAAGTCAGCAGCTGCCATGCGCCTCCGCATGCACAGGGACCAGCTCGCCTGGAAACATCACATAACAGGGCCGCACACTATCCCTATTCCTATACCTCCTAGAAGAATCACTTGTGGTTGCGATTCACTAAGCAGCACAATCCAGCAAGCACAGGGCATAGCGACCCGCCTCAGGCAGCAGCGGCGCACACGCTGCACAGACGGCCGCTATAAATCCGCTCGGGGGAGGGACGTCACCCGGGCTCCGAGGGCCGCCCGGCGCCCGCGGCGGCCTCAACGGCGCCCGCGGCGACCTCGGCGCTGGGGCGGCCAGCGGGCGCCGCGGGCAGCGGCGCGCGCGCAAACGTGCCGGCCAGCACGCCGCGCACGTCCTCGCCAGTAAGCGTCTCGTGCTCCAGCAGCGCGGCCGCCAGCGTGTGCAGCTGGCCCTGCTTGTCCGACTGCGCCCCCGGAACCCCGCCGCGTCAGCACAGAGCGACCAGCCAGTCAGCATCTGAGACTCCAGCCACACAGCTGCCATCAAGCAGGACCGTGTCAGACTGCGCCCAAGACTCTCATGTAATTAATCCATAGCCCCTCAGCAGCAGTGCTGCGGAAGGGCTCGCACCACCATTCAAGCGGGCACAATTTTACTACATGGGTTAGGCCAGCGCACGCAGTGTGCCAATTAGCCTGTTTGCGCATGAGATTAATGCAAGTCCAGCGCACGCAGCGTGCCAATTGCCTGTTTGCGCATGAGACTGATGCAAGACCCACAGACATGCCAATATGAAATGCTATCCATGCGCGCCCCAGCAGCGTGGTCACGCGCACGTGTGCCTGCGCAGCAGCCGCCAGACCTCGCCGCCCGCGCGGCGCCGCAGGCCGGAGCGCGCGCGCCTGCCCGCAGTGCTCCCGACCCCCTCAAGCCCAAGCCTGGGGCGCGCCAGCAGCGCGGTGACGCGCGCGTGCGCCTCGCGCAGCAGCCGCCCCATCTCGCCGTCCACGCGGCGCTGCAGGTCGGCGCTCGCCTTCTCGCCCACGTGCACCGGCCCAATCGCGTCGCTGAAGCCGCACTGCGTCACCACGTGCCGCGCGATGCGCGTCGCCTCCTGCAGATCGTGGCTCGCGCCGCTGCTGACCTGCACGCGCGCACATAGGGTTTTGCATACCCTATGCAGCGACCAGGGTCGGCGTTGCCTCGATAAGGTCATAGCTCGCGCCGCTGCTGACCTGCGCGCGCGCGCAGATGCGGTGGGCGTGGCGCCGCCGACCCTATGCAGCGACCAGGCTCGGCGCGGCGCGCCCGCTGCAGCGCCTGTCAGGTGCGAGCCGAGGCGTCTGGCTACCCTACCCTAAGCAGGCCCAGCAGCCAGTCAGCGCCGGGCAAGATCTGGTCCGCGACGGCAGGGCGCGCCGCCGGCGCCCAGCCGCCAGCGCCCGGCCGCCGCCGAGCGCAAGCTGCATTCCAAGGCAGGGCCGCGCAGCGGCGGCAGCGGCGGCAGCGGCGGCAGCCGCAGGAACGCCGACAACCTCCTGAGGTCCACTCAGGTCGCCGCCCTGGTCATCCTGCTGTGTTACGTCTCCCTGGCGCGGTTGCCGCAGGCTGTGCCGTACGCCTGGTCGGCGCCAAAGGTGGTGCTCCTTTGCGACGCGGCCGCCCTACTCATGCTAATTCAGGCTGCTGACCTGCCCAGGTTGCTTGCTTGCTGTGTTTGCTGCGCGCGTGCCTGGTCGGCGCCGAACGTGAGCTCCTCCGCGACGCGGCCGCCCATGGCCACGTCGATGTAGGCCGCAAGCTGCTGCCGCGTCTCGCTCCACTCGTCCGCGTCGGGGCCCAGCACCTGCTCGCCGCCGCGCACAGCCTCGCCCCCAGGCTGCTGTCCATTACCCACGCCATGACACGCCAGGCAGCACCCCATCCACCTCCCAGTGTAGGGCGCGCGCCTGCGCGGCCGCGCCCAGCGCATGGCCGCGCGGCACCCAAAACAGCCCCAACCCCAGCGGACACGCCTGCGAAGCCGCGCCCAGCGCGTGCCCCTAAAGCCATCTTCATGCCCTGGCGGGCGCGCGCGCCTGCGACACCATGCCCAGCGCGTGCCCGCGCGGCACGATGGTGGCCTTGTAGATGTCGCGCGCGCCGGGCGTGTGCACCGCCACCAGCGCATGGCCGGCCTCGTGGTACGCCGTGCGCCGCTGCGCCTCCGCCGTGCGCACCATCCTGGCGCCGAGCAGGGCCCCGCTGTCGAGCCGCGGGCGCAAGAGCGCTCGCGTGCAACCAGCATGTGCTTCTGGCTTCTCGAAGGGGGCGCGCGAGCGCGGATGGGCGCGCCCTGCTGTGGGCGCGCGCAGCGTGCGCTGCGCTGCATTGCAACAGGGGGGCGCGCGCGGGCAGCTAGGCCGCAGCAGAGGGCGCAACGCGCCGCGCCGCGCCGCCCAACAAGGGCCTTGGCCACAGCCTCACATGGCAGGGCCGCTGGTCCGGCATGTTGATCAGACAGGGGGTGTGGCGGGGAGCGGGTGCACGTCATGACTGCTGTGCATGCGCTGATTGAAAAAGTGGGTACAAACCTACATTCCTACCCTTCCCTGGATCAGGGCGCACTGGCGCGCGCCGCCCATCTGCGCCTTGTCCATGGCCTCGTCCAGCAGCGCGGGCGTCAGGCCCGCCTGCCCGCGCTTGCCGGCGATGAGCGCCGCCTCATTGACCTGCGCGCGCGCCGCGCGCTCATTGGCTGCGCCCGCACTGCCTGGCGCGGCTCTGGTGGTGCGCGTACGCGGGGCGGCGCCGCCAACACACCCAACACGCCCCCTCCCCAACCCAGCAGGACGCTCGCGCCCTTCCGCCACTGCACCCGCCTCAACGCGGCGTGTTGCGTTGGTTTGGCCAACCTTGCGCCCCACCTGAAAAAAAAACCCTGCCGGCCTGTGCTGCTGAGGGCGCCCCTGCCGATCTGTGCTCCTAGGCCAGCAGCCCCGCCGCTGCACGCGCGGCTGCAGGGCAGCATCTATATGGCTAGGCTAGGGTAGGGTTAGCAGGCCGCGCGCGTACCAGGTTGGCCAGGTCCGCGCCGGACATGCCGGGCGTCTTGCGCGCCAGCAGCGCCGCGTCCAGCTCGCGCCCGCCCGGCTTGTCCTGCGCGCGGGGCGCGGCCGCTCGTTCACAAGCTTGGGGGAGTGCTACTGTCAGGGACAGAGTCCGCTGGGCTATTACCTGCTCCTAGCCACCAAGCAAGTCCAGCGCCTAATAGAACTTTGACACTCACATAAAGCAGGCTGCGGGGTAATGGGCTTGGAGTCCTCCATTGGGACAAGCATGGGAGGATGTCAGCCATGGCATCAGGAGCCCCCCAGATCACACCCGGCGGAGGGCCGGATGCGGCTGCTAGCTGCCCACGGGTCCTCTTACAAGGTGCCCAACGGCAGCCCGCGCGCACCTTCAGGTAGTGCGTCAGGATGTCCAGGCGCCCGCGCACGTCCGGCAGCGGCACAGCCACGTTGCGGTCGAAGCGGCCCGGGCGCGTCAGCGCCGCGTCCAGGCTCTCTGCGTAGTTGGTCGCCGCCACCACGATCACACCCTCGGCCGCCTCGAAGCCGTCCATCTGCGCCGGCGTTGCATTAGGGGCGGGTTAGGATAGGGTGGAGTAGGGTTATGCCATCATCCAGGCTCTCCGCATAGTTGGTCGCGGCAACCACGATCACGCCCTCGGCCGCCTCGAAGCCATCCATCTGCGCCAGCGGCGGTGCTTAAACTACCCTACCCTACAGTCACCCTCACCCCTGATCTCAGCTTGCCCAAGGCCCGCATGTGCTGGCCAGCAGCAGCCACAGTGCACGACAGAGAAGACGCGTGCGTGAGCATGCAGCCGCACCTCCACCAGCAGCTGGTTGAGCGTCTTGCGCGTGCCGGTCGCGCCGTCCCAGGCCTTGCGGTTGGCGCCCACGGCGTCGATCTCGTCGATGAATACGATGCAGGGCGCCTTCTTCTTGGCGGCCGCGAACAGCTCGCGCACGCGGCGCGAGCCGACGCCCACATACATCTCCTCAAACTCGCTGCCCGCCCTGCGCGCGCGCGCCGGCCGGGCGCGCTCAGGATGGTAACAGGCATCTCCTTGCATGCGTCTTTATATAGCAGAGGTTCAGACATCTCAGGGCACCGCCCATCTAGCATCCTGTACCCTGCCCTCCTGGATATGGAGGCGTTCGCGCCCGGCCGATCAACCAGAGGGCTACCAAAGGCAGGACCTGTAAAAAGACCCGGGCATCACTGCTCACGCTGCTTGACCTTGCTGCGCGCCGCCCGGCGCGCCGCCACAACCTGATGCATTGCCTCAGTGCGCAACATCTTGACTTGCGCGCAATGGCAGAAACAGAGAGTTTTGCTGCGAGCAGGGCCAGTGCCAAACAACGCGCCTGAAGAAGAAGGGCACGCCAGCCTCGCCCGCGATGGCGCGCGCCAGCATCGTCTTGCCTGCGCGCCGCCGGCAGCGGCCCCGCCTCTCAGGAGCAAACCACTGTCCTCTGGTCTCCGCGCGCTGTGAACCCTGGCGGCACCCAGAAGGCAGGGTGATCGCAAGCTCTCTGCCGTGCAACTAAAGTCAACGCCAGCTCCGCTGACAACTGGCACCCAGCTCGGCTTGACACGCTCTGGAAGGGGCCACGGGCGCAGTTGGGGCGCCCGACAGACAAGACGGACGAAGACCGCACTTACTGTCTTGCCGAGGCGGCCCCACAGAGCAGACAGGCGGCGCGCGTAGTGCTGGGGCCGGCCCGGGCGCGCGCCGGTGCCGGGCGGGCCGGTGAGCAGGATGCCCTTGGGCAGGCGGCCGCCCAGGCGCGTGAAGCGCGCGGGCGTGCGCAGGAACTCCACCACCTCCTCCAGCTCAGCCTTGGCCTCGTCGCAGCCCTTGACGTCCGCGAAGCGCACGCGCGACACCTCCGGCACGTTGTCCTGCGCACTCGCCAGGTTACTAACCTCACCCTATCCCAGCCGTGCGGCTCCGTTGCAGCCCTGGACGTCCGCGGAGCGCACGCGCGACACCTCCGGCAAGTTCTCCTCCGCAACCGCGAGGCTGCGCTGGGTTGCTAGGGTTTACTGAACCTAACCCTAGCTGAGCCGCACGGGCGCAGCCCTGCCTCGCACACCGCCCGCGCCGACGTAGGCGGCCGCCAAGCGCGCATCGCCCTGCCCGCCTGGATCCTGGGCATCACTGCAAGAGCGCATGGGTCACATGGCAGGGCTCAGTGCACGTTACACGCCTGGTGCCCGCCAGCTCGCGCGGAGGAGTGGCGCCCAACCCTATGGCCACGCCCCTCGAGAACGCCGGCCCCTGCGGCCGCTGCACAAGTGCTGCACCCCTGTGGCATTGGGCGGGCGCACATCGCGCGCCTCATCAACCCTGGCAAACCCAGGCCCTACCAGGGCCGCCGCGCACCTTGCTGTACTCCTTCGGCGCAAAGCTGGGCGCGTCGCGCGTGGCGGCCGCCATGTCCGCGCGCGCGACGGCGAGCGCGGCCGACGAGCTCACCATGCTGCTGCGCATGGCCTGCTGCCGCGCGTAGTACGACATGCCGACGAACAGCGCCACGGTGGCCGCCATCAGCGCCAGCCTCCCGGCCACCACGCTCAGGATGACCAGCGGCGAGGGCGGCGGCCGCGGCGGCTCCTGCCGCGCGCGGCCGGGGTCAAACACACCCCAGAACAGGGTGGAGCAGGGGCGGCACCCTGAGCTTTGGTTTCACCAGTTCACGTGCGTGGTCAGTTCAATGATACCCAGCACACTACTCCATATGCGATGCGTAAGACTCCCATGAGTGGAAAAAAAGTGGGCGTACGGAGGCCAGCCTGGGGGACTATAAACCCCAGGCTGGCAGGCCGAGTCACAGCTCGTTAACATGCAGAGGTGGCACAAGATGACGGCGCACAGAGCACATGAAGCCGACGACGGAACTTGTGTTCCAGCTGCAACGCCTTGCACAAGCTCGGTCGTGTGGCACTTCCCCCGCTGTTGAAACGCCAGGGCACGGCAACGCGAGTTGGCTCGCGCGTCACCCCAGTGCCGCCTCTGGCCGCATGCAGGGGCCGGACCTGCATCATGATGTGCAGCGGCTGAGCGGCAGACCAGCCCGGCGATGCCGGCGTGGCGCCGCTCGCCGCCAGGCGCGCCTGCAGCTGCTGCAGCAGCTCGGGCAGCGAGCGATGGTTCTCGCCAGGCCTGCAGAGGACCAGGCAACAGCACGACGTGAGCGGAGGGCAGCGAGCGGTGGACCACCAGGGCTCCCATCGTATGGTAGTGACTGGAGCAAGCAGACGCGAGCCCCACGTAGGCCGCGCAAGCCACAGTCAGGCAACCAGCTCTGCGCAGCGCGCTTCTCGGAACTTGTGAGCATGCGCGCGCGCAGCCCGACCGCACGCGCTGCCTGCGTCACAGGCTGGAGGGCAGGGTCCTGGGCACCACACTCGGGCGCCCGACCGGCGCCAAGGCGGCCGCCCGCCGACACATGACAGGTGTCACTGTCGCAGCCTGCCCGGGCCGCTGCGCGCGCGCGCCTTACGGGCGCCCCCGCCGCATACTCGGCCAGGCGCCCGGTGCTGCCGAGCGCGCGCAGGAACTCCGCCGCGGACGCGGAGTTCAGCGCGTGCCGGCCCTGCTCCACCATTGCGATCAGGCGGCCCTCGCCGCCCGTGGCGTTCAGCGCGCGCGCCAGCTCCGCAAACCTGCCGCCCGGCGCGCGGCACTATGAGCGCGCGGGTGCGCGCCCGTCCCAGGCACCGCCTATCAAAGGGCACCGGCGAGGGCGCCGCGCCACGCAGCACTGCAGGCGCGCAAACCGCGTGCAACGGTTCCTTCGGCTAGCGTCCCCTGCGCCCCCGGCGCGCCGCCGCCGATGCGGCACCGACTAGGGAGCCGCGTGGCTGCGCAGGGCGGTGCTGGCGCACCACAGCACGGCGGCGCGGCTCCTGGTGCAGGTACGCACGCAGGCGTCTCGCAGGCCAGGGGGCCTGCGCCGCGCGGGCGCGCACTTGGCGGCGTCGGCGGGGTCCGCGTCGGCAGCGGCCTGCAGCGCGCGCGTGCGGCGCCGCTGCGCGGCCAGCGGCAGCTCGATGCCCTCTACCAGCGTCCACCACACCGCGCTGCCCAGGATGCCGGCCACCTCCCTGGCCGGCTCCAGCACTCTGTTCTCGAAAGCGTTCAGCCACGCCGGGCCGAACTCCTTCGCAGGCTCGGCCGCGTGCGGCTGCGCCGCCGCCGCGGACGGCGCCGCGCCGGCGCTGCGCTCCGCGCCGGCGTCCCCTGCCGCCTGCGTCGCCGCCGCAGGCGGCTCCGCCGCGCCCGCGTGCTCCCCGTGCCGCGCTGCAGGAGCTGCCCCGCTCGCCGGCGGAGCGTCTGCCGCGCCGCCCGCGCTCTGCGTGTCTGCTGAGTCGTGCCAGAGGTCTGCGGCCGCACGGGCCGCAGCTGACGCCGGGCCCGCCTCGCTCCCCTCGCGGGAGCATGCGACGTGCCGAGCTGGCCGCCGTCGGGCGCCGCTGCAGCCGCGCCCGGCGACAGCGACGTCCGTGGCGCCTGGTGTCCGCTGCAGACAGCACGGCCGGCCCGCGCGCAGCGCAGGCAGCGGCCGCGCCGCGCCCGGGCACACGCAGCGGTGCTGCCGCCAGCACAGCCCGCCGCCGGGCTGGTGGCCAAGCCCGTGTGCAAGCATAGCGCTCGTCTGCGGCCCGACACAGCACAGTTGAGACATTGGAAGGGAGCAGCAGCGGGGTACAGCAAAAGCCAACAACAAGACGACTGCAGCCTGGGAGTGAGGACGTACCTGGTGGCCACAGCCGCAGGTGCACCTTGCAGCTCACAGGTCAGATGGCCTGCCTCTTTCTGCTCCTGCCCAGGTGCCGCTGGCTATGGCAGACTAGTCGTTCACAAGCCTAGCTGCAACAGGATCAAATCTGACCAGCAATTGCTGCTGCGAGATTGGCTGCCTTGAGCAGGCACCTGGCCAGTGCTCGACCCAAAGCAAAACCTGCCACCAGCAGGCAGTGTGGGCAGGGAGCAGGCAGGCAGTGTAATCAGCTGCCGAGGCTGGGCTGTGCTGAGAGTGCCGGGTGTGGCAGAGCGGCACGACGTCTTCTGCTTGCGCAGCTCGACGCTCACATGTGTCAGTAACCTCCGTGTGTGTCAGATTGCAGTGGGTTGGCTTGGAACTGCGTGGCAGCGTTCCGCTAGACAGCGCTGCCAGCGTGCGTGCAGCTGGCTGCAGGAGATGTTTGAGCGGGGTGCAGAAGGGTAGCAGCAGCGTATGGGGTGGGCTGTAGCGCTCGCCTCCCTGCTGCTGACCCTCTGCTTGCCGCGCGCGGCTGCCCAGCAGGTGTGGCGCCATTGCTGTGCTACGTCGCGCTGCGGCTAATATTTACATACTTATTTGCGAGCCTGGCTGCTGACGCCGCAGGGCATCAATGGCGGGCTTGGAGGCGCACAGCACAGCAGGGCGCCGGCGCCTGGCGCCTGGGAGCCCGCGTTGCTGGCAGGCCGCGTGCTTCAAAGCGAGGCTAGCTGTGTGGATGCCTGGGGCTCGGCTGCCGTCACTCTCGTCGTCCGGGACCTGCCTCCGGCCTTCGCCTCTGCTACAGTCACCTGCAAGTTCCTCCCGGCCGCGGGCCTGCGGGAGCTCGGGCTGGTACGCGGCCTTTGGCGTTTCGGAAGGCTGATGGACTGCATGTGACCTGCGGTCCTGAGCCCCTGGTTTCCGTACCGCAGTGCCAGTGCTCTCTTCACAGCCTGCAGAAAGGCTGCCTGTGCATGGTTGTGCTGAGCAGACCTCCGGCACTGTGCAGTGCCAGAGCGCGCGGCCGCTCGTGCGCGGTGTTTGAGCTCCCCTGCTGCGCGCCTGCGCGCAGGACGTGGACTCGGCGTTGCCGGCGAGCGGCAGCAAGGCGCGCGCGGAGCTCGTGCAGGCTGTGCGTGCGGCGCCGGGGTCGCCGGCGACGCTGCGCTCCAAGGTGCTTCGCCCTGCACTTGCCTCGCCCTGCACGTCCGGCCCTGTCTTTAGTGTGTCGCTGCCGCTCGTTGTGCGTGTGCCAGTCGCTGCTTGCCTGCAGTGCGTGCACCTGAAAGATAGTGCTGGCAGGCACCGTCAGGAGAGCACAGAGGTCCGCGCGGCTGCGCCGCGCAGGTGTACTGGGAGGGCCGGCAGCAGGCGCAGGCGCTGGAGGCTGTGGTGACGTGCGAGCTGCCGGCCGGGCTGGAGGAGGTCGCGCCGGCGCTGCTGGCTGAGCGCGGCGGCACGGGGCGAGGCGCGCCTGATTAGGCCATCAAAAGGGGGCCAAGAGGAGCTGCTGCCAGACGTATCGCTGGCAGCAGGGAGTGCGTTGGCAGCGCCTGTGTGGCCGCAGTACTGCGGCCGGCGCTGCGTCCGGAAGCGGCGCCGTGCCGGGGCAGGTGCTGCGGGCGGCCCGGCGCATGTGTCGGAGCCTGGGCGGCCTGCCGGCGGCGGCAAGCACGGCCGGAAACTCCGCTGCAGCGAGCCCAGCTGAGCATGCGCTGGGGCCCTGACCGAGCGCGGCGGGCGCGGCGGCAGGCGCGGCGCTGCTGGTGCTGCCCCAGGCCGCCGTGCGGCGCGTGGCCGTGCGCTCCGCCTCGCCCAGCCTGGGCCCCGCCAGCGGCGGCACCGAGGTCGCTCTCCAGGCGCGCCGCCGTCCCCACGCCTGCGCGGCTGCTCACCCACAGTGTGTCTCAAAGCGGCACCTTGTGCACAGCGCCTGGGCCCCATGCATGAGTGGCGGCGCGTTGGGCGAGCACCTGGCGCGTCGGCGGCGCGCACAGGGGACGGGCGCGGTGCAGTGTCCCACGGATGGGCGAGCGGCCTGTTTAGGCGCGGCGCCGGCGGAGCGCAGGGCGAGCACCTGGCGGAGCCGCTGGAGTGCGTGTTCACCAACGGCTCGCTGAGCCTGGCGGTGCGCGCCGCGGTGACCGGCGCAGGCGGCGCGACCTGCGTCGCGCCCGCATGGCCGCTGGACCGCAGCGGTGCGCGCCCCCTGCAGGCCCTGCAAAGGGTCAGGGCCGCGTCATGCGGGGGTCGGGGCCGCGCAGGCTAGCTGCACGGCAGGCGCAGCTTTGCGGAGCGGCCTCTGAGCGCGTGCGCGCTGCGCTGCACTTTTCATGGGCTCCCGTTGAGCGGTGAGCCTGCATGAGTTCTAAGCAGCGTGCACTCTGGGCGAGCCCGTGCGCGCCGGCGCCGCCAGCGCCTGCTGCTGCGCTGCGCGGGCCGCCGCCGGCCGCGGGCGCACAGGGAGAGCGCAGGTCGCCACCAGCGGCGCCCCGCGCGCCCGACAGGCGGGGCGGGCCCGGCGGGGCGCCGGCGCCCGCGCAGAGGCCGCAGCGCCGGCGCCGCCTGCATGCGCGGGCCGGCGGTCGGCGGCGGCGCTGAGGGGTGTCTGAAACCCCGGCAGACGCGGTCGTCGCGCTGGCGGTGCTGGCGGGCGGGTGCGAGGCGCGCTTGCGGTTCCACTACTACCGCGCGCCGCAGCCGCTGCGCGTGCGCCCATCGCACGGGCCGCGCTACGGCAGCTTCGCGCTGACCGTGGAGCTGGAGGCCGGCCTGCAGGCGCTGTCGCTGCAGCAGGCGCGGCCGCCCGGGGCGGCTGCGGTGCAGGCCGCTGTGGTGCAGGCCGCTGCTTGCAGAGGCCTGCGCTGCCGGGCGCGCCTGCCCCGGCGTTTCCTCCTGCTGGCCCGCAGCGCCGCCCTCTGCCCAGCGCCCGCGAGCGCGGCCTGGCATGCTGCGCGGCCGCTGATGCCGCGCGGAAGCGGGGTGTACGCACACAGTTAAACTTAGTAGGTTTCACAGATGAGGCTAGGGTTTAGGGTTAAACCCCAAACAAAGTGTGATGGTGGCCGCGTCTGATGTGGCCAGGCCGCGGAGCTGGCGCCGGTGGTGCGGCTGGCGGGCGCGGGCGCGGCGGGCGGCGACCTGCTGCTCGCAGCCAACCTGACGGCCGACCGCCGCGCGCTGCTGGCGGCCACGCCCGCGCGCGCCGCGCCGCTGCGCGCCGGGCTCTTCCCGGTCGCCGTGTCGCTGGACGGGCGGCGGTTTGCCGCGCCGCCGCGCGCGCGCGTGGTGCGCGCGCGGCGCCCGAAGCCCGCCATGTTCAGGGCGAAGCGCGCCTTGCTGGTCAGCGATGACAGATCGGGTGGTCTGTGTGCCCGCGTGTCTGTGCGTGCTGTCCGTGCCAAAACAAACGAACACGACAATCAAACAAGCGTTGATCATTCTGCTCTGAGCTGGCCGCGCAAGCGCACCTGCGCTCGGCAGCACGCCGCTCCGCGGGCGCCGCGCGTCCCGTCATGCGGGCGCGGGCGCGGCGCGGCGCGCGCCGCCAGCCGCTGAGCCCCGCTGCGTGGCGTTGTGGGGCAGGCGCTCAACCTGACGGGCCCGTCAATTGCGATGGCGGCGCCGCACGTGCGGGCCGACGGCGGCGCCGCGGCGCAGCGCATCACATTTGCCGCATCGCTGTCCGGCGCGAGCACGCTGCCCGTCAGCGCGGGCTTCGCGCTGGCGGTCCGGCGCCCCGGCGCGCCGGGCCCGGGCCCGGGTCCTGCAGACGCGCCGCACGCCGGCGCCGAGCGCGCGGCCGGCGCGCTGGCGTTTGCGCCGGCCGGCGCGGTGCTGACCTGGGCGCCGGGCGAGGCCGGCGTGCGGGAATTCACGGTGGATGTCACGGGCGGCGGGGGCGCGCTGGCGGACGGCGCGCTCGTGGCGACGGTGGTCAACGCGACGAATGCGGATGTGGATGCGCAGCGCGTGTCGTCCGCCGCCACCGCGCGCCCGGCGGCGGACCTGGTGGCCGGCTTTTCCGTGCGGCCCAACCAGGCGCGTGCTCGGGATGCCAGCGCCATCCCCGCTGCTAGCGCCGCGAGCAGCATATTAATAGGAGTGCTACAACCATTCCTGGTAAGACCGCCTTTGAGAGTCACATGCGCAGGTCTAGCGTAGCTGGGCGCAGCCTGCTCCAGGTTGCATCAAGCATATCACCAGCTCCATAACACTCTGTCTCCATGTCAGCACTGCGTGATTACCTGCCAAGCCCTCGCGCTGCCCTCTATTTACACAAGCGAGACATTTGTCTGTAAATTCCTGGGACTGTGGCTATGCCATACAATCATGGTCGGATGGTATTGCGCTAGGTATAGCACTGTGCAGACAGCAATGTGATAATATGCAGTGCGGTAGCGCTGCTTATGCAGCAGAACAGGCAGCATCAGGCGGCCGGCATTGGGGCGACAGGTGGCGTACGTTGGCGACGCGGCCAATGTTTCCTTCAGCGTCGCCCCTGCGGCGCTGCGGATGCCGGCTGCCGTGCGCTACGCCGTGGTCTCGCAGGCGGGCACCGCAGCGAGCGCGTTCATCGCTCCGGCCGCCCTCTCCGGCATGCTGACGTGGCGTGAGGAGGAGGGGACAGCGCTCAACCTCACTCTGCCGGCACGCGCGCCGCTCGATGCCTTCTCCCGCTGCATGTATCACTAAGCGTACAACGTCCTGCTTCCCTGCACTGAAAGGACACGACGTGGCGCACGGCATTTGCATGACCAGGGTGCCCAGTGCGCCTGTGCGCATCACGCACCCCGCAGGCGCATGGCTGCAAGAAGAGACTGCTCTTCTTTCAGCAGGGTGCCTTTCTCGAATCTCAGCTTGCATTGAGCATTTTGCCTGGTTTTTGGGCCGGTTATTAGCTGTGTGGGTCTTGCATGTGCGCGTCAGTAGGCGAACAGAAATAAGTTTGAGATCGGTGCACAGAAGTCTGCTGCCTGCGCGCGCCAGGTGAACTGGACCGCCGTCGCGCCAGAGGCGGAGCTGCACCTGGCAGTGCAGCTGCATGCGGTGTGGAACGCCGCCGTTGACAACTCGTCCGCCGGCAACGCCACCGCGCTGCACCTGTTTGGTGTCCGGCCCGGGCAGTGCCCGCCGGGCACCTACCGGTGCGCAGGGGGCCGCCAATTGCGTTGCAGCTGTTTAACAAAGGTTGTGTGGCGCCGAGCAGCTGCGTCGTGCAACGCGCTTGTCTTAAGCGCTCTGCGTGTGTGTGTTTGTGTCCGTGCTGCGTCAGCCCGGCACATGCCATTGCCCGGCCCAGGCCTGCTGTTGTTTCATTCTAGCCTGCAGAGCATGTAAGGGCTGTCCTTGGGTGTCAGAGGTTTGCTGCCTGCTGTGGGCATTATCCAGGGCGTATGCTGAGCGTGCAGAGACGGGCCGGGAGCGGCCTTCTTGGCCTAGTATGAGTAGACATATCTGCCAGAGCAGAGGGGCAGCGGCACGGTGTGCTTGCAGCGGGTGGCCGGGTACCGCTGATAGATTCACAACGCATGGCGGCCTTGCAGGCACAGCGACGCGCCGGCGCGCGCGCCCGCGGCGGCTGTGCAGGCGATGCCGGCGGGCCAGGATGCGCGGCTGGCTGTCATCGCCGTGCAGGTGCGGCTTCGGCGTTACAGGGTTCAGAGTCAGGGTGTCCTCTGTCTGGTAGTACGCTGGCAAAACGCTGCGCGCTCTGTGAGCAGCCTGCCGGCGCTGCCTGTTGCGGACTCCCCTTGTCAGGACGCGCCTCTGGACTCGTGCTGGCTGAAGGTCAAGCACGCTCGCCACACTGTGCTTGCCTGGGTCTCCAGGCAATGCGAGAGAGCGGTGGCCAGCAAGTGCGTCGCCCCCTCTCCACACCCTCGTCGCTGAGCGGCGCTCGGGAGCGCGCGCAGGGCGGCGGCGGCGCGCTGTTCGACCTGTCCACGGCCTTTGAGCCGAACGTCTCGGAGTATGGCACGGCCGTGCCTCCAGGCCTGGCCGCCGCGCGGCTCTGCCTGCGCCCCATGCAGAGTGCGCGCCGCCCCCTCCTGCGCGGCTGCACCGCGCCCGACTCTCGCCGATGCAGCATGCAGGCTTGCGGCGCAATACTCATATGCATGCTGCGCATGCATGTCGGCCACTTGATACAAACAGGCGGGCACAGCTCGGCCCTGGCGCGCTCAGTCTGCCCCGCGCGCGGCCTGTTTTGCGCTAGAACTTGCATTGTGTGGGTGACTCAGTAGCCCTGGCCGGGGCGCGTTTGCGCCGCAAGGCGACGTCTGCAGCCTGCCACGGCGTGCCGGGCAGGCCTGCCTTCAGCCATGCGTTGCTTTGTGGCCCTGCGCCGCCTGGTCGAGCCAGCAGAGATGTGAGATGCCGCGGCTGGGTTGCAGGCGGCGCGTTGGTGGAGGTGTTTGGCCCAGGGGGCGCGCCGCTCGGGCGCGAGGTGCCCGGGGGCGTGCAGCTCAGCAGCATCCGCAACCGCCGGCGCGCCCTGCTCGCCAGTGCGCCTGGCGCGCTGCCAAGCGCCGGGGCTGGGGCGCGGCGCGCCGGCCAGGCCGCAAGCGGCGGGGCGGGCGTGGCCGGGCTGCCCGCGGGCGGGGCCGCCCTGCACCGGCACGGGGCGTGGCCGGGGGCCGGGACGGGGGCGGGGTCTTGGGACGGCGCGCTGCTGGGCGGCCGCGCGCATAGCTATGGGGTGGCGGCGGTTGGGGGCGCGGCTGCAGCAGGCGCGGCGCCGGGGCCAGGGACGGCTGCGGCGCTGGGCGGCCCCGCGCATAGCTACGCCGCGCTGGTGGGCGCGGCGGCCGCGTCTACGGCCGCCGCCACCAGTGCGGCTGAGTTCCCGGCGATGGCGCCGGCCGCCAGCGGCAGCCATGGTGGCGGGCGCAGCGGCCAGGCGGCGCCGGCGCCGGCGGGCGCGGCCGCTGCGCAGGCGGGCGTGGCGGCGATGCATGCGCGCGGCGGCGGCGCGGCGCTGGCCGACGCGTGCGCGGAGGGCGCCTGGCCGCTCGCGCTGGCCCCCGGGCAGAACCAGTTCACGATTATGGTCACCGCGCCCGACGCCGCCGCGCAGGTCGCCCCGCCTCTGCAGGGCTAACCCTACCCCAACCCCTATCCTGAGCGCGCCCCGCCCGCGCCTGCTGCAGCGCTGCCGGGCTGGGCCGGTCTGAGCGGGGCATGGAGGGGCGAGCACCGGAGGGGTTGCAGCGCTGCTGCCGGTCTGGGGGCCCAACCTGAAGCGCGCCGGTCAGGCGCACTGTGACATTTTTTCTGTGTGGCGAACTCTGGAACAACGAGGCGGCTTAGGGCTAGAGGCTTGGGCCCTATGACAAGGTAAGGCGTCTAATATCCTGTGCGCTGCGCAGGGCTTTGTGGCGTCGCAGCTTTCGCGCGCAGCCGCGCCCGTGCCCGCCCCAGCGCCCGGCCCAGCGTTCCCTCCGGACTGGGCGGACGGCGTAGCTAGCGCCGCGAGCGTCTCTGCGAGTCCCGCCACCGACGCTGGCCTTTCCGTTGACGCCCCGGCGCTCACGGGCGCCGCTGCCGCGGGCGGCGGCGGCGGCGGCGACGGCGCCGCCGGCGATGGCGCGCTTGGCGCGGCGCCGGCCGCCGGCGCGCCGGCCGCGCCGGCCGCGC
>JAABUR0100003293.1_pt1 | contig 22826 bp, 48 predicted proteins | sample 5560091 | NCBI WGS metagenome assembly JAABUR01 (sample SAMN10711879, study PRJNA513375) | rock metagenome | isolation source: Antarctica rocks | place: Antarctica: Victoria Land, University Valley sud
TGTTTTATACTTTTTATGAAAGCCGACTTGACCGTCTCCTTCTTTCAAAAAGTATAAAACAAAGGAGGCCATTGAGCTCTGTTTAAAAAGGAACGCCACAGGCTGTTGTATATATATAGGACCCAGTGGTCCTATGTAACAACTAATGCTTTTCAGCACCGAAACCATTGTAGCGCCACAGGCCTTCTTTGTTTATACTTTTTATGAAAGCCGACTTGACAGTTGTTGTATATATATAGGACCCAGTGGTCCTATGTAACAACTAATGCTTTTCAGCACCAACTGCTACAATGGTTTCGGATGGTCGATTCGTACGGTGGCCCTCCTCGGTGCGGGGAGGTCGCTGGCTCGAATCTCGATACCGGCTGCTTTCCGGTGTCGGCTGATTTGGCTGAAAGGCGCCCCCTGTGACCGAAGGTAGTGATTGGAAGCACCCTGCTGGTCACCGGCGACTGTCGTTGCGGAGTTAGCCGCCCGGGACGTGCGACTGCTAAGTGGGGAGGAGTTGTTGTATATATATAGGACCCAGTGGTCCTATGTAACAACTAATGCTTTTCAGCACCAACTGCTACATTTATACATAGCTTTCTTACCAGTGAGTGCGCCCCTGGTAAGAAAGCTTGCAATAAATAGGATCCCAGTGACGCCGCTGTAAGAAAGCTTGCAATTAGAAGGGTCCAGCGACGCCTCTCTTACAGGGACGTCACTGTAACCTTCTTGTCGACAGCTTTCTTACAATTTTAGTTCGAGGACGCATCTTGCCAATGTGTTGAAAGCTTGCAATGAAAAGGTGGCTCGTGACGCCCCTTGTAAGAAAGCTTCCAATGAAAAGGTTCCCAGTGACGCCTCTCTTACAGGGACGTCACTGTAACCTTTCGTCTTGAACTCTCTTACAAAGCAAAAAGTCACTCCTTTTCTTACAACAATTTGTGGCGGGTTGCACGAGCACGTAGTCGTCACAACAAACTTTCTATTGGTGCGCACCGCCAAGCGCACCCTCTCCTCCTCCACCCAGGTGCGCACAAAACAACGCTGGTCAAAACCTCCTCTGCACAGTCATATGGAAGGAGTGAGTGCACTGGGTACTTAGTCTGCGTAATCAGTCCACACCCGTTCTATTGAGTGCATTGTTTTGCGATTCGCATGTCATGCGGGCGCCTCAAAAGCCAGGCTGGCGTCGGTGCATGCTACCATGTCACCGCCTGACTTTTGCTGCCCAGCTGGCTCGGCGAAAGCTACAGCAGCAAGCGCACCTGTGCTGTGAGGACTCCGCCACTCGTGAACATGGTGTTTCACAGGGCTGGCGCAAGGCCCTCTGACGCCAGTGCCATGTTGCCATGCGCAGGTGTCGTCGGCAATGGGCTTTGGCTTCCGCTGCGGTTTCCTGGGGCTGCTGCACTCGGAGATCGTGCAGGAGCGCCTGGAGCGCGAGTACAACCTAGAACTAATCACCACTGCGCCCTCTGTGGTGCGCACCTGACTCCAGTTCAAATAAACAAATAACCTTACCTGAGTGCTTCTATATGTGACCATCAGACTGGAGTGGAGGTACAACCTGGAGTTGATCTCCACCGCGCCCTCCATAGTGCGGTGTTTCAAGCGATCTCAATAGGGGTGAAACAACCTGCGGCCCTCTGATGCTTGATGTACCCAACAGGGCCCATATAATGTGCACTGCAGCATCCCTGGTGTGGAGCCGTGCTGACGGGGTCCCCCTTCTGAAGGCTTGCTGAAGGCCTTAGGCATCGAGTGCCCTGTCTGACACGAGCGCTGCCGTGGTGTGGCACCCAGGTGTACCGGTGTGCGCTGCGGACGGGGGAGGAGGTGAAGGTGGACAATCCGTCAGAGCTGCCGGACGAGGGTTTGAGAGACCACATCCTGGAGCCCTACGTCCGGTGCGTCCTGTGGAATTATCTTCTGCTCTTTGATCTGAAAATCGGTCTTCTAATTTACAAATGGCTGCGAGACCACATTCTGGAGCCCTACGTCCAGTGCGTCCTGTGCGCGTCAAGGAAAATCATAGATGTCAATCTGGGCCATGTCACTGGGTGCACGTCGGCATTGCGGCAGCAGAAAGGGACGGTCTGTTCATGCCGACGGCCGCAGCTGTTGCCCGGCGAAAGCGCCGGCAGGCCACCTGCACGTCGAGGTATCCTTGACAGCGGCTCCCTGGCTGTCCCTGAGACCTGTGCCCGTGTGCCGCCGCCATTGCTGCAGGATGGAGGTCATCGCGCCAAAGGACCATGTGGGTCCGTGCGCACTGGCGCAAATTGGTAAGTCCTGCCCCTGGCAGCGGCTCCTTCACAACATGCTCCTGTGCCGCAGGATGGAGATCATCACGCCGAAGGACTATGTGGGCGCGCTGATCGAGCTCAGCCAGCAGCGGCGCGGCGAGTTCATCGACATGAAGTACATGACGGAGGCCCGCACCACCCTCGTCTATGACATGCCCCTTGCCGAGGTGCGCCGTTGAAATCACGTTGACCTGTTTGTTCTGCGGTCTGTGGTAGCGCACCATGCTAGTCCACGACATGCCCTCCGCCGAGTGTGTGCCGCTTCACAACATCCTGGTGGCAGTTTGCCGGAGAGCCCAGCATTCGCATTAGTGCACCCCACCCTCGTACGACATGCCCCTCGCCAAGGTGCCACGCTTGCAACCGCCTGGCGAAAGCATTCTTGAATTGCTGAAACCCCTGAACTTTGCTGCGGTGCAGGTGGTGACGGACTTCTTCGACCAGCTCAAGTCGCTCAGCCAGGGGTATGCGTCCATGGAGTACAAGATCTCGGGCTACCGGCGCAACGACCTCGTGCGCCTCGACATCAAGGTGTGCTGTTGTGGCGGCTCATCAAAAGACTGGGCGTGGGCGCTGTGAGGCCAGCTGTCCTTCGATCTGGTGTCTTCAAATGCGGTGGGTAAGTCCTCTTGTATTCACATGCTGAGTCCCGGGTGGGAGGGATCACTGCCGCTAACCACGATCCAAAACATCCTGTGATATGCATGCCTGCAGCTGAATGGGGAGCCGGTGGAGCCGCTGTCGCTGATTGTGCACCGGGACAACGCCTATCGCATGGGCCGCGCCCTCGTCAAGCGCCTGCGTGAGCTCATCCCCCGCCAGCAGTTCAAGGTGCGCAAGACGATCTGCATGAAGCTGCCACACCTTGAAGCCGAGTGTTGACACCCATGACCGTTTCCTATGGGCGAGTTCATCCCTTGCCTGCAGTACAAGGTGTGGGGGTCCAAAGCTTTTGAGGAAACATGCTTCCGCACCAGCTCAGTGTGCCGCCTGCGTCGGTGCCTGCGTCGCTGCCATGTGTTCTCATGCCTGGACAAGCTGTCCGATGAGCTGAAGCGTGCATCAAGTTCTGACATCAGCCTAGCTAGTTCCTGTCCAGCAGTCACATGTAGCCAATCGTGGTGATCGCCTCGTGATGAGGCGATTGTTGCAAGGCACTGCCTGGCTGACACAACATCTGCGCCTGCTGCACAGGTGCCCATCCAGGCCGCCATCGGCTCACGGATCGTCGCCTCAGAGCAGCTTTCAGGTGCGGCGTGCTGCGAGTGCTCTCTGATGCACACTCCGATGTCGTCATTCGTCATTCGTCATCATGGTCTGGGTTGTAGAGGTGCTCGTGATGCCTCGAAAAAATGGAAAACAAATCTGACGCATCTTGTCTCTGTCTGTGCAGCCATCAGGAAGGATGTGCTTGCAAAGTGCTACGGCGGAGACGTCAGCAGGTACAGCTTCAGGCCACCTCACCTGCTCATCACCGCCTCCCCTTCTTGCGGCTTTAATACTATACAGCGATCTTCTACATATGGCACGTCCACATTGCTGTCGCTGTTGTCGCGGTGCCGCCATGACACGTTGCCGCCCACGACCTGCTCCTGCGTCCGCCCCCTTGCAGGAAAAAGAAGCTGCTGAAGAAGCAGGCGGAGGGCAAGAAGCGCATGAAGTCCATGGGCAAGGTCAGCGTTCCGCAGGAGGCCTTCATGGCGATGCTCTCCATGGACCGCGGCCCCGGGACTGAAGGATAAAATGTCCGGCCACACTTGTTGCACATCATCTGTAGGCAGTGGCATGGAAATACAGCATCAGATGCCAGCTCCAGGGCCGTCAGAGAACTCCGGCATGACACAATTGATTGGTTTTGTTGCCCCCATTGTTTTGCGAAGCGAGAACTGCACGCCGCAGGCCCACAGCGCTGCGCGCCCAGTGTCTGCATTGCTGTCCAGACCCGCAGCCCCCTGGAGCACAGTGAACCGCAAAAGCAGCGGACGAAGTGAGCAATGGCACTCTGATAGGCATCACGTCCCATTGCTCAGCATGTGCGATTTCGGGGGGCCGTTAGGTGCACAGCACTTTGCCTGATCGTTCAGCTCCATGAAAGCTTGCCCCTGACGATATTCCGCAGTCTTGACCCCTGCTGCCCATGGGCTGATGCGCCGGTGGGGCAGACCGTCGGAGTCGAATCGATTACGGAATGTGCTTATTGACAGCAAACTAAAATGTGTCTCGATAGACGAACTGGCTGACGAGATTTAAGTCGACTGCTGGAACTGATCAACCTCAAGGGTACAGGCAGCCTGAAACATTCGGCGGGAAGGCCTAAGCGCCGAGAATCGGCGTCGTCTTCGGGCATCGTCGTCAGATTGCTTCTGTGTCGGCCTGCACAGAGCATTAGACAGCCGGCCACGCGGCCACGTGGCCACGGTCAGGTCAGCCCTCTTTTCTTTTCCAGACTGCTTGGGACACAACACCCTGATCAAGCCTGCTTGAGTGCATCATGCCAGGCTTGCTTGCACAGTGATTCACGTTTTCGCTTTTGTAAGGACAGTGATTGCTCAGCATGTGCAGAGCCCCGCTGTCATTCTTCGCAAGCCGCCAGAATTCCCACTTGCAGCAGGGGGTGAATGCAAATCGCTGCCTGGGGTTTGATTCAATGGCTTTCTCCGTGAGGCACTTTGCAAACGCTTTCTCTAGCCTGGTAAAGATCCTTATTATTCTGTTCGAAACAGCTGCTTCACGCTTAGACGAAATCCCGGATCAAGACAACTGATGGGGTCAAACAAGTGAGTGTGTTTGTGCGATGGCGACCTCCAGCACCGCAATTCCAGATCCGAATCAACCGTTTCCTGAGCTTGTCTATAATTCTAAAATATCAATGAAGTTTTCCAGAGACCACAATACAAAGGCCATTCTGCAATTCCTACATCTCGCTCTTTTTGTGCAGAACCTATGAGCGCCTATGGAGCGATGGCATCGGGCAGCTCCAGCAGCTGTGCCCGCTCGACAGACAGGCGCTGGAATCTTTCCAGGTGAGCTGTAAGCTGCAGCACCGTGCAGGGTGCTCGCAGCGAAAGTATGGCGCCGCCTGCACGTACGCGTGGCGTGGCAGCCAATGATGAGATGATGCGAGTATGCGCAGCCTGGCGGAGCCCGAGGAGACTCGCAGCTCGTTCACTTCCCATACACCACTCATTCCTCGACAGGATATACCTATATGATCGCTGTACGTTTGCGTCGCCAGACTTGCACGCACCATGGTCCGCCGTCGAGCCGCAGTGAACACTTTCGCAAGACAGTGTCGACATATTCAAAGCTGTGCGACCACAGGCGCCCGACGCGGCGACGTGGGCGCGACTGTACCTGGGATATCTGAAAGCGGTGCGGGAACTGGAGGAGGCGCACCACTGGTGCAGCCACCCGCAGCGGCGGCCAGCGGTGCACGCCGCCCTGCTGGCGGCACTAGGCCGCCTGCTGGAGGTCAGTTGGTCAGCAGCCCACGGATTGATCTTACACATTAAATCCGCCTCTTTGCTTCCGATCACTCACCATCCATACATGCTGCTGCAGGCTCTTGCATGCCTTTTCTGCTCATTCGTGACTGCAGCAAACCGACGGTTTGTTTTGACGCCACATCGGATGTGCGATAGAAGCATGTGGCAAGCTTTCGGGTTCATCAAGTGTGGTCCGTTGGGCTGCTGGTTGACATAACCTTGCTGCTGGTTGACATGACCTTGCTTGCCCCTTGAGGTGCGCGCCATTCTGGATGGCATTGGTGAGCAAGGTGCGGCAGCGCTTGCGGCTGCGGGGCTGGAGCTGCGCATGGCGCCGGCGGCGTGTGAGGTGCCGGTGCCGCGCTGCTTCCGCGAGGACCGCCAACAGGTGGGGTTTCATATAGTTTCTTGGGGTTTTTGGGCTGGCAAGCTGTACCGCTCTGGACCGCTGTAGCTGGTGTGGAAGAGCCGTCAGCGGTGCACGCAACTCATTTCGATTTGCGCGACCCTGCTCAGCTACAACCACTGTTCAAGTCAGTGTCATGCCAAAATCATACATGCTCGGCTAGTTGGAATAGGATTTGCACAGCATTTGACTTCGCACATAACTTGCTGTCGATCTACTTTTAAACTTATTGCAGGAGCTCGCAGAACGGGACAAGGCGCTGGCGGCGCTACAGCCTGCCGCCAACCCCGCTGCTGTCAAGAGCGGACAGGGTCCAGGGTCTGAAACCCAGCAGAGTGCCGTTGCGGCAGCTGCGGGATCCTCCAGACCAGAGCAGCAGCAGCAGATTGCGCCGCAGCTGAGCCTGCGCGAACCGCTGTCACCGGTGCAGACGTCAGAGCCGAGTTCTTGTGCCAGGGACGAGGCTGAGCAACCCCACCCAGAGCACCAGCCGGCGGCGCAAGCAGCAGCACATGCAGAATCGGTGCAGGTGCTGCTTCACTCTGCCGGGATTTCCCTACTCGTATCATGTTCACACCCGGCGAGCCGCAACGGACATGTGCTCGCCCAATATGCCTTCCACTAGCTCAGGTCGCATAATTCGCTGAGGTTGCCTAACCTCGCTGCCTCAAGTGCCTGTGCCGGCTGCATACCCTCAGGAAGCCGCAGCAGTGCGCATCCAGGCAGCGCTGCGCGGGCACTTGTGCCGGAAAGCGACGCGCCATGCGGCGGCCGCTGAGCTGAGGCTTCTGCACATGGTCGCAGCGGTGGGTTCGTGGGTCATGTCTGTATTGTGAAAACGGCGAGTTGCCATGCCAATGCGATACGACAACCTGGCGTGAAGTCGCTGCGTAGCTGTCAGCCACCTGGCAATTGAGGCGCAGATGCATAAACAATGTGGAATGTTGCGCATTCTGTAGGACATTTCGACGGCAGACGCGGCCAGGGAGGCCAGGCTGGAGGCGTCCTGCGGTCAGAAGCGGGCGGCGCTGGTGCAGGCGTTTGCGCTGGACAGCAAGGCGGCGCGCCGGCGGCTGAAGGAGCTGGAGGGCCCCCGCATGCGCAACGACATCCAGCAGAAGGTGATTTCAAAATCAATGTTGAAATGTGTGTTGGACAGGACAGCAAGGCGGCGCGCCGGCGCTTGAGGAGCTGGAGGGTCTCCGCATGCGCAATGACATCTAGCAGAAGGCAAGGGTGTCAAAGAAGGGTGCTCTGGCGCCGGAGGTGGCAATGAGACACGCGCCTGCACGAAGGCAGCCACCTCGGGCGGACGGAGTGCTTTGTGACAGCGCACCATCTCCACCGGCTCAGCACTCATGTCTGGACCGCCGCCCTTTCGTTCCCAAACATGCACAGCTCACGCTGCGCTGTGCTGGAACTGCAAGGTGCACGCGTGGTGGCTGGCAACAAAGGACCCGCTCACCGGGAAGCGCCCCTACTTTCCCGGCGAGGAAATGGGCGGCTCGCTGGCGGTCCTGTCGCCGCCGGCCGCCCCGCCGCCGCCGACGCCGCCGCCCGGCACCGCCGGCCGCCGCGGCGGCGCCAACAGCGCCGCAGCCGCACCGGCAGCCGCCCAGCCTGCGCGGGCCGGACGGAAGCCAAGTGCGTAACTCGTCTGCTGGCAGTTTCTGCCTGCAGCTGTGGCAACCCCCTTGCAGCCATGCTCACCGATTACTCCACATTAACAAAGACACATGCTGGAAGTTAGTGCCTCACCTCAAGGCTGCCGCTCTGCGGCCGTGAGCATGACGCTGCGTGATGCATCATGGACAGAGATGCCGCCACCGGAGCGGCCAAAGCTGCCGGCCGCCTCACTGCTGGACGTGGAAGCGGCGCTGGCGGCGTACGCTGCGACCTGGGCTGCCGGCGGTCAGCCCTGCGGCTCCGCTCAGCGCCCGGACGACGCGCTGATGCAGGTCGAACAAACCTTCAATCCTTATTCAGATGAGTCTCATGCTGGAAAGAATGTTATCTGACAAGCTCGGTTTATATTTGCCGCTGTGCACACAACAGACATTTCAGCTGTGCGTCCTCGACTGCCCGGCGACTGCCAGCAGTGTGTCGCCTGCAGGCGGAGCTGCGGCCGCAGGTGTTCGAGGAGGTGCGGCGGGAAGTCGACCCGCACCTGCGCGAGGTGATGGCGCGGCTGCAGGTGCCCTTCTGGAATCACACTGGCACAGTTGAGAACTTGTGAGAAATCGCAGCTCGTGGTCGCGCTTTTGTCAAACATCTGGCTGCTACTGCTGAAATGTGCTTAGGAAATGGGTTCATTTTGCTGGATCACACGAGTTCGCCGACTGATGGATGCGCTGGTGGTTGCAGGTGGATGTGGAGAGGCAGGCTCTGGCGGACGCCGTCGCCGCAGGCGGTGCGGGCAGCCAGGCAAAGAAGGGCAAGGGCGACCGGGCGCAGGCACCGGCTGCGGCGGCGCCGGCCAAAGGCAAGCAAAGGCCACAGAGTGCAGCGGCGGCTGCGGCTGATGGCACCAAGCCGGCAGCAAAAAAGGGCAAGGCCAAAAAGAAAAAGATTGCCGACCCGGTGGTGAGTCTTCACAACTTTTTGTCAAACTCCAGACAGCACAGGGCTATCACTGTCCAAGGAGATTTTGTTCTAGCATTTGCGATTCACATGCAGTAATGCAGGCCCAACACATGCGTCCCAATTCAACACTTATAGACGTTTCTCCGCACCAAAAATCACATCCTGCGCCAGAGGCATTGTTGCCAGCATTGAACCCATCAAACCCTGCACTCGCAGGCGGAGATGGCGCCGGAGGCGCTGAAGGCGGAGCTTGCTGCCGCCGGCATCCTCAAACCCTGCCCGGCCGTGCAGCTGCGGGACTGCGTGGGGGGCCTCGACCGGCTGGCGCCGCCGCAGCCGGGGCGGCCGCCGCCGTGGCCCGCAGTGCGCGCCTCGCTGGCGGCCACATGCATCCTGCCGCTGGCCTGCGCGGCTCTGCACAGCAGGTTTCGTCTGTTTTCTCTTTGCTGCTCACGCTGCTGCTCAGACGTTTCTTGGTGCTGCAATGCCTCCGTTGCTGTCCTTTCTTGCGGCTGCTGCGAACAGGCTGTGCCGCGGAAGCCTCGTCATTACTGCTGCAGGGTGCCGGCGCCGCGGGCAGTCATGCTGGTGGGAGCCCCAGGTTCTGGCAAAAGCGCGGCCGCCGCCGCCATGGCGCACGCCGCCGGCGCCGCCTTCATCGACCTGTCCCCGCGCAACACCGATGGCCAGTACCCCGGCAAGGCCGCGCAGGCGATGGTGCGCATGGCGGTGCGCGCCGCACGGATTCTGGCGCCAGCGGTCGTCTACGTCGACGAATGCGAAAAGGTGCTCTGTGGACATGCTCCATTGACGGTGAAGGCGGATGGCCAATGGCGGGAAAGATGCTGCGGACAGAGAGTTTGGTGCTTGCCCGCTTTGACGGGAACTCGCCTGTGCGCTGCACACACAGGCGTCATGCTGTGTATTTACACGGCGCAGTCCGCAACTCCTCCTGCCCATGTCCACGTCCTGCAATCGGCCTGATGTTGTTCTGCAGGTGTTTGTCACAGACAAGCGGAAGATCAAGACGTACGGCGGGCAGGAGCCGTTCGGCAGGATCCGCAAAACGCTGCTGGCTGAGGTGCGAGCAGCGAACTTGTTCGGCACGGCGATGTCAGAATGGTGACGGTGGACCCTGCATTGAAGTCTGGCTGCGTCCCCGAACTGTAACACTTCATTCAAATCTTTTTTTGAACTGCGTGACCACGTGGTCAGGTGGCGGCGCTGCAGCCGGAGGACCGGGTCATGGTCATCGGCGAGTCCAGCATGCCGCAGACGTGCATCAAGAACGACGAGGTCGCGCTGATGACGTTTTTCAGGGAGCTGCACTACATCCCGCTGCCCGACCACTGCGGCAGACAGGTGCGTCTCTGTATTGACCATGTCATTGCACAATGTCGCTTGCACATAGTGCATGAAACCGCTGCGCAGTAAGCGCGTCAATGCCTCTGGAACGGAAATTGCTGACGGGATCAGCAGTGCAACCCCTCAATGCTGCAGGCCCTGTGGCGGGCGGCGTTCACCAGCAGGCAGCTGCCGCTGCCGCAGGACTTCCCGCTGCTGCTGCTGTGCACCGCTTCCGAAGGCTTCACGCCCGCTGACATCATGCAGGTCTGCGCCAGAGTGTGCGCGCAGTCGTGTTGCCCGGACTCTGTTGCAAGTCGGTCGATCGCTGTATCGTTGGCATACTTGCATGTGTGCTGTACTGTTTTTGACGAGTGTCAATGCCCTGCCGCAGGTGGTCCGTGGTGCGGCTGCGAACAGGGTTCAGGGCGGATGCTCAGAGCTGATCACCATGACAGAAATTGCCCAGTTGCTGGCGGCAGTGACTCCAACTGACGCCAAGGAGCTGGAAACACTTGAGACGTGGTATATGAGTCACATCAAGTGGACGCCGCCACCGCCGCCCGTCCAAACAGAGGTGCGTCCATCAATGCACTGGATGTGGTCGTACTGCATGAACTTGGCACCTTGTACTGCACCTGTCAGTCTTGCATGCTGTAATTCAATCGCAGAGGCGAAACCTGTATGTATGCAGGGCAAGGATGGCAAGGGTAGCAAAGCTGCAGCAGGAAATAGACAAGGCAGCGGCAAGTGAGCACAGCCTGCGTTGCAGTAAGTGTCGCCGCAGTAAGTGTCGAGTGCATGTATTGCACCAGTTGTGTGGCCAGTGGGTGCACAATGCAACGTGGCGGTGCACGTCAACACCGCGTTTCTGAGACGAAAATTGCAGTCATGCGTGTTGCGACACTCTTGAGCACACTGCCATCTCGAACAAGATATATAAGGACGAGGACCAAAAACATTATAATAAGGCGCATCCCCAAAAGCCTCAAGGACAATCACATCACAATCTGCGGCATGATGCCGAATCGAAAAAGGAATAAAATGTCTGCTTCGTCAGCTGCTGCAGATGACAGCAGCTAGCCTCCTCGAGGAGATAATGTCAGTGCGCGCATGCGTGCAGAAAGAACGGTCTGCATTTGATGCGGCAGCCATACTGCCGGCTGCTGCCGCCATAACACCACTTCCTGCCTAGGATCGCCGACGTCACATCTGCGGCCGGGTCTGGACGACGGTCAGGTTGCCATCGGCGTCGATGACGCCCTCGATGTCCTGCGCCGACTTCAGTGCGCCCTCCACTGCGGCGCCCGCCTTCGCCACCGTGGCCAGCAACTTGCGCCGGAACTCCTCGTCCGTCATAATCCTGTGCCATGCGGAAGCGCCAGCGATTCAGTGCATCTGGTTTTTGATGGGAAACACGTGGTATTTTCTGCGACATAGCGAGCCATACCCAGGGTCCTAAAATGCAGCACCAGAACAAGAGGGCCTGCTGAGCAGCTGAAACAAGCTGCATGCAAGCTCCTCCTCATCTGTGATGCGCTTTGCCTCAGCGCCGCTCATTGTGCGTCTGACGCCGCCGTTTGCGGATCGATCGCAGAGCCAGGGCAAGGGTCGCTTCAGAAAAAACTGTCGCACTCGGTGCGTACAAGTTACTCTTGCAGGTTGTCAGTACCTGGCACGTACGGCTGTTGGTGAAAGCAGGGCCGCACAGGGCGGAGCCATAGTCGACATTGCAGGTGACGGTGGCGTCCATGGTGATGGAGTCCTCAAGAAAGGCACTCGAGATCTTTAATTTACAGTTGAAACTCACAAGATGTGAGAGGGGCGCACCGGTCGGAGCCGTAGTCGACCTTGCACGTGGCGATCGCATCCGTGGTGATGGAGTCTGCCCGTGATGGAGTCCCTGAGAAGACACTCAAATTGAAGAAACTCTACTGATACTGCTCAGAGATGTGAGAGAGGCGCACCGGTCGGAGCCGTAGTCAACCTTGCGGGTGACGGTGGCGTCCATGGTGATGGAGTCGTACAGCCCCGCGCCGGCGTAGCCCGCCAGGTCCTCGCCGTTGCTGTCGGACCGGAAGATGAGCGACTCCGGCACGAACAGGCCGTCGCTCTTGGACGGGTACGCCACTATCTGTGGGCGGCAAGGGAGATGTTGGTTTGGATTCGAACTGGACATCTGAGAACATCAGCCTGCCAGGCGTCTGCAGCCGACACGCAACAGCTCCGGCAGCAGCAGCGGCCAAATTCTCCAGGACCGAGGTGGGGGGGACAGCGCCGCTGTGACCATCTGGTCTTGCGCTTGTGCAGCTAGACAGCTGAGTACAGAGCGGCGGCAGACAGGCCGGGATTGCCGGGGGCGTGCTTGTGGGCAGTGAAGGATTGAAAAGCATGGAGGCTCAATATAAATTCACTTTCAAAGCTAACTTCACGACGCGCACCTGCGGGTCGCCGAGGGCGTCCTTCTTGGCGGTGAAAGAGAGGGAGGTACCCGGCACCATGCCCGACACAATGGCCTCGCCCAGCCCCGCAACCAGCTCAGCGTATATCTCGTTCTCGTCGCCTGCGGGGCGCGCACAATCCGCCTCTCGACACGTCTGATTGTCGGGGGATTCAAGGGTGGGCAATAGATGTCGCGGCAGTGCGAGCAGGCGGTTGAATGACTTCTTCGCTAGGCAAGCTCACTCCTGAGCAACCTCAAGTTTCATGCAGAGCTCCAGTGGCGCAACAGGTGCGGGCGTGGGGGAACAAGGAGCGCTGCAACATTGTGCAGGGAGATGCAGACTTAGAGTCGCGACCACGCTTCGCCGCACCGTTGGAGGGGTTGGTGGTGTGGATGACGAAGGCGTAGGCGGCGGGCACGATGCGCTGGCAGAGCACCGCCATGCGGATGTCGCGGAAGTCGATGCCCACCTTGCGCACCCAGGGTTTAGTTTCAATACTGCCCATACCGTAAAAGACCTCGTCGAGTTTGGATGGAATTGAAAGCACAGATGGCAGGTGCATGATATCTGAGACGCCAAGCACAGACAAAGGACCGGCAGACAGCCCACCTTGCGCATGCTCAGCATCGCGCGCTCGTTGTACATGCTCGCCCACACACCCTGTTTGGTTGATCACACAGCTTGAGCTCGGTGCTTCGAGGATCCAAGGCTTTGGGGACTTCAGATCAGCAAGTGCTCAAATTCCTGGAGCAGAATTGCACAGGATGGGCACGCGCTGTCCCTTTTCAGCGGCGTTGAATGCTGCACGCCCGCCGTGTGAACGTGGACGGCCAGCCAGGGGTTCAGCAACCGGCAAACGCAGGACACTGTGTTTCGGTGTCGCGTCAGATTGTGGTTGTGCAGCAGACTCTTACCTTGAGAGCCTCCAGCGCCTTGGCCCAGCGGTCCTCGGAGTTGGGGACGGGAATGCCCGCCGCCTCCATCTTGGCCCTCAGCTCGGTCTGCAGCGCCTCCGGCACTGCTACCTGCGGCCATCGAGTGCGACAGCTCGTGGTCACCACTAGTGATTGACCGAACAACGATACCCACAGTGATACCCCGTGCATCCACATCGTTGCCCTTGAGCTCGCTCTGCGGAGCCTCCGGCACCGCCAACTGCAGGCCCCGGCGGAAAGCAGGTGCATCCTTGTTGTTGACATCGTTCCAGCAACAAGGATCGATTATCGCTCATGACATTCTCGGCGTTCAGCTCCCTCTGCAGCGCCTCCGGCACCGCCACCTCTGGACGAAGCAGGCTCAGAAGCATGGGCACTGGAACTGAGAAGGCCTTACGACTGCAGGAATGCGCGTGGACTGTGCCGCCGTCGCTGCTGTTGAGGACATTGACATGAACAAGCTGGCAGGCGGCTGCCATATTGTATCAAGCCATGGCATTGTCCAGCAAAAGAAAGGGCCACATAACCACAGGCCGGACCCCCACAAGTATCGACTGCAGCCGGAGCGCGCACCTCCATGACGATGGCGCGGCACTCTGCCAGCGCGGGCTCGGCGTGCGTGGACGGGATCTTGTCGACTGCCGCCTTGAGTCGCTTGGCCACGTCGGCGTTGCATTTCTCCTTCAGAACCTCCTCGAAGGAGCCGAAGGGCACCGTCACGGACGCCGGCAGCGCGATCGACTCCGGCAGCTGCCCCCGCAGGCCTGCGTGTTGAAGGAGTAGAAGGTATCAGATATCCATTTCACATCTGCGCGACTGTAGGCGTCTGGTAAGGCCGCCCCAGTGCAGCTGGATGTTTTGAGGTGCGGCTGCCCCCTGACAAGGTGCGGCTGCCCCCTGACACGGTCTGAATACCGCTGGATCCTAGGCCTGAAACCGGCGCGCTTCACAACATGCTCGAGCCATTCTCGAGAGCGCACTGCCGAGGTTCTTGCACTTTCAGGCGCAATCTTTCTGAAGGCGCACCGCCGAGGTTCTTGGACTTGGCGCCGACGACGCCGTCCGCAAACTCGTCCATGGATACCACCCACTTGCCGCACCACTCGGGCACCTTTACCTCGATCTTGCACTTTGGCGCCTTCTCATGCCCCTCGCCGCCCGCGCCGTTGGACGCTGCACGCATGGGAGAGGCAGGGTGGTGCGGCAGTTGTGCTTTAGGCAAGCAATCTCAAGCGGTGCCTTCTCCTGCCCCTCGCCGCCCGCGCCGTTGGCGGCGGCGCGCGCGCACACACATTGCTGCAGTGTTTCAACAGGCGGGGTCAGCAAGCCCAGACAGTGCCATCATGCCATGGAGGCTGCCCAACCAGGCAGGTAGGGAAGCTGTGCTGCCACAGGCAAAGCGGGTTTTGGCAGTAGTGTTCTTGCAAGCCGGCAGCGCAACCCATCGTCCAATGCTTGGAAAAAGAAATCTTACACCCTCAGCTCTGGGTCCAACTCAAGACGTGGAGGAGGAGGCAGAACTCAGCGAGCAATCCGAACCTGACAGGTCGGCCTTCTCCCACTCGACGCCGCCGGCCGCGGTGACGCTGATGGAGATCGCCTCGCCATTCAGCTCCGCCACCTACGTGGCAACAGCAAGGTTGTAAGCGGCAGCTTTCGTTGGCGCCTGCAGCATATCTCGCCTGCACCAGCTCGGCAGGTTGATGAGGCATGGCTGTCAGCTGAATGTCTCGAAGGCGATTCAGCCTGTACAGTCAGAGCGCAGATGCACGGTGGTGATGCAGATAGCTCTTCTGAAGACTCCTGCAAGCCGCCGCCCGTCAGCCGTCCCATGAAGCTGTGAAACACCTTTGCAGTTGCCCACTTCTGAGCAGCAGGGCCGCAAAATCCGACAACTTTCCACCAAATGTCTGGTTTCAGGCACGGCAATCACCTTGGCGAGCTCCCCGGGGTCGTGGCAGATGGCGAACAGGACGCGCATGTTGCGGGCGCGCACGGACACGTGGCTCAGCACGTCCGGCGCGTCGGGCGTCAGCACCGCCACCGCGCCCTCCGGCACCTCCTCCTCGCCCGTGACACGCTGCGCGATGATCACCGTCGGCTCGTCGTACACCTGCAGGGGAAACAAAAGCAGATGATTATCAGATGATTGTCAGTTCGAACTATGAGTTTAGATCAGCCAAAGATCATAACATACCTCCCCTGTGGAGAATGCAGGCAGCACAACGGTTTCAGGAATGGCGTGGCCGCATCTGACAACGAGGAGCTTTCATGCGGCGAGGCAGGGCCGGGAACAGCGGCAGCGCAGGGGTGTTGCAGCAGCGCAGACAGATGCTTCTGTCAAGGACGATATGGCACGGCTGTAATGCGCAACACCCCCCACTCGCACTTGTGCATGCTCAGGGGTTGTACGCACCAAGAGGGATCAAGCTCCATGCATCTTATGAATGGCGCCCCTCGGTTTCTTTCCAACCATGAGCGCACCTCATCCTGGATCTCGTGTAGCCCTTCGACGCACAGCACGCGGCCGAGGGCGTCCACGGGGGAGATGAGCTGCCAGGCGCCCAGCTCCGCCGCAGAGCGCAGCCCCTTCTCCAGCGGCCCCAGCACCTGCGCCGCGACAGTATTGATTTGAGATGCATGAGTACTGACAAACGATGGCAGCACTTTATATTGTTCCAGCCCAAACACGTCCAGACACTTCGTCAACAGAAGGGCGCCTGGGGACAGAGCAGGCGTGGCGCTGACTGCGCGATGGTCGCGCAAACAGAGCAGGAAGCTGCCGGCCGCCGCACCAAGGACAGGACAAAGTCAGAACCGCCATGCTCAACTTCCTCAGTGGGAAAGAGCATACTATCGAGGATACTCTCACCAGGGACAGCGCAAAGGCGGGGCCGCCGCGCACGACCTCCTCGGCAAACAGCTCCACCGCCCAGTCAGCGACGCCAAAGGCGCTGCCCAGCCCCGTGGAGATGGGCTCCACCACGGAGGAGATGCGGTCAGAGACCTGCGCCAGCGCGCGCCGGATGCGGTCCACCACCGCTGCCGCCTGCGGTGGCAAATGATCTGCGTCATGGGCCCATGCACATGGCACAGCACACAAACCACTGTGCTGGCGAAGCCCCTCCTGTGCTGCGACAGACCTGTTCGTCCCTGGCGGCAAAGGCATTTGCTGTTACACCTTTTGCACCCTGACCAGTCCATTGCTGCTGAGTATCGAACACAGCACACAAGGCCTGCAGAAGGAGCACACTGGAGGTATATGCACACTATAAGCTACCGCTGAGCGCACCTTGAGGGCGTCCTCCTTGCTAGGGTACTGCCCAGTGGTCACGCTGCGCGGCAGCGACTGCCATGCCGCGAGGCAGTACACCGCCTCCTCGTTGTCGCCGATTGACAGCGCCAGGTTCTGCAACAATCAATGTTGATATTTGATCACACAGAGGAAGCAAAACAATTGATTGCACAGACGGTAGCATCCCATGTGGTCGACGTGCAGTAAGGGCTGTTCAACGAGTGGAAGGGAGCAGCTGTATCTGATGTGAAATTCATTAGGGTGCACAGCGGGGGCCACACCTGCAGCAGCGGGCCAACGAGCGGCGCTGCCGCAGCGCCTGCGGCCTTGCCGGCGCCGCGCTCCGCCGCCGCCCGCACCACATTCTCCAGCGCCAGGTCCAGGTACAGCAGCTCCCTGCTCACGAGACGCCACAGATCAAGTGTGCATCGGTAAGGGTGTGGAGCGTAAAGTCAAGGAAGGTCATGGTAGGGCTTTTCAGGTGTCGCCACGTCTTCCAGCGCCATTCCAGGTGCAGCACCTCCCTGGAGCGTGTGTCACCAAGAGTTTGGGGCACTGTGAATCACAATTGTACAGCCACAAACGCCACGGCATATGCCACATTCTCCAGCGCCATGTGGAAGTATGGTCCAGACAGAAGCGCTAGTTGCACTACGCAGACGCCGACATGTCCCTGAGTGCAGCCTAGCATGCGGGGCGTGCAGTGGGCGGTCACCAGGAACCCTGCAAGACCGCAATGGGGCCCAAAAAACAGGGTAGATAAGTAGACAACCAAAATCACCTGTTGCCAGGCAGCGAGGGCGCCAGCTCGGTGCGGCACTCCACCGCGTTCTCCATGAGCGGCAGGATCTGGCTGTCCGCCTGGTGCGACAGCACATACCCCAGGTAGCCCTTGGCCGACTCGGAGACATCCTTGGCGGCGCCCGCCGACGCCTGCAGGGATGGAAGCAATTCAGCACGTTTACACCCTACCAGCAGCCCGAGTCGCCATTCCCGACGCGCTGCAGTGTGAGCTGAGACGAAGCGCTGGTGGCCTGCAGGCCGATGTCCTTGTGGACGGCCGCAATGACAAAGCTGAAGTGTGATCATGGCCGAGTAGGGTTTGACAACTTCTGGCCAAACTGACCTGCAGGTCGGCGCCCTCGTGCACGGCCTTGATGATGCCCAGGTAGTGCTGGAAGTCGGTGATCAGGGCGTCCCGCCTGTCCGGGAAGTCCTGCGGCTCCTCCGTTATCTTGCGGTCAAAGCCCGCCAGCCGCTCCCTCGTGATGCCTGCGCGGCACACAACCTTCAGAATGCAGATCCAAAGCCCGCCAGTCCGCTCCCCTTCGTGATGCCTGCAGCACACCGCAGCGCTGTGTATTCGACGCTGCTGTGACGGAGCCATACCCGGCACATCAACGCCGCTCAAGGCTGGCGACTGCTCCTGCAACAAGGCTGGCGACTGCTCCTGCCACGCAGCGGCACATGACTTCTGCATTGCGCCAGGCAAGGACTCGGCCCTCGGTAGATGGTCTGGAGCTTTTCCCCCACGATCAGAGAGAGTGGCTCTCACCATGGGAGTCGAGGACGCTCCAGTAGGCGCCGTTGTCGCCGCCCTTGCGCAGGAAGGCAAGGTACGCCTCGCAGATGCCGATGTCGTCTGGCGTGGTGTTGTTGTGCTACACGCAGGCAACGAACTATTGTGAGCGTCTGTCGAGAGAGCCGCCGGCCGCTGAGCACATTCGTGTGTGCTGGCTGCAAGGCATGCCCTGCTGCAGTCCGCCGTTCGGCAGATGCGTTGACGGTTTCCGAATGCAGATCAGGCCGCGGAGCTCGAGCAGGCGAGTGCAGCATGCGCTGGTCGCCCAAAAGTGGAGTGAATGCATAATTAAAACAAGCCATTGGGCACGGACCAGCTTCTGGTGCCACTGCTCCATCCAGGTGCCGTTCTTCTCGGGGATGTTGTTGCGGTGCATGATGTTGAGGATCTCGTCCCGCACCGCCTGCGCATTGCCGCCGCGCCCGACGCAGCCCAGCATCAGGCGCACCCACTCCTGCGCCACGCCCTCCGTGTTCGCGTGCGCCTGCAATGACGCGGTGCAGCAGCGATCAGCGGCAGAGCCTGAGCCGCATGGCCCTCGGTCTGTTGGAATGGGTTGGACTGTCCTATCATCGTGGCCTGTGCAGCTCGTGGTGGCCTGCACAGTGCACCGGCTGTCCGCATATAAACTCGGCATGCAAACCTGGTGGGTGCATGGACAGGTGAACATTCAGCCGCTAAATCAGAATTAACAACAGTCGGAACCTCAGACTGCAGCACCTGGGCTATGGCGTGGGTGAGGCGGGCCTGCGCCTCGCCCAGGATGCGGGGCTGCGTGTTGTAGTTGCGCTGCCAGGTCAGCTGTCGGCTGGAGCTGTAGCGCAGCCACACGAAGATGGTGGCCATCGCCTCCGGCAGCCCACCCTCGCCCAGCAGCTGCCCCTGCGCGCACGAATGGATTTCGAGGATTGAGTTTCAATCAACATCAGGGAGGAATTCAGCAGGTGGGACGTCAAGCGCTGCCACCACCGCCAAATGTGGTCACAACCAATCTCAGGCGCAATTTTTGGACGGCATGGACCTAGAGCGGGAGCGGGGCATCACCATCAAGCTCAACCAGGCGCGCATGCGGTACAAAGCCAGCGACGGCGTGATGTACGCGCTCAACCTCATCGACACGCCCGGCCATGTGGACTTCAGCTACGAGGTGGGTGATGAGTTTCGCCGCTGCAGCACATCAGTGAAGCAAACATGATCCAGCAAAGTCTCATCTCATGATGCCGTGTTGTGCCCGATGGCCAGCCAATTGGGCAGTGACCTGTACATAAACGCCCAAGTGGCGACGCCATCGCCATGCAGACATGCTTTGTGGGCTCGCAAATGGCAGGTGCGCTGCCGGCATGCGAGGGCTCCCTGCTGGTGGTGAGTGTCATTACCGAGCCTGCCTCGTCGTACACACAACTAGTCAAGTCGAATATGTTTTGCCGCACAAAACAGGTGAGCAGGTCGCTGGCGGCGTGCGAGGGCTGCCTGCTGGTGGTGGATGCCAGCCAGGGCGTGGAGGCACAGACACTGGCAAACGTGTATCTGGCGCTGGATCACGACCTGGAAATCATCCCTGTTTTCAACAAAATCGACTTGCCAGGTGCAACTTTAGATCTTTGTGAAATCATTTGTGAATCAGTATTAATCTTTCTCAGTACCTGGCGCTAGACCACGACCTGGAGATCGTCCCTGTGCATCAAAATCGACCTGCCAGGTGCAGAGTTAGAGAGTTTCTCAAATCAGAAAAGGAAATGGTCGTTCTAGTAACTGGCGATGTGACCACGACCTGGAGATCATCCCCGTCTCCAACAACATCGACCTGCCAGGTGGATAGCATGCAGTGGGTTTCACAGGGAGGCAGCATTGCAGCAGCTGCCGTGCCGCTGCCTCCGCGTGTTGCTGCTAACCGATTTACTGTCGCCGCCGCCGCCGGCTGCAGGTGTGGCTGCGACGCAGCATGCGCACAGGAGGAAACAGGCACTACCAGCGTGCCTTTCACCAAATCTGAGCTTAATGTGTCTCCTTCTCGGCGCAGGCGCTGATGTGGCACGCGTCAAGCGGGAGGTCGAGGAGATCATCGGCCTCGACTGCAGTGACGCAATCGAGTGCTCAGCAAAGAAGGTGCCGACTCTCATTTCTTTCTCTCGGCATGACATCTCTCTCAGCGTGACACCTCACCCTCTGCTCCCGAAACCTATGACGCTGGGGCAAGGCTGAGGCACAGCATCTCTGCTCACCTTGCGGTGGTCAGTGTTGGCAACATAGCCTCAAACGGCACACTGAACAGCCTGCATAGGCACTGCCAGCAAGCGATCATGGGCCAAAAGTGCAACTCGGAGGCTTGGAAACGCCCCGCAGGGCATCGGCATCGAGGAGATTCTGGAAAGGGTGGTGCAGCGCATCCCGCCGCCGGCGGAGACCATCGAGCAGCCGCTGCGGGCGCTCATCTTCGACAGCTACTACGACCCCTACAAGGTGAATGCGTAATTATTCACCTGTGTTCTTATATAGTAGAGTAACGAATTCAAGACACATAGGAACATAAGAAGCCAAGGTGTGTATCTTGGTGGTTGTAGTCACTGTGTCCACCTTTCAGCAAGCTCATCAGGGTGCTTCCCGCCGTCCTCGGCATGCATGCCCGCCACGGTTTATGCCTTGGACCTTGTACATTCGCTCGTCCGCTATGATCGCTGAACAGCTCAAGCCCTGCACACAAGCGCAGGTAGCTTATCGACTGAATAGGGAGATGACCTCCACATCTGCTCACATATCACGTGTTTATGCCAAACCGCTCGAGAGGCATACACCAATCGAACAGTGCCTGCCTTGACATGCACGCGGCCCTCGCTTTGAGTGTGTCTCTCAGCCTTAGCACCAGCAAAGCGATAACACAACTCAAATCTGCCCCTACCGTGGCAGGGTGTGGTGGTGTACTTCCGGGTGAAGGACGGCATCATGCGGCGGGGCGACACCGTGAAGCTCATGAACACCAAAAAGGAGTACCAGATTGACGAGATCGGCGTCCTGTCGCCCAAGCCCATCCAGGTGGGCAGCCGTGCCCTGACATGCACTGCCTGTGGTGCCTGCATAAGAACATGCCGACTCCGACGCGCCTGACGACGACACTGCGCCACCTTGAGCCTGTCTGCGCGGCTGGGCGGTGCCACAGCGCTGCACAAGCAGAGCACGATGCAGCATCCCAGCGGTTCGTTTACATTCGTAGGGTCTGGCCATGAGTCCACTGTACCTGGCCTCGATTGAAACGGCCGAGGCCAGCAGGCGGACCCTGACGCTCTGCTTGAACCCGGAACCACTATAACCCGTCAGGTGGACGAGCTGTATGCGGGGGAGGTGGGCTACTTCTCGGCGGCCATCAAGGCGGTCGCGGACGCGCGCGTAGGCGACACCATCACCAGCCGCAAGAATGGCGCCGAGGAGGCGCTGCCTGGGTGAGCGCTGTTGCTCATTATATGAACATATGTGTACTCATGTTCACGATTCGACGAATCTGTAGGCAGTGCCACCATAGCCAGCCGCAAGAAGCTGTAGGCAGTGCATCACCGGCCACAAGAATGCGCCAAGGAGGCGCTGCCCGGGTGAGGGCTCCACCTTCCTAGTAAGCCAAGTTATCGATATCAATAGCAGGCTCCTCGACCTGCTGCCCTGTGAACTGGCTGGCGCGCATGGCGACACCATCACCAGCCGCAATAATGGCACTGAGGAGGTGCTGCCCGGGTGCACGCTCTTCTCAATAAACCCTGCAAAGAAGTCTTGCACATGTGTGGTGGGCGACACCATCACCAGCCGCAACACAGCGCCGAGGAGGCGCTGTCCCTGCGGTTGCCCCCTCAATGACATGACCATGTGTCTCACGTCGACCAACAAGACGAGGGGTGTGTTGGTGCTGTCCATCTGAGATAGTTGCAGCCACAGCCTGGGTCATGCCTGCCAGCATCAACATCAGCTGACCTGTCAGATGGAGCAGGTGGCCTGCGTGACGTGTCTTCTCAAAGCCATCTGGCGACTTCCAGGCATACAACACTGCCACGCCGCTGACGCCTGGCCGCTACTGGTGCGCAGGTACCTGGTGGCGCAGCCGATGGTGTTCTGCGGCCTGTTCCCCATCGATGCGGACCAGTACGAGGACCTGCGCGACGCACTCGGCAAGCTGCAGCTGAATGATGCCGCCCTCCAGTTCGAACCCGAGGTACGACGCTGGGGTACTTAGTCTGCGTAATTACAGTAACAAGCGCGCGGGCTGCACGCTGCCTGGGCGCGTGGCGGCCGCTTGCAGCCCAGACCTTTTACTTTTCTCGACATTACATCCCAGGCCCATCGATGCATGGACACGAACTGTTCACCCAGCACTGGGCAGCAGCCCTGCCGATCGAAGCTGCTGCCGCTGTCGTGCTGAGCCGCTGGTGCACTACCGAGGCACCGTGGCGTCTCTAGAGGTCGAATGCTACGCTGGCA
>JAABUR0100003294.1_pt1 | contig 22818 bp, 21 predicted proteins | sample 5560091 | NCBI WGS metagenome assembly JAABUR01 (sample SAMN10711879, study PRJNA513375) | rock metagenome | isolation source: Antarctica rocks | place: Antarctica: Victoria Land, University Valley sud
CGAAAGTTGACTTTCTTATCTGAATCATTGAACAACTCAGCTAGTTCTTTCAAAAGATCATCGACAATCTTATAAAGATTAACACAGTCACGTTCGCGTCTAGATTGAGCGACATCAGCTACGTCATCAAATAATCTGAAATGTACATAGCTCAGTTTAACTCGTTCATTTGAAAAGAGATTGACGTTGATCTCTAGTTTATTCTGAATTTTGCCGTATCAGTTTTTCCAAGTAGAATTCTTTTCATCAGTAAATCAGAAAGAATCAGGTATTTTCTGAGATTTAGAACGCTCAGAGTAGATGAAATCAGAAGAAGTGATTTCTTTAGTTTGAAGTTTAGTCTTCAACTCTTTGATTTCGTCATCTTGTTGTTTACTCAGCTTGTTGAGTTGATCTGTTTCTCTGTCGAGAATCATGCATCAAGCCTTTCAGTTTTCGATAGAAACAGAAAATATTACTGTTTCAGCGAATAACTTGTCGTCTTCATTGATGAATGATTCAGCACTAGAGAATTTCGATGAATCAGTCTCAGAGATTTGAGAAAAGCGACTTTGAAATTCTTTGAAACGTTCTTCGATAGATGAACGTTTTGACATGATGAAATTTGAAGAAAGAATGAGATCGAGCGAATGATGATGCTCAACAGTATTAATAAAGACGTATGATCAAGTGTTTAATCTTCAGGAAAGAATGTTGTTGATTAGAGAAATATTTTTGATTTGTGAGTTTTTGAGTGATTCTCAAGCAATTCACGAAGATTCTTTATCGTCGATTCTCTTAATTGAGTTGAACAGCTTATTTTCACTCGTCTGTTTCACAAGAATGAGTTGATTCTCTTGATCGAGTGAACTTTGCGTACTTAGTGAGTGATAAGTTGTCTAGCGATTCAAACAGCCTCGTCGTTGATTCTATTAAACTTTCTAGTGTTGTTCAATCTTTCGATTGCGTCAATCATCAGGTAAACGAATTTCTTTAAACTCGTTCTGTCTGTACGAGTATGTTGAATGAGTAATGAGATCAGTATTGTGTAATTAACGAATTCTTAATATAATGTCAGAATCGTGTCTAGATGAGTCAATCAGCGAAAGTCAGAATTGAATAGTGCTTGATCTTTAAAGAAGCTATAACTGAATATTAAGAATACAGAAGAAGATGAGTACAAGAGCTTCTATTTAAGTAATATTCAGAGACTGCGCTAAGCTCAAAGAAAATATGTTTGTGACACAAGTAGAATGTGATGTAGAAAGAAAGATGATGTTGAACAAAGAGATGTTGATGAAAGAAAATAGAGACTGAGTCAGATCTGAGCTAAAGGCACTGACTAGTTCTATTCAGTCTTGGTATGCTCATAACAGTTATGCGCTCAATCAACGCGTATTTTGAAGCATGTAGAATGTTTGATAGAGTGTTTGATAAAAAGCTCAGTCAATAGCTCAATAGATAGCTCAGTAAAAAGATTGATAGAAAGATTGATAGAAAGATTGGTCGAAAAATCAGTAGAAAGATCAGTGAAAAGCTCAGTAGAAAGCATTGTTTGAAGCACTATTTGATTCATGTTATGCGTTTAATCAACGCGTCTTTTGAAGCATGTTTGAAGCAATAGACTGACTATTAAATGAACGAGTAGATAGCTGAGTTAATAGCTGAGTTGATAGCTGAACATGTTGATATTTTGATTGTTGTTGTTCTAGAAAGTAGAAACTACGAAGGGAAAAAGAAGGTGAAAACTTCGAACTTTTTAGCATCAGCGTAGGTAGAAAGTCATATAAAAAGCATTGTTTGAAGCACTGTTTGACGTGTTTTGTGCGCTTAATCGACGCATTTGATAGAGTGTTTGATAGAAAGTAGAATGATGAGTAAGTAAGTGAGTAGAGTGAAGAGTAAATGAGCGAGTAGATAGACAAGTAGAATGAAGAGTAGATGAGCGAGTAAATAAATGAGTAGTAAACTGAATGTAATGAAAGAAACGAAAGTAATGAAAGCGACAAAAGCGCGATTCAGTTCAATGACATATGAACAAATGCAGATTCAGTTCAACAACATATGAAATAATCGCAGATTTTATGAATAAAATCTGATCACATTCAGATGAGCTCAGCTAAAATTTCAACTTTATTTCGCTTTAAGCAACAAACGTTTCTTTAGCTAAATTCAATAATTCAGTTCACTTTTCAAACTGCAAATGTTTCTACAATCAAATCTACAACTACTAAAGTTTGTGAACACTGTGATCAAGACTTTAAATCAGAAAATAAGCTTCATCATCATCTTAAAAAGTGTTTGATCGTTTGATTAATAGACAAGTCAGTTGCTTTCTCAGTTACATTGAAGTCATCATCAAAAAAGAAGCGCATTCTTATTGAATCTTCTTCGAAATCATTGCAAATCGTCGACTACGTCTTTCGTGATTGACAATATGTCACAGTCAAAGTCTGCTGAAGTCTCAACAAATCAGAAGAAGATATTGTCTTAAACACAGAATGTATCATGACAATAGCGAATCATAAGTTTATTGAATTCATTACTTTAAATACATTAATACAGAAAATGACATCACTCATATTTGTATGAGACATCAAAAACAAGATTCATCACTTCAGTGACTTTGTGATGCTGATCACATATATTCATGAATTTCTATCTGATGATAAATTCACAACAACTTGCTTTCGTTGAAAAATTCATCTGATCAATGATTTCAGAGTAAAGATACTTCTAGAACTTGACATTATGATTATAAAGAAGATGCAACTAGATCTGAATGAAAAGATTGTCAGAATAAATAGTTGTCAAGAATTTACTGTCAACATTTTCGTATTCACTAGAAATCTGTTGAATCTTAAGCGAATAGTTTGAATCAAAGATTGAATCATGATTTCATCTCATGCATTTCTGAAAGTATCTGTTCTCGTGAAGAAGAATAAACTATCTACTGATCATGATCTGATCTTCAAGTCTGACTACGATCAAGATCTGAAACAGATAAATGATCTCTTCACTCATGTAGTAGACATCAGTTTTTTCTTTGTGCAAGTTTGAAATGACATTGAAAAATCAGTCATCATTCAACGACATGCAAGAATTGAAGCAATGCTTAAGTATGAAGAAGATGACTGCTTTCTGACAAATTCAACGAATCATCATCTGATGATCATTGATTGAAAGCAGCATAAAACTTCTGACTGAAAGAGTTCACTTCTAAGAAAAATATCAGTTCTTGTTATCATCATCGCAACTTTATCAACTGCAAATTCAAATTTATTATCATTTTCAACATCAACAGTATCAAATCTACTTTCGATCAAAGTCAATTCTGATCTGAAAATCATCTTGCAGAACAACATCACTATCTACGACATTAATCAGATTGTCATTACTATAGCAGAGATCATTAATTTCTATAACATATGAACAGATCAAAAAAACACTGTTGATATTCTCAAGAAGAATTGAATGTCAATTACTTTAGTTTCTGAGACTAAGATTTCGTCTGCAAGAGTGTATTCTCTCAGTACTAAAGATAAGAAACTGATAAATGAGATCTTTGATAAGCTTCATAAACAATATAAGCTTACTTGAATCAAACAGTCAACACTCTATGATTTTTCAGTTTTCGTTGTATGACGAGATATTAATGAAATTCAAAAAGAGCATGTTGTAGTTAACATTTAAGATTTAAACAAGATTTCTCTGCAAGACAGCTATTTAATGTCATTGCAAGCAATCATTACAGCTGTCGTTGCAGAATGTCAATACATTATTGTAATAAATGTCAACGATTATTTTTATCAGTGAAAAGTCAGATCAATTGATTGAAACAAATTAATCGTTGTCTCTCATCGAAAGCAGAAACAGTTTGAGATAGCTGTTATGAAATTCAAAAACTCTTCTTTATATGTTCAACATCAGACAGATTGACTGCTGTGATATCATCAACGCTATGCTCAAGTTTATATAAATGACATTGTCATCTTTTCAAGAACTCTGAAAGATAACTTGAAGCATTTACATGCTGTGTTTCAACTATTTTCGAAGAAAAGAGTTAGCATTTCGTCAAAGAAATCGTTTATAAACTATTCATCAATGATACTGCTTAATCAGAAAGTCAACAATTTCGATTTGATTATTTCAGTCGAAAAACTCAAGACTATAACCTCTCTAGACTTTTCATAAACACTGCGTGCACTGAATATTTATTTAAATATGATTGATTGACTAAGAAACTATGTTTCATACTATGCTTAAATAGTAAAATCGTTGCAGAGACACAAAACTGAATTATCAGTAAATTTACTTAAGAATAATTTAAATGCTCATTGAAGTGAGATAGATAAAAGAGCTTTTGAGTCAATCAAGTTGAAAGTCAGATTCTTTCAACATCTTCAGAATCACTTTGTCAGAAAGAAAATACTGACTCATTTTAATTCTGATCGTCAATTATGAATCAATCTTGACGCATTCAAGAAGATTGATTTTGTTAATATGATTTATCACGTCAAAGATGAGAAGATGATTTTTACTCAATTAGATGTTCAATTTATACTATTTCTGAGCAGAATTCTTAATTCTGCTGAAAGAAACTACTGATTCACGAAACTGAAAGTAGCTGACTTGATCTGAGTGATCAAAAAAATTCATCACATGATGTAATTCACTCTGAAATCGCTCACTATCATTTACATCAATCATGCAATCGCTGTAATGATTGCTAAACAGACTAGTTTAACAACTGCAAACACAGATAAGTTGAATCTGCATCTTATTCAAGTCTCTCAATATCTGTTCATCTTTCAGCTAGATATATGACACAAAGTCAACAAGACTAATATCATGCTTGATGCACTATTTAGACTTTTTCGTGATAAGCTTGAACTGAAATCAATGAAAGAGACTTTCAAAGATGACATACTGAATCTACTGCACGAAAGAATTGTATATAAGAATCAGATAACTTATGTCTGCACTATCTCTTTGATTGAACTGTCACTCAAGTTCAAAAGCAATCTTATCAAAGCATTGAAAGATGACAAACGTTGAAAGAATATACTAAGTATAGCACGCAAGAAGACTACAGAATCATTGAACAATCAGACAGTTATTTGATGATCTTGAGAAAGTCACTTTGAAGTTCAGAAGAAACTTTTGTATCATGTTAATGAAAACTCAAAGCGTCACATTTGATTAGTGATTCTCAAGAAATTGAAACATGAAGTGTTCTCACTAACTCACAGTTCTCATCATGCTGATTTTCATCAAATCTATCAGCGAATTGTCAAAATCATGTATGTACGAAAACTCACTTTCAGACTTTGAAAGTTCATTGATCATTGCTTGAAGTGTCAGCTATATCAAATCAGATAACATCAATCATATGATGAGATGATTTTGATAAGTTCTGCAAACATTTTCTTTCATACAATCACGCTAGACTTTATTCTAGCATTATTGATCAGCATAGACGAATTAAAATGTTTACTAATCATCATCAACAAATTCTTTAAGGAACTTATGCTGATTTCTGACAAATTAATCTGATCAATGAAGAAGTGAGCTCATGCTTTGATTGAAAGACTGCAGCAAGTGAATTGAAATATGTTGTCAGTGATCATATTCAATTACGATCTCAAATTTCTATCAGACTTCTGACAAGCTACGTTTGAGAAATTAGAAATCTCGTTGCTGACAAGCATGATTTATCATTCTCAAATCAATAATCAAAGTGAGCGTTCTAATCAAACTGTAAAGATTGCTTTACGTTTTCTACTTTTCAGTATCAACGAATTGCTATAATTATTTTTGTTAATCAATCTACAAGCTAACTTCAACAACTTCACGTTCATCGACATAGGTAAATCTTTTAATGAGATTGTTTATGACTTCAAAACTATAAACATTTCATCACTTATTAGTTCTGAAGATTGCTTCAACTACGCAGCGAAATGATTTATAAATGTATTTGAAGCTGTTGATGCTATTACTTTCGTAAAAGTCAAGATGAAAGCATGATATGATCATAATCATAAGTCAATGATTTTATGAATCAAAGACTATGCATTTCTACAATTACATCACGACTATCATCTGTCAGATCACTCATCTAAAAAACTCAGTCAGCAATACTGTGATTCTTTTCTGATTATCAAATGAGTTGAAAAGCTTGCATATAAGCTTGAGCTTTCGTCACACTGAAGAATTTACTCGATCATCTTCATAATGCAATTAGAATCAGCACTCAAGAGTGCAGACTCATTCAAGCATTCACGATCAAATAATTCTTTCTCTATAGAAGTAGAAGAAAACATTGACGAATGAGTCTCATACGAAATCGAGAAGCTCATTAATAATAGAGTTCAACGATTTGACAGAAAATCACTCATACGTGAATATTTAGTAAGATGAAAAGAATATGAATCAGAGTACAATGAGTGATACGACAAAGATTTGCTTAACAACGCATCTGATTTTTTGATTTTTTGATTTCTTCATTAAGTGCATGCAGTCTATGACTATAACACTGTCTAGACGCTGTGCATATGTTAAATTACATGTATCTTGATCAAAGTCACTGCTTTATATCTTTTCATTAATCAATCACATTGATAGTTTGTGCAAACAAGTACTTTCAATCAAACAACTTCTTTCTTTCGTGCTCTCATTTTCTCATCTCTTCGTGTTCTTCTCACTTTACTCTTTCGTTTTCAATAGTCATTTTCTTGTTGCAATTCAAGTACTTTTCAAGTACTTTAACATTGTGATTTTTTCAATCTTGATGATAAACAACATTAATATAATGTTTGTGTTTTTGAACTGTGCTTTTGCTTTAAGCTGTAACTGTTCTGCTCTATAATGTTTGCAGTTCAGTAGTAAGTGTTTCAACGTTTGTTTCATCTTGCATATTTCATAGCATTTGTTTGAGTTATTTTCTGATAATCAATGCAAATAGCTTTTGAAATAGTCATGTCTCATTTTTAGCTGTATAAATGTTGAAAATGTCAGTCTGTTTATTTTTCAAAGCTTTTTCAGTGATCTGTAACTCAGATTCATTCTCGCTGTGTGCTTCTGATACTGATTTTCTTTTTTGATGCTGTCATTTCATGCAATTAGTCATTGCTCTTTTATCTCTTTGTCTATTTGCTTTTTGATGAAGCTCATGATTGTTTTTTTCCTGATGTCAATTATCAATCTTTTTCATGTTGCATCTTTGATCAATTAATTCACTGCTTCGTTCTTGATGATGTTTTTGCAACTTGATACTCACTGTATGCAAATATGACATCAATTTTGTTGCAAATTGATCAGATTTTATCATATGTTATTGAATAACTTTGAATTAACATTGCTCTTTGTCTTTAATCTTTGCAGCGTCATTTGACTGTCTGTGTACACTCAAATTTCGCTGTCTTCAGATGCTTCTTCGCTGCATATCGCGATTGCATCATCAATAGCTTGCAATTTCGCTTTCATTATGATTATTTCGTCGATCACGCTTGTCATCTTGCTGCATCTAACAGACTCATGCATGAATATCATTGCAATTTCGATTTCTGTTTTGAGCTCTGCTATCTTTTTTTGAGTTTGCAATGCATCAATATACATCATTATGTTTTTCATCTTTTTGACTATTGTTTTCAGTTCTCTATAGTATGTATTTATTGTTTTGCATGTTTCATCTTTTGTGAATTTGATTTGCATCTTTGTCAGATATTCAAATTTCTGATCTCATGATTTCTTAAAGTGAGAAATTTTAGTTTCTTTTATTGAATTCAGTGTTTTTTACACTTTGTTCAATATTTGATATATCTGCATAAGTCTATCTTTGCACTTCTTGACTTTTCAAGATAAATTCGTCTTCGTCTCATTTCAGTTCAAATATTTCGATGCGTTCAGATTTAGATTCAATTTGATAGAGTATTGAGATGAGTACGAAATAAATGTTCTTTTTCTGATAGAATGTTTTTTCAATAACTTAACTATTTAAATTGCATAGTTCTTGCACTTTTGATCTAATTGCATCTTCATCAACAAGATTTCAACTTCTTTTTTTCCCCATTAAGTGCATGCAGTCTATGACTATGACACTGTCTAGATGCTGTATGTATGCTAAGTTACATGTAATCTGATCAAAGTCGCTGCTTTATATTTTCTCGTTGATCAATCACATCGATAGTTTGTGCATACAAGCACTCTCGCTCAAACTCTTGCAATCATACTTTCGTTCTTCTTTGTTTCTTCGCACTCTTTGCGTTCTACTCTTTCGTTTCTAATAGTCATTTTCTCGTCGTAATTCAAGTATTTTTCAAATACTTTAGTGTTGCAATTCTTTCGATTTTGATGATGAACAGCGTCAATATGATGTCTGTGTTTTTGAGCTGAGTCTTTTTCTTAAGCTTTATCTGCTCTGATCTATAATGCTTGCAATTTAGTAGCAAATGCTCTGACGTTTGACTTGCATTGCATATTTCATAGCATTTGTTCGAATTATTCTCTGATACTCGATGCAAATAGCTCTTGAAATACTTATGTTTCATTTTCAACTGAATAAAGATTGAAAACGTTAGTCTATTGATTTTTCTAAGCTCTTTTAGTGATTTCTGACTTAGATTCACGTTTAATATGTGCTTTCAATACTGATTTCCCTTCTTGATGCTGCTTTTTCAAACATTTAACCATTGTAATTTCGTCTCTTTGCAAATTTGCTTTTTGACGAAGCTTATGATGATTGCTTTCATGTTGTTGATAACTGATAATTCTTGAGCAGCGTCTTTGATCAATTGATCTGCTTTTTCGTTCTCAATAATACTTTTGCAACTCAATATTCATTGTATGCAAATTTAACACTGATTTTGATGTAAATTGATCAAGTTTTGTCGTATGTCATTGAATAACTTTGCATTGACGTTGCTCTTTGCATTTAATCTTTGCAAAGTCATTTGACTGTTCATGTATGATCGACAACAAGATTTATCTGTATGAGATGCTGACTACAAATCTTCTGCAAGCTATGCTTGTCAGAAGAGCTGAACAATCTTATCAACATCAATAAAGCAGTAACAGCGCTTTACTCATGCGTTGAGCTCACACACAGTTGAAAAGCGAGGCAATAACAACGCAGTCATCAACGTGTTGAAGCTTGCATATACACAGAAGAACAGCAACGTCTTTGCATACATGTTGCGACTCACATACAACATACATACACATACTGCAAAGACACGACTCAGCTTTTGTGCATATACAGACAGATGTGATGCAGTAAATCGATCGATTTTTCGCATTTTCAGACCGATTTACATGCAGCGCAATCACACACAGAGCAGTAACAGCGCTTTATTCACACGTTGAGCTCATATATGATATACACAAATATACTGCGAAGGCACAACTTAGCTTTTGCGCACATACACATTGATACAACGCAGTAAATCGATTGATTTTTCGATTTTCTGATCGATTGACATACATCGCAAACACATACACTGCGAAGACATGACATAGTCTTTGCTCATATACACAGAACGACAGCAACGTCTTTGCGCATGCGTTGCAACTCATATACATCACACACACATACATTGTGAAGACACGACTCAGCTTTTGCACATCTACACGTTTGCATGATGCAGTAAATCGATTGATTTTTCGCTTTATCAGATTGATTTACATGCATCGCAATCACATACACTGCGAAGACACAACATAGTCTTTGCTCATATACACAGAATGACAGCAACATCTTTGCGCACACGTTGCAACTCATATACGTTACACATACACATTGCAAAGACACGATTCAGCTTTTGCACATCTACATGCTTGCGTGATGCAGTAAATCAATCGATTTTTCGATTTTCTGATCGATTTACATGCGTTGCAAATACATAGATCAAAGCTCATCTAGTTCGTTCAGCTGAGTGAGCATACAGCGAACTCAAAAGCTCACGTCGAAGTGATCAACTTTCATCTACGTAGATCAAAACTCATCTAGCTCGCTTGACTTAATGATCATACAGACAAGTTGAAAGCTTACGTTGAAGTGATTAGCTTTCACAATTTTGAGTTGTCTATGAAATTATTTGATCATATAGACAGTTCACGCGCTTGTATGCGCAAACTATCAATGTGATTGATCAACGAAAAGATATAAAGCAGCGACTTTGATCAGGTTACATGTAACTTAGCATACACATAGTATCTAGACAGTGTCATAGTCATAGACTGCATGCACTTAATGAAGAAATAAAAAAATAAAATAAAAAGACTGTTCATGTACACTCAAATTTCGCTGTTTTTGAGTGCTTTTTCGCTGCACATTGTGATTGCATCGCTAATGACTTGCAGTTTCGCTTTCGTTATGATAATTTTGTCTGAAACGCTTGTCGCTTTGCTGCATCTGACGAGCTCATGCGTGAATATCACTGTCGTTTCGATTTCTGTTTCAATCTCTGCTATCTTCTTTCGAATTTGCGATGCGTCGATATACATCACTATGTTCTTCGTCTTTTTGATAATTCTTTCTAATTCTCTATAGTGCATATTGATTGTTTCGCGAGTTTCGCTTTTTGCAAACTCGATTTGCAATTTCGTCAAATATTTGATTTCTTGATCTTATGATTTCTTAAAGTGAGATATTTCGATCTTCTGTATTGAATTCAGTGTTTTTTGCACTTTGTTCAATATTCAATATATCTGCGTGAGTCTGTCTTTGCACTTCTTGACTTTTCGAGATAAATTTAATTTCGTCTCGTTTCAGAAATGTATTGAGATGAATACAATATGAATGTTCACTTTCTTGTTGAATGCTTTTTCGATAATTCAACTATTCTAATTGCATAGTTCTTGCATTTTTGATCTAGTCGTACTTTCACTGACGAAATTTCAGCCTCTATTTGCATGACTTTTATGAGTGATGTTTGAAATGCTTTTAATGTCTTTCGTAACGCTGCGTTCTGCAGCTTGCAAAATTTGATTGCGTGGCTTTTTTGATTGTTTCACCAGATTTCGACGTTGTAGTCACTAATGATTATGATGCATGCTAGATACAACTGTCTTTCTGACTTCGCGTTTAGTTCTCACTCACTATTCATTAATCTAAAGAGTGAGTGTAGCGTTCTTGTGACTGCAATGATTTTCGTTTGCATATGCATCTTGAAGTTGAGCTTTCGATTCAGTCAGACTTTTAGTCATCATATGCAGATCTTCGATTTTACGACTGTGTCATTGAGTAGCATAATCGTTTGATCGAATATCGCTTTATGACTTTCAAAATGAATCAATTCGAATTTTGAATCATCAAACTGCATTGCGTTTTCATTCGCTCATGTAAATGCAATTTTTGTCGTCTTTTTCAGCTTTTTTACATTCTTGTCAATGCTCTTTTTCTTGATGTACAGTGCAACGTCGTCAATGTAGCTGAGTGACTGTAGATTTTCGATTCTTGCGCGAATCTTTAAGAATAAATGTCGAATGTAAATTAGAAATAAAATGAGTGAAATAGATGATTCTTGCAATATTTCTGTGAAAATTTCCTTTGACTTCTGACATTCTTCATCAAATGCTAAGTCAATGACTCAATTTTGTAAGAAGCATTTTATTCAGTTGATCAAATTGATCAATATCTTCTGTTTGATCAAGATCTTGATCAGCTGTTTCAACGTCACATAATCAAAGACATTTTTGACGTTTAGCAGTAAACATGTAAGCGTGTTTTCGCGACTTTTTGTCATTTGCGCGTCGTGTACTAGATTTAGTACTGCGTTTATAGCTGATCTTTGTTTTCTGTCTCTCATTTGATCGAAGTCTAGCAGCTTGTCATTCATTTTCGCTGTGTATGACAATTGCATCACTATTAGCTTTTTCGCTATCTTGTCTAAGCAGTTTAGCAGTATGATAATTCTGTATGTCTTCGAAATTGAATAATTCGATTTATTCGATTTTTTCAGAATGATTTCTGTGTTTTCGCGTCATATCTTTGAATGATAGTCACTTTTGATCAGATTCAAATACATCAGATTGAAAATTTTCAATATGCTTTTGTATGCTCGCTGCATGATTACGAATGACATATCATCTGATTCGAATGCTTTTCTGAGTGCTGAGAAGTTAATAGCATGCTTAATCTCTCTTTCGGCTGCAAAGGCTAAAAGCAAAGAGCAATGTCAACTCGAAGTTATTCAATAACATACGACAAAACCTGATCAATCTGCAACAAAATCGATGTCATATTTGCATACAGTGAGTATTGAGTTGCAAAGACATCGTCGGAAACGAAGCAGCGAATCAATTGATCAAAGGCGCGACACGAAAAAGATCGGCAATCGGTATCAGAAAAAGAACAATCATGAGCTTCATCAAAAAGCAAATAGACAAAGAGGCAAAAGAGCAATGACTAATTGCATGAAACGACAGCATCAAAAAATGAAACCAGTATCAGAAGCACACAGCGAGAGTGAATCTGAGTTACAGATCACTAAAGAAGCTTCGAAAAATAGACAGACTGACGTTTTCAACGTTTATACAGCTAAAAATGAGACATAACTATTTCAAAAGTTATTTGCATTGATTATCAGAGAATAATTCAAACAAATGCTATGAAATATGCAAGACGAGATAAACGTTGAAACACTTACTACTAAACTGCAAACATTATAGAGCAGAACAGTTACAGCTTAAAGCAAAAGCACAGTTCAAAAACACAGACATCATATTGACGCTGTTCATTACCAAAATCGAAAGAATCGCAACACTAAAGTATTTGAAAAACACTCGAATTGCGACGAGAAAATGACTATTAGAAACGAAAGAGTAAAACGCGAAGAGTGCGAAAAGATGAAGAAAAACGAAAGTATGACTGCGAGAGTTTGAGCGAGAGCGCTTGTATGTGCAAACTATCGATGTGATTGATCAATGAGAAGATATAAAGCAGCGACTTTGAGCAGATTACATGTAACTTAGCATACATACAGCGTCTAGACAATGTCATAGTCATAGACTGCATGCACTTAATGAAGAAATAAAAAAAAATCTCTCTTTCGATAATTCTTGATCACTGTATACTTTCGTTCAATAGTAAATTCTCATTGATTTGAACTTTCAAAGATGATGAATACATTGCTTTCAAGAATGTTTTGCACTTTTCATTGAATTTAGTTTTCAACTTCTTTTGCGCATTTTGTATTGAGAGTAGCTTTTCAATTAGTCGTGATTTGATGAACTTGTATGTTTGAAACACTTTCTTTTCTTCAACTTTGTTCAGAAAGTTGATTCAGAATTGATTTTTGATCAACTTTATTGCATCATGATACGAATTTTACATTCATATTATCTTTGTTCATGCTTCATTCATTTTGCATCTTTTTCAAATTTGCTTTCTTGATGATAATGCTTTTTGCATTTCAATGAGCTTATCATTACATCAGAGTTTTGATTTTATGCATATTCACTGTTTAAATACAAATAACTTCACTGCACTCTTAATGCATTCAATCAAGTAAATGATTTTTGTCTTTAGATTGATAGTTCTTTGCATTTTGATAATCATTTCATTCTTCGTCTTTTGTAAATGCATGTCAAATCTCTTTCAGTCAATTTATTGAAAATATGTTGCATATGTTGCATGCAACATACATAAAACATGATCTCTATGCTGATTTTCTTCTTAGTGAGAAATAGTTTCTTGCAGCAGATTCACAGTTCAAAACAAATGAGATCTTTCATTGCTCAGATTTTGACAGTTTACTTCTTAAGCATGAGTTGCAGATGTTTCGTCTGTAATACACATGCATATCACAGTCAATTTCTTCTTTAATCACATTAATATACACTACTGTTCTCTTGAATTATACAAATGATGTCTTTGACTAAAGATTGACTTTATCATAAGACATTTAAAAGTCAGAACTCAGTGAAGAAATGAGATTTTCAAGATCGACAGTCATTATCATTGTATATCATGTCTTGCAGACACTCACTTCACTTGTAAAACATGTAACTCATCTGTTTTATGTTATTTGTAAAGATTTCTCTTATGCAGATCAATCATGTTTTGCAGAAATGTTTATATGCTACATTTCTAATCAGACAGCATAGTTCAATCATTCTTTACTAACTCACTTGTGTTTCTCTTCTTTTAATGAAGTTTTCTCATCAGCATATCATTCATGTATAGAATGTTTGTATTTGAACATCTGTTAAATGATATTAATGAGATTCTTGAGTTTGCTCATGTTGAACTTAATGAGTCTTGTAAGTTGTTCATGTTGTAGTAATAAGCACGCAGTCTTAACAAGATTTTTACATAGTTAACATGTAAATTTAAAGAATGTTCATGATTTGAGTTCTTTCTGCTAATCATTCTTTCTTAACAGATCAAATACAAGAATGTTCTGTCTCAGTTCTTATCATTGCAATGACAAGATACTGAATTGAATGATTTTCATAAGCGATTTTTCTCATAGTTTTACATTCTATTTGACTTTCTCATCTGCATGTGAATTGCTTGTAGCATGCGCATTGAGATTATCAAAGTCTGCATAATTACGAAAACTCTGCATGCAATTAATGCACAGCGCTTCATTATCATACAACGCTTCAATGTCATTCAAACTTTTGATAATCTCTAGACTTTACTGTAGCTAAACAGTAGATTCGTAGTCAGTATCATGTACAGATGAGTTTCATTGCTGATCAAAGTGTAGCATATGAACATCTCTGCAAAACATGATTGATCTGCATAAGAAAGATTTTTACAAATAACATAAAACAGATTAGTTGCACATCTTACAAGCGAAGTAAGTGTCTGCAAGATGTGATATACAATGACAACAATTGTTGATTTTAAGAATCTCATTTCTTCACTGAGTTTTGACTCTTGAATATCTTGATGATAGAATCAATTTTCAGTTGAAAACATCATTTGTATAACTTGAGAAAACAGTAGCATGTATTGATGTGATTAAAGAAGAAATCAATTGCAATATGCATGTGTATCACAAATAAAATGTCTGCAACTCATGTTTAAGAAGTAAATTGTTGAAATTTAAGCAGTGAAAAATCTCATTCATCTTGAACTGTGAATCTGTTGCAAGAAAACTCTTTGAGTAATTTCTCAAGTTTAAAAGAGAAATCAGCATAGAGATTGTGCTCTATGTATGTTGCATGCAGCATATACAACATATTTTCAATAGATGAATCATATGAAAAACACAGAGCATACTAGATGCATGAAATAAATATCTGAAACATAATGATCATAAAAACAAGATCATTCAACAAGCAAAGTGCGCACATTTCAAATCACAAATGCATAAGCTGAATGATGCACTTAAGTTGATATGATGTTTCGCAAAATGAGTCAGAATCAAAAGTCAGTTATTTAAAAAACTTTCTCAGCTTTCATCATTAAAGCGAAGTGACATTGATCAAATGATAATGACGTTCAAGAAAAAAATCAAGATATTGTAAGAAAAATTATTTCTTTCATCTTCTCAAACAAATGTTAATGACATTGCAAACTCATTTATACTCTTGACAATGTCATCTGACTTACACATCTCAAAAGATAAAGTGAGACAGACAATCAAAAGAATAAAAGCAAACAAAGCATTAAACATTTCAAACATTTTAAACAGAACATTGCAGACAGATCTTGCAAAACTGATCTTAATATTGACGAGTTTATTCAACGCATATGTAATACATAAATATCATTTGAAGCAGTTCAAAAAGACTCAAATGATAGTATTATACAAATTAAAGAAGAGTGATTATATTGATTCAAAGACATATTAACTCATTGCTTTGCTTGATATTATGAGCAAAGCTCTGAAGTCAATCATGATTAAAAGACTGAGCAATATAGTTGAGATTCATCACATGTTATCTGATGCTCAAATGAGAGCGAGATGCAAGCAATTCATGATCTCAACGTTAAATTTACTAGTAAATCAGATTCACATGATATGAAATTGCAAAATCAAATACATAATGTTCATGCTAAGTTTAGATGTTGTTAAAGCATTTGATCAAGTCTTGCATGTCAGACTTCTGCATATTTTAAAAATGAAAAGAACTTCAGACTACATAGTTGAATGAGCATGCAGCTTTCTTAAGAATCAAGAAACATTGCTAAGATTCAATGAGTAAACAAGTGACATGCGCGAGATAAATGCAGATATATCACAGAGATTTCTCATTTCATCGATTCTCTTTCTATTCTTTAACGTAAGTTTGATTGAGAAGTGCGAAGCATTGAAAATTAAAATCAAAGTGCTCAACTTTGTAAATGACATTAACATTTTAACATATGATAAATTCATTGAAGAAATTTGCAAAACACTGAGCAGAATGCATGATGTTTGCACGAAATGAGTTTGAACTCATGATGCAACATTTGCATTAGAAAAGTATGAATTTACACATTTTATCAGAAAATCAAAAAGATTTGACATGACAGCTAGCATACAAATAGAAAGTTCAGTTATTAAGTCAAAATCAGACATGCAAGTTCTAAAAGTACAACTGAACATGAAATTGTAATGAGATGTGCATCTTCATCAAATTGAAGTGAATCACGTCACATAAATGTTAACACTTAGTCAACTTGAAGTTTTTACATGAGAAGTTACCTTCACAAAAGCAAGATAAATATACTCAGCAGTAATAAGATCAAAAATTGCATTTGAAGCATCAATCTGATATCAGCAAGAAAAAGAGAGAAAACTGTCAAATAAAGAATACAGACTTGAAACATTACAGAATCAGACTCTGCATCACATTGCAAAAATGTTCAAAAGAATAAGCATTGAGACTCTGAAAGCAGAAATGTACACAAGCTCACTGCATGTTCATCTGAACATGTTACAAGACAAGATCACATTACGCAGTTGAGTCAACAATCATATGCAGAAAATCAGATAAGCATGCAAACTGATACACGCTCATCTGATGAATGTCAATTACATCATTTCTCACTTTCTTATCATCAAGAAAGTGACACTTTTGAACAACTTAATTTAAGAAGACGCGAAAATACAGTTGAGATGCAAGCAATTAGCTTTCGCTGCGACGATTTCAACTAATGATAACATTGCAATAGCACAGTATCACAGAAGTCAATGAAAGCAATGATGAAAAAAATATAGAAAATGCATTGCAGATGTTCACATCATCTCAACACAAAGATTGCATTTGTTCAACAAGATGATAAAGATGCAAAACAATCTTCAGAAAGTTGAAAACATTCTCATCATTTACATCAGAATCAAATGCATAAATGTGAATGTTTATTTGCACTTCAGAAATGTTTCAGATGCAAATAACATGCAATGCAACTGCAATTGAAATCATCAAATGATGAAACATGTACTAAAGTACTTAAATTGCAACAAGAAAATGACTATTGAAAACGAAAGAGTAAAGTGAGAAGAACATGAAGAAATGAGAAAATGAGAACACGAAAGAAAGAAGTTGTTTGATTAAAAGTGCTTATTTGCACAAACTATCAATGTGATTGATCAATGAGAAGATATAAAGCAGCGACTTTGATCAAGATACATGTAATTTAACATATGCACAGCGTTTAAACAGTGTCATAGTCATAGACTGCATGCACTTAATGAAGAAATAAAAAAAATTATGTTACACTTTTAATCAAACAACATAGTTTGATTATTCTTTATTAATTCGCTTGTATTTCTCTTCTTTTAACAAAGTCTTCTCATCAATGTATTGCTTACATATAAAATGTTTATGTTTAAACATTTATTAAATGATATTAATGAGATTCTTGAGTTTGTTTGTATCAAACTTAACAAGTCTCATGAGTTGCTTATGTTGTAGTAACAGACATGCAGTCTTAACAAGATTTATACATAGTTAGCATGTAAATTTAAAGAATGTTCATGATTCAAGTTCTTTCTGCTAATCATCTTCAACAGATCAAACACAAGAGTGTTTTATCTCAGTTCTTATTATCATGATAACAAGATACTGAATTAAATGATTTTCATAAGCGATTTCTCTCATAGTTTTGCATTTTATTTAACTTTCTCATCTGCATATGAATTACTTTTTGTAACATGCATATTGAGATTATCAAAGTCTGCGTGATCGCAAAAACTCTGCACACGATCAATGCACAGCATTTCATCATCATGCAACGCTTTGATGTCATTCAAACTTTTAATAATCTTTAAACTTTACTGTAGTTAAACAGTAAATTTGTAGTCAGCATCGCGTACAGATGAGTTTCATCACTGATCACAATTTATCATTTCAACAACATAATTTAATTGAAAAATAAATAATATTTATGCATCATTCACACATGATTGATGCTGTCATTTACATCAACTACACATTGCATATACTGTTTATAATGTTATTTACATGCATTATAATTAAAGATGAATCATTGTTTGATTAAAAGTTTCTTTTTTTCTTTTTTTCTTACAAAGATTTGAAGATTTTTATTGAAAGTTTCTAAAGTGAAATTATGAGTATACATCATCTTTTATCAAGATACAATTATTGAGATTAAGAATGAACTCACTTAAAAAAAGATAATTGTCATGATGAATTAATACATAAAGATTAAATTAAAGACTAAAATCAGAAACTGAGTTGAAGATTAGATCTGAGTTTTGATTAAATTGAAAATATTAATCAATTTAATCAATTGAGTAAAATGTTTCTTACAAAATCAAATTATTGACTTAGCATTTAATGACAAATGTCAGAAATCAAAGAAAATAAGCACAGAAATATCACAAGACTCATCTATCTTGCTCATTTTATTTCTAATTTATATTCAATACTTGTTTTCAAAGATTCGCGCAAAGTTCGAAAATTTACAGTCACTCAGCTATATTGATGATGTGACGCTATACGTTGAGGGAAGAAATATTGACAAGAATGTGAAAATGCTGAAAAACGCAGCAAAAATCGCTTTCACATAAACTTAGAACAATGCAATGCAATTCAATAACTTGAAATCTGAATTAATACACTTTGAAAGTTATAAAACAACATTCAATCAAATGATTATTCTACTCAATAACATGATCATAAAATCAAAAACATGCGTACAATGATTAGAAGTTTGACTGAATCGAAAGCTCAACTTCAAAGTTTATGTGCAAACAAAAATCGCGACAGTCACAAGAATGTTACACTCGTTGTTTAAATTAATGAATAGCGAGTAAAGATTAAATGTTAAATCAGAAAAGTAGTTATATCTGACATGCATCACGTTTATTAGCGATTATGACGTCGAAATATGATGAAATAATCAAAAAAGCTACTTAGTCAAATTTCACAAACTACAAAACGCTGCATTATAAAAAATTCTGAGTGCATTTTGAACATCATCAATAAATGCTATGCAAATAAAAGTTGAAATTTCATCAATGAAGATGTGATTAAATTAAAAGTGCAAGAACTATGCAATTTGAATAGTTGAGTTATCGAAAAAACATTCTATCAGAAAAAAAATATTTATTTTATATTCATCTTAATACTTTATTGAATTGAATCTAAATTTGAATGCATTGAAATATCTGAACTGAAATGAGATGAAGATAAATTTATCTTGAAAAGTCAAGAAGTGCAAAGACAGACTCATGCAAATATATTAAATATTGAACAAAGTGCAAAAAACATTGAATTCAATAAAAGAAATTGAAATTTCTCACTTTAAGAAATCATGAGATCAGAAAATTGAATATCTGACAAAGATGCAAATTGAATTTGCAAGAGATGAAACATGCAAAATGATAAATACATACTATAGAAAACTGAAAACAATAGTTAAAAAGACGAAAAACATAGTGATGTACATCGATGCATCGCAAACTTGAAAAAAGATAGCAGAGCTCAAAACAGAAATTGAAATCATGATGATATTCATGCACAAGTCTGTTAAATGCAGCAAGATGACAAGCGTGATCAATAAAATAATCATAATGAAAGTGAAATTGCAAGCTATCAACGATGCAATCGTGATATGCAGCGAAGAAGCATCTGAAGACAGCGAAATTTGAGTGTACACAGACAGTTAAATGATGCTGCAAAGATTAAAAGCAAAGAGCAATGTTAACTTAAAGTTATTCAATAACATACGACAAAATCTGATTAATCTGCAACAAAATTAATGTCATATTTGCATACAGTGAGTATTGAATTACAAAGACATCATTGAAAATGAAGCAGTGAATCAATTGATCAAAGACACGACATGAAAAAGATCAACAATCGACATCAGAAAAAGAACAATCATGAACTTCATCAAAAAGCAAATAGATAAAAAGATAAAAGAACAATGATTAATTGCATGAAACAACAGCATCAAAAAAGAAAATCAGTATCAGAAGTATATAGCGAGAGTGAATTCGAGTTACAGATTACTAAAAAAGCTTCAAAAAATAAATAGACTGACGTTTTCAACATTTATACAGCTAAAAATGAAACATAATTATTTCAAAAGCTATTTGCATCGATTATCAAAGAATAATTTGAACAAATGCTATGAAATATGCAAGATGAGACAAATGTTGAAACATTTATTACTGAACTGCAAACATTATAAAGTAGAACAGTTACAGCTTAAAGTAAAAGCACAGTTCAAAAACACAAACACTATATTGATGTTATTTATCATCAAGATTGAAAGAATTGCAATGTTAAAGTACTTGAAAAGTACTTGAATTGCAACAAGAAAATGATTATTGAGAACGAAAGAATAAAGTGAAAAGAATATGAAGAAGTGAGAAAATGAAAGCACAAAAGAAAGAAGTTGTTTGATTAAAAGCATTTGTTTGTGCAAACTATCGATGTGATTGATCAATGAGAAGATATAAAGCAGCGACTTTGATCAAAATACATGTAATTTAACATATGCACAGCGTCTAGACAATGTCATAGTCATAGACTGCATGCACTTAATGAAGAAAAAAAAATAAAAAAATCAGATCTGAGTTAGCTTTGAGACTTTGTGACTTTGTCAAGACATCATTTAAATCACGTCATATCTTCAACTTAATATATCATGAATTATGTTATGTTCAATTTGACAATGCTTAACAAACTCTTTATAGTTAATCAATATTCTTGAGTTATCAAAAGCTTTTTAATAATTAACTTTATCATAATATATACTCATTCTGTGTTTACTTAGAATATCACATTATCATACTACTTTTATAAATCTCATTTATTCATTTAGTAAACTTAATCATCACAATTACAATATTATGTTAATTAAAAAGAATACAACGTTGATTTACATTAATACAACATCAATAAAAGTGAATTTAAAGAATGCTTGAAGATTATAAATAACTTTCATGAATAATATTTAAACGAGTTAAGATAGAAATTGATTCAAAAGATGAAAGATCGACGAAACTGTAGCAATGAGAACATTGTCTGATGAAGAGAAAGAATAATGTTGCGAGCGTGCACTTCAAGTTAGTCTAACATAGATCATGTTAAACTATCATAGACTAGTATAGAGCTGATGTTGACACGCTAGCGGCCTAGCGTGCCTTCGTGAATAAATACTCACGATGTGTTTCATCTTCTTTCTTCTTTAGCTTTGAACTTCTAGTTAGAACACACTCATATGATTCGCTCTATGCAGACTCATAACAATAAGTAGATAGACGAGCATGTAAAGTGATGAGTAGGTTGATAAGTATGTAGAGCGCTGAGTAGATGACTGAGTTGAAAGGCGAAGGTAAAAACTCTGCATATGACGTAATATCTTCAACAAGTTCTAGAATTCTTCTAAATTATTTGGCTCTGAGGGTTCTGAGAGCTCAGAACCATTTCAGGGCGGGCTGGTTTTCTGAGCCCAAGCACTTTTCCCGGGCCGGTTCAAAAATAGTCTATAAATTGTTGCAACTCTTCAGCAATTGAGATGTTTGCAGACTTAAACTCAATGTCGAAGATTTTAAGTTTCGGACAAGCCATTTATTTACTTGGGTATTGATTCACTAGCGTTGAAACCCACTGTAAAGTCTGTAATATTGAGAATCGCACTGTCGGCGAGTCGGCACCTTTCACATCCAAAAATATTCTCACAATATTTTGCCAGTATTAAGATACAACCACAAGCAAAATGGGTATTCAAAAAAAGGTTTGATTCCTAAGTTAAACCGCAGGTACTTTTGCTCGCTGACTGGTTCGTCAGCATGGAAAAGGAAGACTTGACAAATGGTACAAGCTCGCGAAAGAGAAGGGCTATAGAGCCAGAGCAGCCTTCAAGCTTATACAGCTCAACCGAAAGTTTGGCTTTCTCGAGAAGAGCAAAGTACTACTGGATCTCTGCGCGGCGCCAGGGGTAATGTCAAACTCGTTCATACTAAATGGATGTGAATTGATGTCTGTAGTCTTGGTGTCAGGTTGCAGCAGAGACAATGCCGGCAAGTAGTCTTATTGTGGGGGTAGACCTAGCTCCCATTAAGCCAATTCCGAGGACGATTACATTTCAGAGTGATATTACCACCGATAAATGCCGAGCCACAATCAGACAGCACCTCAAGACGTGGAAAGCAGATACCGTCTTGCACGATGGCGCACCAAACGTTGGCACCGCATGGGTACAAGATGCATTTTCTCAGGCCGAGTTGGCTCTTCAAGCCTTTAAACTAGCTACTGAGTTCTTGATCGAGGGTGGTACATTCGTTACTAAGGTTTTTCGGTCAAAAGACTACAACGCTTTGTTATGGGTTCTCAATCAACTCTTCACCAAGGTCGAAGCCACCAAACCTCCATCATCCAGAAATGTTTCCGCAGAGATATTCGTAGTCTGCCGAGGATTCA
>JAABUR0100003296.1_pt1 | contig 22809 bp, 27 predicted proteins | sample 5560091 | NCBI WGS metagenome assembly JAABUR01 (sample SAMN10711879, study PRJNA513375) | rock metagenome | isolation source: Antarctica rocks | place: Antarctica: Victoria Land, University Valley sud
CTCAGGCGCACTTGAGCCAGCCCTCACCTGCACAAAGATCCGACGCTGAGCATGCCCGAGCGATCACCACGTCGGATCTTGCCGCGATGCGAGTGGCGAAGGCGGGGTCAGGGGCGCGCGCGCCTTGGGGTGCGGTGTTCCTTGGACAGCTGTTTCCACTGCTCTTGCTGCTGCCGGCGCAAACGCGCGTCGGAGCGGGTTGCCATCCAGTGGGCCTCCCGCTGGAGTCTGCGCCAGCTCTCGATCCGCCGTACGCCGAGCTCACCGGTCTCGACAGCCTCCCGGACCGCGCACTGAGGTTCGTGCTGATGGGTGCAGTCGGCGAAGCGGCACCGCTGCGCCAGCGCCGTGATGTCGGGGAACGTCGCCGCAAGCCCGCTTCCGGCATCTTGCAGCCCGACACCGCGCACGCCGGGGGTGTCGATCACGGTACCTCCACCGGGCAGCGTCAGAAGTTCCCGCCGTACCGTCGTGTGGCGTCCCTTGCCATCGTCGCGGATAGTGCGCACCGCCAGCACCTCGGCTCCGACCAGCGCATTGGTGAGCGAGGACTTGCCGTGCCCGGACGCTCCCAGCAGCGCCAGCGTCCCGGCCGCGCCCATCGCCCGCCGTACGACGTCCACCCCGGCGCCGGTGACCGTGCTGCAACACACCACTGCCACGCCGGGCGCCAGCGCCCTCACATCGTCGGCCACCAGGTCGGCGTCTTTGACCAGGTCCGCCTTCGTCAGTGCCACCAACGGCTGCGCGCCGCTTTGCCACGCCAGGGTCAGCAGCCTCTCGATTCGACCGAGATTGGGCTCGGGGTGAAGCGCCACCACCACCGCAACCACGTCGACGTTCGCTGCCAGCAGCTGCCCCATTGAGGTCCCGCCAGCCTCGGCCCGCACGACAGCGGTCCGTCGAGGAAGCACGGCCTCGAGCGTTGTTGGCCCATCCGGCCACTGCCTGACCACACCCCAGTCGCCGGTGCACGGGGCGAGCAGCGGGTCGGCCGACACGGCGTCGAGCAGCTCGGTCCCCCAGCTGGCACGCACGACACCCTCCCCGGTCAACACGCTGCACAGGCCGCGGTCGACGCGGGCGATCCGGCCGGGAACGCCTTCTCGGCCGCACGCCGATAACTGCTCCCGCCAGGAGTCGTCCCACCCCAGCTGGTGCAGAGAAGTTCCCGGTGCAGTCACGCCTTGAGGCTAAGTGCCAGACCGACGGCCTGCCAGGAGTTATCGGCGAGGAACGACGTTCAGGTGGTGGTGGCGTCGGGTGGACGGGAGCTGCTGGCCGGCCTGCGCCGCAGCCGCCGCAGCAGCTCCTGCCGAGCACCGGCTGTTGACTCCTCCGGCCAGACCCGGTCGAACGCCGCGTTGAGCGCCGCGCCGATGAGGACGGCCAAGGCCGTCAGATAGAGCCAGAGCAGCACCGCGATCGGCGCGGCGAGCGGACCGTAGATCGACGTGGTGGCTGTCTGCAGGGTGATGCGGAGCAGCCAGCTGCCGAACACCCACATGCCGAACGCCAGCGCGGCGCCGGGTATGTCGTACCGCCATGAGCTGCGCACGGGCACCGACAGGTGGAACAGCGTGGTGAGGAACGCGATGCTCAACACGATGACGATCGGCCAGTACAGAGTGTTCAAGAAGTCCAGCCGCTGAGGCAGGAACTTGTCGACAAGGCGCGGCCCTGCCAGCACCAGCGGCAACACGATGACGCCCACCACCAGCCCGATGACATAGAGAGTGAACGACAGCATCCGGGTGCGCACGATCCCCCGCCGGCCGCCGAGCCCGTACATGATCGTGATCGTGTCGACAAACACGTTGAGCGCTCGCGAGCCCGACCACAGCGAAAGCACGAAGCCGATCGAGATCACGTCAAAGCGCGATTGCTCAACGAGCACCTGCCGCAGCGTCGGCTCGACAATCTTCGATACGCCCTCGGGCGTCATGACCTTCCCCGAGAGGTCGATGACGGCCGCCTGGAAGCTCTCGATCTGGGTTGGGTCGACCCGAAGGACGATGTAGCTGATGCTCGCAGCGAGCCCGAAGACCAGCGGCGGGAGCGACAAGATCGCGAAGAATGCGGCCTCCGCCGCCAGTCCGGTGACTCGGTACCGAAGACACGCGCCCACAGTGGCGGTGATCAGGCGCCAGACGACGTCCTTGAGCGCGATCACCCGGGACAGTGGGGACGCCTTGCTCCTCACCGACTCCGAGGCCATGTCGTCTACCGTAACGACACGGGCCCAGATAGTTGGGCAGCGACAACCAACGGCGTCGTTAGGCTAAACCCATGACCACCTCGATCACCGCTGACCTCACCGCCTCGCTCAGGGCGACCGACCCAGACCTCGCCGCGCTCATCGACGCTGAAGGGCAACGGCAAAGCGAGTCGATCCGACTGATCGCAAGCGAGAATTACGTCTCCCGGGCGGTTCTGGAGGCCACCGGCACGCTGCTCACCAACAAGTACTCCGAGGGGTACGCCGGCAAGCGCTACTACGAGGGGCAGCAGTTCATCGACCAGATCGAGACCCTGGCGATCGAACGGGCCAAGGCGCTCTTCGGCGTTGATCACGTCAACGTGCAGCCCTACTCGGGATCACCGGCGAACCTCGCCGTCTACCTGGCGTTCCTGCAGCCAGGTGACAAGGTGATGGGGATGGCGCTGCCGATGGGGGGTCACCTGACCCATGGGTGGAGCGTCTCGGCGACGGGCAAGTGGTTCACGTCGGTGCAGTACGGCGTACGCAAGGAAGACGGCCGCGTGGACCTCGACGAGGTGCGTGACCTTGCCCTGGCCGAGCGACCCAAGCTCATCTTCTGCGGGGGTACGGCGATCCCGCGAACCATCGAGTTCGACGGCTTCGCGCAGATCGCCCGCGAGATCGACGCCGTGCTCGTCGCCGACATCGCCCACATCTGCGGGCTGGTCGCTGGAGGCGCGCATCCCAGCCCGGTCGGCCATGCGGGCGTCATCTCGACGACCACCCACAAGACGCTGCGCGGGCCGCGCGGCGCCATGCTCATGTCGGACGAGGAGCACGCCAAGAAGCTGGACCGCGCGGTGTTTCCGGGCCTGCAAGGGGGGCCGCACAACCACACCACCGCGGCGATCGCGGTCGCGCTCAAGGAGGCGGCCACCGAGGACTTCAAGGCCTACGCCAAACAGATCGTGGCCAACGCCAAGGCGCTGGCGCAGGCTCTGCTCGATCGGGGCTTCGAGCTGGTATCGGGCGGCACCGACAACCACCTGATCCTGGCGGACCTCACCAACAAGGCGATCGGTGGCAAACCCGCTGCCCAGGCGCTCGACCGGGCCGGCATCGAGCTCAACTACAACACGGTCCCCTACGACCCGAGGAAGCCGTTCGACCCGTCGGGGATCCGCCTTGGTACGTCGTCGATCACCACTCGTGGTCTCACCGAGCAGCACATGCCACAGATCGCCGCTTGGATGGACGAGGTGATCGCGGCCGCAGGTAGCGGAGACGAGTCGGTGGTCGGTCGAGTCAAGAGCGAGATCCGCGACTTCGTCGCGCCGTTTCCGATCCCTGGCTACAGCGGCTGACCGCTTGGACGAACGGCCAAGTCAGGTGATGCCGCCGGAGATGATCGCCTCGAACTCGGCGAGGACGTCCTGCTGTCCTGAGCGCTCCAGCGGTTGGACCGTCGGCCGACGCCACAACCAGCAGTCCAGGTCGGCCGCGCTCCCGGCCATGGTGGCGGCGGCCTCGCTGCCAGAGTCGGTATCAGCGGCATGGATGTCGGGTTCGTCGTAGCACTTGTCGTTGTCGGGGTCGGTGCCTGTGAAGCGGCCGAGGCTGACGAACCAGGAGTCCCCGGTGTCGGTGGCCTGAAAGCGGAGCGTCTTGGCGTTGTCGGGAGTGAAAGCGCCCCACGGCGGGACTCCGCCGTACATGACCCGCAACGCCTCGTCGACACCGTCGGAACTCAGCGGCGGGTCCATCGGCGTACGAGCATCGGCGGTCAGCTCCGCGTCGATCCGGTGGATGAGCGCCTCGTGTGCCTGCCGTCGGCGGATGAAACTAACGCTGTGGTCCGGCGCCCACGTCCAAACCTCGGTTTCGGGGCTGGTCGCGGCGAGAATTTCGCCGAGGTCGCGGCTCGCCTGTTCGTAGAGGGCCATCAGGCCCGCTCGGTCGCCCGGGCGATCCGGTTTCAGTTCTTCGGCGCGCGACGGCTCGGTAAGCCTCTCGCGGACAATCGTGCCCCAGAACCACTGCACCTCGGCCAGGTGCCAGAGCAGGTCTTCGGCGTTCCAGTCGGGGCAGGTTGGGACAGCCGCCTCAGACGGGGTGTCTGTTAGTGCGCTCGCAAAGATGGCGGACTCGCGAGCGAGATGGTCGAGGTAGTCCAGATGTAAGTCCATGCTGGCAACGTAACGGGTGGCGCCGACAGTGCATCGCTCAAGTGGAACGCTCTTGTCGCAACGCCGCCGACAGAGTGCAAGAACGTACCGGACGAACGGGCACCCCACCTGATGACGACCTCCGGGCGGTCCGAGCGCAGCCCAATGGCAGGATCGACTCTGCTATCCAATGTCTGACCGCCGGGGCGGTGGAGGAAGGGAGACGCTCGATGGACCTGCCAGTCATGCCCCCCGTGTCTCCCATGCTCGCGAAGGCAGCGAAAAGCCTCCCCTCCCCCGAGACATCCGAAGGCGGGTGGCTGTACGAGCCGAAGTGGGACGGGTTTCGTTGCATCGTCTTCCGCGACGGCGACGAGGTCGAGTTGGGCAGCCGCAACGAACGGCCGCTGACCCGCTACTTCCCTGAGGTCGTCGAAGCTGTCAAGGCCTCGCTACCTCCCCGGTGCGTCGTCGACGGTGAGATCATCGTGGCGCTCGGCGGCCGCCTGGAGTTCGAGCGACTGCTGGAACGGATCCATCCCGCTGACTCACGGGTACAGAAGCTGGCCATCGAGACACCCGCCTCCCTCGTGGCGTTCGACCTGCTGGCGATCGACGACGAAGCGCTCCTCGACACACCACAAAGCGAGCGGCGGCAGCGCCTCGAGCAGGCGTTAGAGCGCTCCAGCGGTGCCGTCCACCTCACCCAGGTCACCACCGACCTGAGCGTGGCAGAACAGTGGTTCGCGACGTTCGAAGGCGCCGGCTTGGACGGCATCGTCGCCAAGGACTGCCTCGCGCCGTACACGCCGGGCGCCCGCACCATGATCAAGGTCAAGCACGTGCGCACCGCCGACGTCGTGGTGGCTGGCTACCGCCTGCACAAGACCTCAACGCCTGAGCAGCCGCTGCTCGGGTCGTTGTTGCTGGGCCTGTACGACGAGGGCGGTCGGCTTCAGCACGTCGGCGTCTCGGCCGCCTTCCCGGTCGCCCGGCGAGCGGAGCTGGTCGCGGAGCTGGAGCCGCTGGTGGTGGAGCCAGCACAACACCCATGGGCAGGCTGGGCCGACGCCGTCACCGGTGATCGGATGCCTGGTAGCCAGTCCCGGTGGAACTCCGGGAAGGACCTCTCTTGGGTGCCGCTGAACCCGGTGATGGTGGCTGAGGTCGGCTACGACCACATGGAGGGCAGCAGATTTCGCCACACGACCCAGTTCAAGCGGTGGAGACCCGACCGGATCCCCAGTTCGTGCACCTACGAACAGTTGGAGGAACCGGTCAGCTATGACCTTGACCACGTTCTGGTGCGCTGAGGCTCCGGCCGCGCGGCGCGGCAGCACGGGGCACAATGCCACCAGGGCCTACGAGAAGGGAGCGAACGCATGTACAACGTCGTTGTTCTGGCGGAGCAGCCGGTGAGCGCCGGTGACGCCGCCGAAGTGGTCTCCTTGCACGAAGCGATCGGCGATGCTCGGCACTACCATGTGCTGATCCCCTGCGAGGACGCTGCGGTCCGGGTCGAGACGACGCTGGGCGCACTCGGTGCGAGCGAAGTGCTCGCCGCCCCACCCCTCGTGAATCAAGATGTCGACGTCGAGCAGATGCAGCACGACATCGACGAACACGCTAGGCACGATCTCGACGCCAGTGTGGCGGAGCTGCGCCGCCTCGGTCACCAGGCGACCGGTGAGTTCAGCGCCGAGGACCCGATCGACGCCCTCGACCGGTCAGTGCGTGAGCAGTCGGCTGCCGAGGTGATCGTGATGACGCGCCCGCACGTCGTGCAGGAGTTCCTTCACCTGGACTGGACGTCCAAGGCGAGGCGCCGGCTCGGCGTACCGATTCTGCACCTCATCGAGCATCAACCGATCGAGGAGGAGGCAGGGCCGCCGGAGGGCATCACCGGGATGTGACCGTGATGCATGGCACTGGCCAGAGGTGCGGCCGTCCTTCTACTGACAGTTGGCGCAGTGGGTCTGGCGGTTCCCCAGGCGAGCGCCCGAAACGTCGAGTACGGAACCGACGGTCCAGACCCTCTGGTCGGCACCAACGGACCCGATGAGATCCACGCTCTAGCAGGCAACGACGACGTAAGAGCACGGGGGGCAGTTGCGCGGTGGAATGGGCAATGACCAATTCACCGCGACGTCCTTCGGGTCTACGACGTCGCCTTTGCCAGAGACGGGCGAACGTTATCGTCGGCGGAGATCGAGGCGACACGGCGAAGTCCCAGGCTCGCGGCAGAGCACCACCCCAGGTATCTTTGGCCTCCCGCGCCACCTTAGGGGTACAAAGTGTTTCGTGACAGGTTCCACACCCGTGCCAAGGCACGAGGCGTGCTTGCCATGGCGTTACTTGCCCCGCTGCTCGCCGTGATTCTTCCTGCATCTGCGGCTGGCACTGCTGATCAAACCGACGCGCTGCCCGACTTACGGATGCGCCGGATGACCACCTTTTACATCGAGTCGACAACGGACGACCGGAAACTGCTCCGCTTTCCGACCGTCATCGTCAACGCCGGCGCTGGACGCTTCGACGTCCGGGGATACCGACCATCGACGAGCGTTTCTACGATGACGACCCGCCAGCGAATTTACGACACCGAAGGCGGCCACCGTTCGGTCGCGTCCGACGCAGTCATGTACTTCGCTGGTGACGGTCACAGTCACTGGCACGTGAGCGATCTCAATCGTTACAGTCTGTATCGGGTGGGCGGTGGCGCCCCGGTTGGGACGGGAGCCAAGCACGGCTTCTGCTTCTACGACAACACGACGTACAACCTCGCCCTGCCCGGCGCGCCCTCCAGCCCGTACTACCGAGGCTGTGGGGACAGCGACAACCTGGGCGTGATGATGGGTCTGTCGGTCGGCTGGGGAGACACTTATTCGGCAAGTCTTCGCGACCAGTACATCGACATCACCGGTTTGTCCGACGGCGACTACCGTCTAACTGCGGAGGCCGATGCCTCCAGCTGGTTCCTGGAGTCCGAGAAGTCCAACAACAAAGCCGTGACCGTCATCCGCATCGCCGGAAGCGACGTCACTGTCCTCCGCGTCAAGTCAGGAGCCTGACCGCACCAGGAGCTCGGACGGACGCGGTCTGGAGTTGACCGGGCGGACCGGCTTAGGTCGCCTCTTGTACTGGCCTTCCCGCTTCTTTCCATGCCTTCAGGCCACCGTCCAAATGTGCCACGCGCTTGTAACCGAGGTTCTCCAGCGTGGCCGCCGCCAGGGCGGAGCGCCCACCGGAAGCACAGTGGAAGATGATGCGCCGATCCGGCTGGAACTCTTCTCGGTGGTAGGGGCTCGTCGGATCCGCCCAGAACTCCAGCATCCCCCGTGGCGCCTCCACGGCTCCCGCAATTGACCCGTTCTCCGCGCGCTCACCGGGCTCTCGGACGTCCACCAGCAGGGCGTCGCCCTGTGCTAACTCCCGAGCGGTCTCATCGGCAGTGAGGTTCTCGACTCGCTTCTTGGCTTCGGCCACCATCTCCGCGGCTGTTGGCATTACCCCGCCCTTTCTCTCACTTGGCTGCCAGTAGCACTGCTTCGCCTGGCCAGTATCACCGACCGTTCGCACCGTTGGCAACGAGGCACAGTGAGCAACTGCGAGTCAGCGTTGTGCCACTCACCGACAGTCACAGTCAGGCGCTATCTTCGCTGGGCGCGCGACGTTTACGCGACGGCTGCACCCGCACCGGCTCCCCCGGCATCTTCGGGGTGCATCCCTCGAAAGCGCTGTGCGACTGGGCTTACTGAGGCTGTCTCTGACTAGCGTTGTGAGCCTAGTTATCGGGCGAGTTTCGCCCCTCACAGCCAAGGAGAATCTTCATGCCCACCACCACCACGACACACCCCACGGTCACCTGCCCGGGCTGGTGCGTCGACGCTCCGCACGACGCGCATGACGACATGGAGCGACCAGCCGCCGCAGGTCCGGAGTATGACCCGGCAGTCGAGGGCTCCTGGTGCCACGGTTCCAGCGGCTACACGGTCGGCGACCTCGAGGTGTCCGTCTCGTCCTCCACCGACCTGGCGGGCAAAGACAACGAGCGGCCGAGGGTGTGGCTCAACGGGGTACACGACCTGACGGTCGAGGAGGCCCGCGAGCTGGCGAAGGCGCTCAACGCCGGCTGCGACATGTTGCAGCCGGGACCGAACGTCGAGGGAGCCAAGCGATGACCACCACGACAGCCACCAAGACCAAGGCGGCACGCTGCACCCGCTACCCCTGTGACCACGCCTACCAGCGGCGGACCCATGAGCTCAAGGACGGCCACCGGGTGTCAGTCGACTATGGGAGCGACCTGGACGACAAGGGCGACGTCGTCACCCGCTGGCGCGTCGACGTCAGCGCCACAGACAACGGGTCGTGGTCGGTGAGCGTCTACACCCGCGACGAGGTGTCGATCCTCACCGACCCTGATGAGGCGATCCGGTTCTCAAGTGGCGTGGCTCGGGCGACGGTGTTGGCGTTCAAGGCGAACGTCTGACTTCATCGCAGTGGTGGCCCCCAGGCGTTGACGCAGAGGGACCACCGTTCGCCGGACGTAACCGGCGTGACTTCATGCACGGTCCAGCCTGGGAAGGCGACCAGCGTGCCTCGAGCCGCGGGCATGACGGCGTGTTCCTCACTGAAGTGCATGACGAGCTGGCCGCCGGTGTAGTCGTCGGGGTCGCTGAGCTGTACGACGCCGGCGAACTTCCGCCCGGCGGCGCCAGCGTGCAGGTCTTGGTGGAGTGCGTGCCGGTCGCCGGGCCGGTAGCGCTTCACCCCGAGGAGCCAGCGGTTCACGTCGACGCGCCACCAGATGCCGTTGGCCTGCTGGAAGCGTCCCAGCACCTCCTGCCGATCGGCGTCGGACAGGTCGAGGTCGTGGTAGTACGTGCCGTTCCGTGACGGCGCTGGTGTGGCATAGCTGGCTGCCGTCAGGATGCGCCCACAGAGGCTCTCCGGCAGCGCCAGGGGATGCGGTGGGGTCCAGGCGTCGGCGACGGCGTAAGGCGGCTCGCTGTCACCGAAGGCGGGCACGTGTACCCACTTTCGCGTCAGCGGCCAGTCGGTGAGCGCCCAGCCGCCGTCGAGGGTCTTGGTCGGCGGTGCGGTGAGCCTCATCGCAGCAGTCCTTTCGCGGCGCGGAACAAGTCTTGAGCTGAGCTGACTCCAGGGGTGAACATCGGCGCCGAAGGGGCGTGGGCGCAATCGGGGCACAGGAACTCAACGGCCGCGGCGACGAACCCCTCGGCCTGAGCCCGCGACGGTTCACCGGGACCGTCGAACAACACCCGCACGGCGTCACCGCGGCTGCAGCCGGCACGCAGCGTCGCGCACATGTCCCGGCCGACTTTCACAAACGCCGGGGCGCTGGTGTCCTTTCTGCCGAACCCAACCCGCGCGATAGCGGCACGGAAACCGTCGACGTCCTCAGCGGGCGGCTGAAACGCGGCGGTGGCGTCGAGTGCGTTGACCGCTGAGGGCCACTCCTCGGCGTCGTAGGCGGCGACCGGCACCCCGTACCGTGCCACCAGCCCGTCAGCGCGACCCCCGAGGGCCGGTGCCAGGTGAAGCTCGAGGAGCTCCATCCCAGCCGCCCGCCACGTGGTCGGCGGGTCATCGGTTGGAATGTCGACGCCCAGTAGGACTTCACCGAGCAGCCGCACCCGCGCCAACACCCCGCACTCGGCAAGGATCGGAAGCATGCTTCCGGTGAAGGTGCGCCCCGCGACAGCCTCCAGCAGCGCCGAGAGGTCGACGGTGGCACGGGCGCCGCAGGTGCAGCCAGGCGCCGGTGCAGGGTGGTCATGCTCGATGCATCGCGCAGCGGACTGCCGACCGGCCAGCGGTTCGCTGTTCTCCGGCCGGTAGCGCAGCATGAACGGCGGGTGTAGCTGGTCTTCGTCGTCGAGAGCGAAGCACCGCCAGCCTTCGATCAGCAGCCGGTTGCTTTGCGCCTCCACCTTCGCGCGCAGCCCGTCTCGCCACGCAGTCGCGAAACCGGGGTGCAGGACATAACCCCCGACGTCGGCGACGCCGACCCAGGCAACACCGACGGTCTCCGCACCAGCCGACACCGCCGGTGTGCCCGCGACCCGGCCGACAAACGTGCTGTACGACCACGCGGTCCCGTGGCGGACGACATAGGAGTCGACCAGCGCCACATGCGCGGGGTCCAGCCCGGCGACCTCCTCGACGGCCTCCCGCAACGCGCACGCCGAATCGGCCTCCCCCGCTGCCTTCGCGCCGCCGGGGATACCCCATGTGCCGCCGTGCTGACTTGCAGGCGCCCGCTGCTGGAGCAACACCCGACCGTCACCGTCGAGCAGCAGCAGCCCAGCGGCTCCGTAGGCGCCCCAATGGCGGCCATGGCAGGAGCAGTCCACCCAACGATCAGCGTCCACCAAAGTTCACCTTTCCTCGACGTCTCTCTGCGGCTCAATGTCAGAATCTGCATTGAGATCAGCGACCGACGCACCCTGGGGGGTGGGCCGGTGCCCCGAACCCTCCGCGCGCGTAGACCTCACGGCATAGCGTCGCTTCTCTCCCCGCGCTCCAGAAACGGCCATAGGAGGCGCTGTAGCGGCTTTCTCCCCGGCCTTCCGTGCCGGGTCAGCACAACGACCGTCATCGAGGCCGGCCCTCGTTCACTTTGCAGGAGGTCGCAATGATGCCGTTCCTGCCATTCGTTGAATGTGCTCGGACCAGGCGACACACATGCAGTCGGTGTCGCCGCATGGATCGCCGACCGAGCCGCACCAGGGCAGATCACCGACCTGGTCCCAGCCGTCCAGCAGCCACGGCAGCCAGCCGCTGCTGTCCTCGTGGTGAGTGGCCTCCCACCACTCATCGCGGGCCGCGATCCATGCCAACTTCTCGCGGCTGGTCCCCGCTGTGAGCGTCCGCAGGTGAGCAGGTGGGGCGCCAGGAGCGTCGGCTGCTATCGGTCGGCGCCTCATCCGGCACCCCCCTGAATGCTGTAGACGCCTCGCACCGCACGCCGCTGACCGAGCGCCGGCTCAGCGGCCTCGCCGCTGGGCACGTTCAGAGCGGCGAGCAGCCGAGCAAGGGTGATGCGCTGTTGGCGCAGCTCCACGGCGGCGGGATGCACCCGCACACCTTGCGAGGACTCGCTCATCACCCCGTCTGCGTCGAGCACGGTCTGCAATCGGTCGCAGAGGTCGCGGGTTCGGCACGTCTCGTGGAGGAGCTGGCGCTCGTGCTCGTCGAGCTCGAAGGCGGCGTGTACGGCGCGCCAAAGGGCTCGCCCGGACCTCCGGAGGTCAGAGGGCGCCTTGGGGGCTGTGGTGGTCATTCAGGGCCTCCTTAGGGCCGATTGTTTGGGAGATCGGGGAGGGATTTCCGCCTATGCCGGAGGTGCGGCGCGTTGCTGGGCGGGGGTGGGGGGCCGGGGTCTCTCGGGGATGGTGCGCCGGCCGACACGGACTCGGGGTCGACGTGTCGGCCGGCGCGTGCGGCGCAGGCGGGTCTAGGCGCGGGATGACGCGCTCGCTGCCTTCGCTCCGCATCCTGTCCACCATGGAGAGCGGACCCGACAGGTGCGGTGACGTTGACGCCGCGGTCATGGGTCAGCCCGTCACCGTCTGCGCGGCGCACTCAATACAGCGAACCACCAGCGGTCGGGACGTCACTCGGCCGTTCTCGTCGCTGCGTTCCGCTCGGAAGGACTCGATGCGGGGTCCGGGTTCGCCGGGTTGCGGCCCGCACCAAGGCTCGTGCTGAATCTTCTCGGTCATGATTGCTCCGCTCGGTAGGCGTCGACGTGTCGCTGGGCGTCGCGCTGGGCGACGGCGTCGACGAGGTCGGTGAGGGTGTACTCCGTCGTCTCCTGCCGACGTCCGCCCGTCGTGGAAAGCCCGAGCCGGCCGCGTGCCTGCATCAGGTCGAGGTGCGCCCAGTTGCGGACGTACTGCGCTGCCAGGTAACCGGCCAGCGCCTGGGTCACCGGCATCTCGGAGACGACCCGGTCGAGCGCCTGACGGGCGTCGTCGACGTCGCGATCGAGGGCTGCGCTGTCGAAAGTGTCGATGAGCTTCTGGTCGGCCTCGCGGAGCGCGGCCTGCTCGGCCTCCCACTCTCGCATGGTCTGGGCGTCGAGCTCGGCCTGCGCCTGTGCCGCCTGCTGGGCGAGATCGTCGGCCTTCGCGCGCAGGGCCTCGGGGGTTTGCTTGGTGGTGGGCATCAGTTCTCCTGGTGGGGGTCGGGGGTGCGGTCGTCGGGGATGGCGCCGGCCGCGACGGCTCGGCGATACTGGTCGCGAAAGTCGCGGTGAATCGACGCGAGGTCGAGCAGCTTCGGGTGGACGCCGGCGCAGGCGGCGGGACCCTGCTCGATCAGGTCGGCGATCGGGTCGAGAGACGGGTCATAGTGGTAGCCGCGGGCGTTGATCTCGAGTTTCGCCTTGGCGCTGTCGGGGTCGAGGTCGTCGGTCATGGGGTATCTCCTTCGGTTTGGTGGTTTGGTTGGTGGTGGCTCGGCCGGCGACGGCGAGGGGGTGGGTTGGTCGCTCATGCCGAGTCACCGCATGTCGCATGTGTGGTTTCGCCAGCAGCGACAAGAGCGGCAGCGAGAGGGAATCCGCAGACCGAGCAGCGCTTCTCTACCCCTGTTATATGTGTTGGGTGTGTTGTATTGGGAAGGTCTGTTGGTTCCTCCGATACAACAGATACAACACTTACAACAGGTGCATAAAGGCCACGTTCGGGGCGACGGACCTTGCCGGCGTCGAGCAGCCGACCGAGGTAGACCCCCGCTTCCTTGACGCTGATCTCGATCGCTTCGGCAACGTCGGCCGCTCGCACGCCGGCTGGGTTTCTGGCGACGAACCGCACGATCTCCGCCGACCTGTCAGAGAGGTTGGCGGTGGCGCGGATCGTCTGGGCGGTGGTGGCGGCGTCGTTGAGGCTGGTACCGATAAGGCTCCACTGTCCACCGTCGACGGTGACCGCGTACTCACGCTCGACAACATCGCGGCCGGTGACTTTGAACAGTCCCTGAGGCTCGTTACGGTTCCGGGCGATGATCAGGACCGTGTCGACCGCGCCGGCGATCCCGTTGGTGCCGGACACGCTGTCTACGAAGTCATCCGAATGTGCTTTTCGATCGTGATGCAGCACGAGCAGCGCCATGCCTGGTTGGTCGTCACAGATGCGCTTCAGCCGGCCGGCGACCTTGTAGTCGCGCTGGTAGGGCGACTCCCCGGCGAGCGCGGGTGGCATCACTTTGCCGAGGGTGTCGAGGATGACGAGTGGCTGCGCATCGCCGTCGAGGGTGTCGAGCCACGCCTCCACGGTCTGCACGACGAAGTTGATCTCAATCCGGGTCATGTAGGAGAGCTTCGACGGGATCGGATCCCCGGCGAGCAGCTCGCGGGCACGATCCTGTAGGCGACGATCGCCGTCTTCCAGGGCGAGCAGCAAGACGGGCCGGGCCTTGCCGATCGGGATGTGACCGAGCGCACGGCCACCCGATGCGACGGCCAGGGCGATCCCGAGGGAGAGCCAGCTCTTGCCGATCTTCGGTCCACCGACCAGCATGGACATGCCCTCGGGGATGAGACCGGGCACGACCCAAGACAGTGGCGGGAAGTTCTGGGCGTCGAGCCAGTCGCCGGTACGGAGTCCGTTCAGCAACGGGTTCGGATCGGAGAAGTCCTCCTCGACCGGCGGCGATTTGCCCCACGGGTCGAATTCGAAGCCGCTCACAGCAGCAGCCCCAGCAGCTCGCCGGTTCGCAAGGCCGACACCCAGTTTCCGACCGAATGGCTTTCGCCCTTCACGCAGATCGACAGCTGGCGTTCCTCGGCGAACTGACGGATGAGCCGGACCGCCTCGGGGGTGACACGCAGCGGCCCGACGATTACCTCGATCGGCGCTCCGGTCGGCGCGGTCGCGAGGGCGCCGACCCGGTGCCGTTGACGGCCCTCGGCCACGTCGGTGAGGTCGATGAGGATGGTTCCGGTTACGTTCATGCCGACCACCCGTCTGCCTGATTCCGAAGACTCACCAGGGCGTCGTTGAGTCGGTCAATCTGAGTGAGCAGGAACTCCCTGCGCCGCTGACTGGTCACGATTCTCTGCGGGTCGAGCCGGTCGACCACTGTGATCATGTCCGCCAGCGCCTGCAGGACATCGCCCGCGCACTGATCTGTGATGGCAGCGGCGTTGGGCGGGTACCTGCGGCGATTTTCGGTGAGGTCACGCAGCTGACCGGTGGCTTTGGCCACGTCGAACGCTTTTCGCCAGTACCTGTCTGGGAGCGGCCTGGCGCGGAGCTTCTGCGGCTCAGGCTTCCTGTACGTCTTGCCGTCTGTGCCGGTGATGTCCGTCGCCGGGGCCTTGGAGATCGTGCTGTTGGTGATGATCGAGATCACGTTCTCCCCGGAGAGGTCGTCTTGCGACCCGGTCTCGGTGAGAGCGGCCTCGGGCTGCTCGGCCTCGCCATAGTCAGGTGTCTCACCTGATACACCTGCCCGAAGTTCTCGGGAGACAGTGTCTTTGCTGACTCCCACGACCGACGCGATCGCCCTCGTGCTCATCCCCTCCTCGGCCAGCAGCTCGACAACCGGGATGCGCTCGATCTTCGTCAGCCGAGCCAACGTCCCGCCGAACTTGTCGGAGACGTACGCCGTCCAACTCTTGTACCCGAGAGCAATGTGCGCGTCGCCGTTGCGGGCCTGCTCGATCAGAGACAACACCTGCTCGGTGTTGTCGGCGATCGTGTCGAGCCGAAGCTGGATCCGAGTCGTCAACCGGGCGGCCTCGGCCTCGGTCAGCGCCGATGTCGGCGGAATCTCGACGCCGGGCGGTAGACTGAGGGAAGTCGTCGTGGCCGTCGACTTGAGCGCCGCTCCCTCACCGGGGCGGCGTTCTCTATGCTGCATCGGGACCACTGCCGACAGTTGGGATCGGGCGCAGCATGGCGTCGAGCTCAGCCAGCTCAGCCTCAGCAGCGTCCGCGGTCGCCGTTAGCTCGCGTACCTTGCGGCGGGCCTGGGCGGACTTCAGCGCAAGACGAGCGAAGTGGGCTTTGCGAAGGAGTGCCGCGCGTACCGGGTCGCCGCCGGCCGCATCAAGGAATCGTTGGTCGTGCGCGGCGCGAGCTGGGGCGGTTCTGGCGGCCCGGTTCTCTGTGTTCGCCCAGGACTGGTAGGCACCGATTTTCCCGGCGAGGGACTTTTCTGCTGGGGTTGAAGGCATCCGGCACTCCCGGCCCTCCTGCTGGGGAGTGCCATGGAGCGACTTACGGCGGGCTTCGCTTCCGTACCCGTGTCTGCGTTCGCCACAGACCTGCGTTGTGGGACCAGCCTAAACTACAGCAGTGTAAGATGCAAGGGTGAGCGTGGTCGTGGAGTGCCCGAACTGCCATCGGCCGTTGGCCGAGCTGACGATGACCGGGGGCCGCGTGACGGTCGGCGGCACGACGTACGCCGAGAACGGCGACCCTGGTGGAGTGCTCACTGTCTATGTCGGTGGTCCCAAGCGCAACTGGGGCGCCCGCGTGTACTCAAGCGACCCGCTGCAAGCACCTGGGACGGCGTCGGGCGCGGGTCGTCGCACCTTCGTGTGTAACGGCAAGCGTTGCCACAGACCCAACCGGGGACCGTTCAGACACGCCGTCACTGAGAATGCGCTGACCACTGGATATCTGCGGGCCGAGGGTGCTGGCCGTAAGCGGATAAGCGTTACCGAGCTTCGCTAGGAGCGGAGCAGTGGGGGCAGCGGGGCACAGTGTCGATGACGATCGAAAGCCGATTCCACACGACGATCAGTTAGCAAGTCGCGATACAGGCTCGCTCACACCCGATCCCCTCTCTTCATCCGTTGCGCCGCGGCCTTCGCCCGAGCGTCGGCTGCGGAGGCGCCGTAGCGTTCGAGCATCACGTCGCTGGACCAGCCTGCTAGCCGTTTGAGGTCTCGTTCCTGGCCGCCGTTCATCAGGAAGTCGTGGGCGAAGGTGTGCCGGAACCGGTGCGGGTGCAGGTCGGTGATCCCGGCCTGGGCGCCGCGGACCTTCATGCGCTCGCGTGCGCCGTCCGCCGACAGTGCGCCGCGCTGGGTGAGGAACAGTGCCCCGAGGTGGGACCAGCGTTGGCCCGAGCGAACCCGGAGGTAACGGTCCAGGGCTCGGGTGGTCCGTGCGCTGAAGTACACAGGGCGGACCTTGTCGCCCTTGCCTTTGACGATCGCCATGCCCTGGTCGAGGTCGACGCCGTCCACGGTGAGATCGCACAGCTCGGAGACGCGCATCCCGCAGTCGAGCAGCAGTCGGATCATGGCCTCGTCGCGGCGGTCGCGGAAGTCCTTGCCGGCGCACACCTTGAGCAGCGCGACCAACTCGGCGTCGGTGAGCACCGGGACGGGCTTGGACTTGGGCTGTGGAGGCGAGAGCGTCCTCATCGGGTGGGCGTCGAGCTCCTCCTCGTCGACAAGCCAGCCGCAGAACCGGAACAGGCCGCGGTAGCGCATCTTGACGGTGGCGGGCTCGTTGATGTCGGTGAGCTGGGCCAGCCACTCGCGGATCGCGGCCCGGTTCAGCTCGTCGAGGGTCGCGGTGCGGCCTTGGGCCTCGAGCCAGCGGGAGAAGAACCGGATCGCCTGCCCATACACGGCGAGGGTCCGGTCCGAGCAGCCTTCGGCGCGTAGGTGGCGGTCGAACGACTTGTGGAGGTCGCTCAGCCGCGCCGTGTTCGCCATTTGGCTAGGTTATCTGGTGAGTGAGCGTTATGCTTACCGGACACGCGCTGGTCAGTCAGGCATCTTCGCTGGTCACACGGGCTTTACGGGACGGCTGGACCCTGAGCGGCTCACCGGGCATCTTCGGGTACTCCGGCGGGTACGGCATGTCGCTCTCCCCTGCCGCCTCGTCGCGGTCGTACATCTCCAGCAGCGGTTCCAGCGAGTGGTGTACGTTGTCGATGTCGGCGTGCAGATCTCCCAGCTCATCGACCCGGCCGGGCACAGTCCGCAAGGTGAAATCGCGCGGGTTGATCGACGGCAGCTCGTCCCAGGTCACCGGAGTGGAAACAGGACCTCCGGGCAGCGGCCGCAGGCTGTAGGCACTGGCAATGGTGCGGTCCCGGGCGTTCTGGTTGTAGTCCACGAACACCGTCTCGCCGCGCTCCTCCTTCCACCACTTCGTGGTCACCTCGCCGGGGAGCCGTCGTTCGAGCTCTCGTCCGAACGCGATCGCCGCATGGCGCACGTCGGTGAAGCTCCAGCGAGGCTCGATCCGGACGTAGATGTGCACGCCTCGGTTCCCCGACGTCTTGGGGAACCCTTGGTAGCCGATGTCGTCCAGCAACCGGCGCGCCTCAGCAGCGACGCGGACCGCGTCGGCGAAGTCGGTGCCCGGCTGCGGGTCGAGGTCTATCCGCAGCTCGTCGGGGTGGTCGACGTCGTCGCGGCGCACCGGCCACGGGTGGAAGGTGATGGTCCCGATCTGCGCCGCCCACGCGGCCACCGCCGGCTCGGTGGGGCAGATCTCATCAGCCGTGCGTCCCGACGGAAACGTGATGTGGGCGGTCTCGACGTACGGCGGCGCACCCTTCGGGATCCGCTTCTGGAAGAACGCGTCCCCGTGCGGGTCGGACCGGGTGGCCTGCTTGATGTCGTCGAAGACCCCCTTCGGCCACCGCTCCAACGTGGTCGGCCGCAGATGCAGCGCCCGCAGGATCGCCTCCCCGACGCTCGCGTAGTACGACACCACGTCGAGCTTGGTGGCAGCAGGGGTGGAGTCGGTGGCGGGAAAGATCACCCGGTCGGGGTTGGACACGCGCACCGTGGTCCCCTCGACCTCGATCTCCGTCGCGGGCACCGGCACAAGAATCACCCTAGCCACGGGCACCTCCGCACAGGTGCCCCCACGACTGTGGTTCCAATCCGAGCCGTCTCCAGCTGTTCATCTTTGGTTGCGGTCAGGTCTCCTCAACCTCGCGCTGATAGGCCTAGTTTGTCTCGGGACACCCTCACGACTCTGACGGGAACCGCTGTGACTTCACGCTTTCTCACCCGCCGTCGCGTCCTCGCTGCCGCCTTCCCTGGTGCCCTGGTCACGGCGCTTGTCGCCCTACCCGCGACACCAGCCCAGGCAGTCTCCGGCACGCTCGTCATCAACGAGGTGTACGGCGGCGGGGGCAATTCCGGCGCGACGTACACGAACGACTTTATCGAGCTGAAGAACATCGGCACGACGACCGTCGACGTCAGTGCCTGGTCGGTGCAGTACGCCTCTTCGGCAGGCACCTCGTACCAGGTGACCGGGCTGAGCGGCCAGATCCCCGCCGGAGCGACGTACCTCGTCCAGGAAGCGAAGGGCACCGGCGGCACGACACCGCTGCCGACGCCTGACGCGACCGGCACCATCGCGATGTCAGGCAGCGCCGGCAAGGTCGCCCTCGTCAGAAGCGCGACCGGCCTCACGTGTGGTGTCGACTGCGACTCAGCGGCGAACGTTGTCGACTTCGTCGGCTACGGCGCGGCAAACGACTCCGAGACCGCGCCGACACCCGCTCCGAGTAACTCGGCGTCCGTCTCCCGCGACGCAGCCGGGACAGACACGGACAACAACTCGACCGACTTCACGACAGGTGCGCCCACGCCGGTGAGCTGTGGCGAGGCCTGCGCCAGCGCGCCACCTCCTCCGCCTCCGCCACCGGCCGTGTGCGGAGACCCCGCGACTTTCGTGCACCAGATCCAAGGTTCCGGCGACACCTACGACCCCGCCTACGGCGGCACCCAGACAATCGAGGGTGTAGTCACCGCGTCGATGCTCGGCGGGATGTTCGTCCAGGAGGAGGCTACCGACGTCGACGGCAACCCGGAGACGTCCGAGGGCATCTTCGTCTATTTGGCCGGCCAGACCGCTCCGCAGGAAGGCTCAGTCGTTCGGGTCACCGGCACAGTCGCGGAGTTCGGCGGCAAGACCCAGCTGACCGACGCCATCGTCAAGGAGTGCGATGTCGTCGCAGCGTCCATCGAGCACACTCCCGTCAGGTTCCCGCTCGACTCCTCCGGTGACTTGGAGCGCTACGAGAGCATGCGGGTCGAGCTTGTCGACGAGCTGGTCATCAGTGAGTACTTCAACTACGACCGCTTCGGGGAGGTCGTCGTCGCGCTGCCTCCGAACGGCTGGGGCCGTCTTTACGCTCCTACCGCCGTGGTGGAGCCCGGCGATGAGGCCAGGGCGCTGGCCGCCCAGTACGCGAACCGGCGCATCACGATCGACGATGCCTCAACCCAGCAGAACCCCGCGTCCGTCCCCCACCCAGGCAACGGCGAGCCGTTCAGCCTGGACAACCGTTTCCGCGGCGGTGACACGCTCACCGGAATGCAGGGCATCGTGGACCAGGCGTTCGGTGCCTACCGGCTCCAACCCACGAAGTACGGCGAATACGCCGCCAAGAACCTTCGCCCAAGTGAGGCACCGGCTGTCGGCGGCAGGGTCAAGGTGGCGAGCTTCAACGTGCTCAACTACTTCCTCACCCTCGACGAGAACGGCAACCAGTGTGGCGCGCAGCGTGACCAGGACTGCCGCGGCGCCGACAACGCCACGGAGTTCGACCGGCAGCGCGCGAAGATCCTGTCGGCGCTCGCAGAGCTCGACGCGGACGTCGTCGGTCTGATGGAGATGGAGAACACTCCTGGTGTCGAGCCGGCAGCCGACCTCGTGGCCGGCCTCAACGAGAGACTCGGCACCGACACGTACGACTACGTCGACACCGGTGTGGTGGGCACTGACGCGATCAGAGTGGGTTTCCTCTACAAGCGTGGCGCGGTGGGCCTCGACGGGGACTTCGAGGTGTTGGACTCCACCGACGACCCTCGGTTCATCGACACGAGGAACCGCCCGATGCTGACTCAAACCTTCACCGAAATCTCGTCGGGGGCGCGGTTCACCGTCTCGGTCAACCACCTGAAGTCCAAGGGCTCGGCATGCACCGACGACCCTGACACTGGAGACGGGCAGGGAAACTGCAACGTCACCCGGACTCAGGCTGCCGAGGCAATCGTCGACTATCTCGCGACCGATCCGACCGCGAGTGACGACTCCGACCAACTGATCATCGGCGACCTCAACTCCTATGACCACGAGGACCCGATCGACGCATTGAAGAACGGTGGTTACAACGACCTCGTCAAGCAGTTCGGTGGCGAGTACGCCTACGGCTACGTCTTCGACGGGCAGGCTGGTTACCTCGACCACGCGCTCTCCAACCCCTCCTTGACGAGCCAGGTCACTGGCGCGGCCGAGTGGCACATCAATGCCGACGAGCCAGACATCCTCGACTACGACACGACGTTCAAGCCCGACCAGGTCGACGCCATCTACGCACCCGATCAGTACCGGTCCTCCGATCACGACGCCGTACTCGTCGGCCTCCAGCTAGATGGGCTGCCCGCCGTGACGGCCTCCATCTCGGCCGATCCCGCGAAGATTCGGTTCGGCAAGGGCAGCATCATCTCGGGTGAGCTGCAAAACGCCACCAGCAGCGTTGCGATCGCGAGTAAGGAGGTTGCGCTGCAGAGCCGTACGTCTCCTGAGGCCGAGTGGACTGAGACCGGACAGACCACTGTCACCGGTGAGGACGGTGCCTACTCCTTCTCGGTCACGCCCGATCGCACGACGTACTACCGAGTCGTCTTTGCCGGCGATCGGATATCCGCGTCGGCGCAGAGTGAATCGATCCGCGTGGGAGTCGCGCCTCGGGTGCGGGTAGCCGTCAGCGACCAGACGGTGCAGAAGGGTACGCAGGTGCTGTTCAGCGGACTGGTGACCCCCGACCACGCCGGCCAGATCGTGAGAGTCCAGAAGCAGCGGGACGACGCGACCTGGCGGACGGTGGCCACGACCACACTCGACCGGGACAGCTTCTACAAGTACCGCTTCGCACCGCTGGCTAGCGGCTCGTCCAACTGGCGGATACTGAAACCCCGAGACGACGACCACGTCACCGGTGCGTCGCGGACCTTCGTGATGAGAGTCTCCTAGCGCAGGGAGTACTCCAAGTACGCTGGGTCGTATGACGACGAAGGTGACGAAGACCGAAGACGAGTGGCGCCAGCAACTCAACCGTGAGGAGTACGACGTCCTGCGCAAGGCCGGAACTGAGCGGCCGTGGTCGGGTGAGTACGTCGAGACCAAGACCGAGGGTGTCTACCGCTGCCGAGCATGCAACGCCGAGCTGTTCCGCTCGAACGAGAAGTTCGACTCACACTGCGGCTGGCCGTCATTCTGGGAGCCGGGCGACAGCGACGCAGTGACGTTGCTCGAGGACAGGTCCCTCCTGGGCGGGGTCCGCACCGAGGTACGATGCGCGACCTGCGACTCCCACCTGGGTCACGTCTTCACGGGCGAGGGATACGACACCCCGACCGACGCCCGCTACTGCATCAACTCGGTCTGCCTCACGCTGGAGCCGGCGGAGTAGTAGCGACGCGATCAGGCGGCGGTGTTGTTGATGCGGTGGGTGCCGGTGGAGTCGACGAGGAATAGTCGGCCGTGGGGTGATCGCCAGACGAATACACCGTTGAACACTTGTCGGACTTGCCAGCGGCCGTGGGTTTTGATCCGGTGATGAAAGGTGACCATTGGGGCGAGGTTGTCCAGCCGGGTTTGGCCTGGTGGGCCGCCTTGGCCGGGGTCGAGGTAGGGGTCAGAATGGTCGGCTTGCTTGCTGCGGGTGGTGTTGGTGGCGTAGGGGAACACGTCGACGGGGCTGCGTAGCTGGGTGGCCTCGCGGAGCCGGTCGGGCACTTCGTAGCTGTCGACGGGTGCCTGGTTGGCCAGGTCGATCACCGGCTTGACGGTGACGTGGCAGTGGCTGAGCCACTTCTTGGTTTGGTCGATGGTGACCGGTCCGACTCCTTCGAACCTGGCCACCCCGTCGGCGTCACGGGTGAAGGAATCTTCGCTCACGTGGACGTACAGCGTCGCCGGAGGCCGCGGGTCAACACCGCGACCTGACACGGCGGAGGTCGTGGGCTGGTCGGCGCCGGCGTCGCCGCCGGTTGCCGGTCGGGTGGTGGTGTCGAACAGGTTCAGTGCCTGCTGCGGCTGAGCCAGCACACCGACCGCCTTGGCCCGGCGGAGATCTTTGGCATCGGTGTCGCCGAGCGCAGCGAGGCTGTCGGCGACCCGGTCGATGGAGGCGTCGAACCAGATCGCGTTCGGCGCTTCGGTGCGGATGAAGATGTCCTTGACGCCAGAGTCGCTGGACTGGCTCACCCACACCCCTTGGGAGCGTTCGGTCGCCTCGGCGGCTTCGGTGGCGGCGGCGGGATCAGCGGCGATGACCGCGGCGGTGATGATGTGCTCCAGCCGCCCCCACGACAGCGAGTGCGCCCACCGGGTGACCCGCTGGTCAACTGTCGCGGCGGTCTCCACGCAGACGCCACGGGTGGCTTCGGCGGTCTTGCGGCCGATCCAC